>Ga0307515_10000788_pt1 | contig 72975 bp, 76 predicted proteins | sample 17_EM_MG_FD_194513 | JGI IMG/M metagenome (GOLD analysis project Ga0307515, IMG submission 194513) | Populus trichocarpa ectomycorrhiza microbial communities from riparian zone in the Pacific Northwest, United States - 17_EM | ecosystem: Host-associated > Plants > Roots > Unclassified | place... | reverse complement strand
CAGCGCAGTGAAGGCGAAACTCATGGTCAGGCCGAGGTCCTGGTTGAAGAAGTTGGCCAGTAAGGTTCCGGGTGCGGAAGCGTGATGACGGAACGCCATGAGGGCAAGCATAAGCACCCATGCCAAGACCACGATCGTCGAAAACAAAACGATCAGCCTGCGCTCGAGTTTTAGGGCTACGTGGTTCAGAAGGATGAATGAGACGACCAAGCTCGACGTCGTGAGGGCGTGGTCTTCCGTGATCGGACTAGCGAGGATGTGTTCATAAAGGATCACCACAACCAAGGCCGCATCGAGCGCCACGAACAGTGCGCCGAGGTGTTTCTGTGTAGGGAAATAGACAGCCACCGCGACGGATGCCACGCTGACGATCAAATAGACCGAACTGACGATGGCATGGGTCGTAAAACTGGCGAGCCCGTCTCCGAACAGGAGATTGGCGAACAGGATCGAAAGGACAACGAACCGGAGCGAGGCCGACCGTAGTTCCCGGGCGGAATCGCTGTTGTTAAAAGGCGATGATTTCTGATCCATTGATCCAGGTCGGTACGATCGGGAAACGCCGATCCGAGAGATGTGGTCGGAAGGGCCGAGCTTGGAAGGCCCGGCCCTATCGCGTTACTTGACGTCCGTGACCGTGATTTTGCCTTCGACACGCTCGGCAACGAACTCGATGCTGGCGCCTTCCTTCAGTTTTTCGAGCATGGCGTCGTCCTTGACGCGGAACACCATGGTCATGGCGGGCATCTCGAGGGATTTGAGTTCCTCGTGGATAATCGTGACTTTCTTCGCTTTGGCATCGACCTTCTTGACGGTACCCTTGGTAAATTCCGCCGCGAAAGCGCCGTAAGAAAGGGCGATCGCGAGAAGGGCTGTCGAGACGAATTTGATGATGGCTTTCATGTCATGTCTCCTTGCGTGGGATTACTTCTTGGCCACGGTTACGTCACCGTGCATTCCGGCGTCGTAGTGGCCGGGAACGAGGCAGGCGATCTTGAAGGTGCCGTCGTTGGTGAACTTCCAGACGATCTCGCCGGACTTGCCGGGTTCCAGACGGACAGCGTTCGGATCGTCGTGCTCCATCTCCGGGAATTTCTCCATGACAGCCTTGTGCTCCATGATCTTGTCTTCCTGGTCGAGGACGAACTCGTGGTCCAGTTCGCCCGCGTTCTTGATGGAAAAGACGATGGTTTGACCCTTGCGAACCTTGAAGGTGTTCGGCGTGAAGATCATTTTGCCGTCGTCCGTCTCCTTCATGGAAACGCGGATGGTCTGGGTGGCCTGGGCTTTCTTGCCGGGTTCCCCGACAGCCATAGCGCCGTGATGGCCGCCTTCGTGGGTGCCGGAGGCGAAGGCGGGAGTGGCGAACGCCGCCAGAACCAGTGCGATCATTGCAGGTTTCATAATCTTGTCCTTTGGTTGGTTGGGAGAAAAGATCAGCCGTGCTTCATAGGCTTGGGCGTGATTTGGGTCTTTGCGTCCTTGGCCTTGGTCGTGTCGGGCAGTTCCCCCGTCCACTCCCAGGCTTGCGTTCCGGGTGGGTTTTCGTACCAGCCGGGATCGGTGTAATCGTCCGCCGCGATGCCCTCGCGGACCTTGACCACGGAGAACATGCCGCCCATCTCGATGGGACCGTGCGGACCCCATCCGGTCATCATCGGAACGGTGTTTTCCGGAATTTCCATTTCCATCTCACCCATGTCTGCCATGCCAGCAGTCCCCATGGGCATGTATTCGGGCTGGATTTTCCTGATCTTTTCGGTGACGGATTTCTTGTCGACGCCAATGAAGGTGGGCACGTCGTGGCCCATGGCATTCATCGTGTGGTGCGACTTGTGGCAATGGATCGCCCAGTCGCCCGGATATTTGGCGTCGAATTCATAGGCACGCATCGCGCCAACGGGGATATCGATGCTGACCTCCGGCCAGCGGGCTTCCGGCCGCACCCAGCCGCCATCGGTACAGGTCACCTCGAAGTCATAGCCGTGCATGTGGATCGGATGGTTGGTCATCGTCAGATTGCCGACGCGGACGCGCACCCTGTCATCTTTCGACACGACCAGCGGACTGATCCCCGGAAAGATGCGGCTGTTCCAGGCCCAGAGATTGAAGTCCGTCATCTCCATGACGCGCGGGACATAGGTCCCCGGATCGATGTCGTAGCCGCTCAGGAGAAACACGAAGTCCCGGTCGACGGGCATGAACGTCTCGTCCTTGGGATGGATGACGAAGAAACCCATCATGCCCATCGCCATTTGCACCATCTCGTCCGAATGCGGGTGGTACATGAAGGTGCCTGATTTCACGAGATCGAACTCGTAGACAAAGGTCTTGCCGACCGGGATATGTGGCTGCGACAAGCCGCCGACCCCGTCCATGCCGGACGGCAGGATCATGCCGTGCCAGTGGATGGTCGTATGCTCCGGCAGCTTGTTGGTGACGAAGATGCGAACACGGTCGCCCTCGACCGCCTCGATGGTCGGACCCGGGGATTGGCCATTGTAGCCCCAGAGATGCGCTGTCATGCCCTCGGCCATCTCACGCTCGACGGGCTCGGCGACAAGATGAAACTCCTTAACGCCGTTGTTCATGCGATGGGGCAGAGTCCAGCCGTTGAGGGTAACGACCGGGGTGTAATCCGGCCCAGACGAAGGGCGAACTGGAGTCTGTGTTTCGGCTGTTTCCATGATGGCCGCTTCAGGCAGCCCCATGTTGGAGGTCTTCGCCCAGGCGGCCGTCGAAACGAGGGCTGCGCCTGCGCCGAGCATCTGTCTTCTGTTGAACATGTCTTTGTCCTTTCTCAGTGACCGCCGCCGCCGCTTTCGGCGGCCGCTGCAACTTCCGTTTCACCACCCGCCGAACCCGCGCCACCGCCGTAGATGGCAGGCGCGAGATTGGCTTCGGCCAACCAGAAATCGCGTTTTGCATTGACGGCGAGGAGGGTCGAATTGACCTTCTCCCGGCTGTCGGCGAGCAGTTCGAATGTGTTGGTGATCATGCCGTTGTAAGTGAGGAGCGATTCCTCCTCGATCTTGGTGCGCAGCGGCACCACGCTGTTGCGATAGTGCCGAGCGATATCGTAGTTCGACCGGTAGGCCTGATAGGCAGAGCGGGCTTCTGAACGGACGTTCACCGCCTTTTCCGCAAGAAGGTTTGCTGCCCGCATGTAGGCCAGTTCCGATTTCCGCATCCGGGCCTTGCCGCTGTCGAAGATCGGGATCACGAATTCCAGCTCTACATTTCCGGTCGTCTGCTTGTGCTTCTCGCCATCCTCGAGTTCTCGCTCGGTCTCGAAGCCGGAGAGAATTTCGAGATCGGTGACGTAGCGCGTGGCTTCCGTTAGCTTATAGGACTTGGCCGTCGTCGCGAGTTCGAGCTTCGCTATCCGGAGGTCGACTCGACGCTCAAGCGCTTCTGCTTCGATCAGATCGCGCTTGACGAGACCCTTGGGAAGCTGAGGTAGACGGTTCGGAATTTGATAGTCGATGTCCGATCCCCAAAGGCCCATGAGCCGCGTGAGTTCTTCTTTCGCGAGACGGGCTTCAAGCCGTGCCTTGGCGGTCTGTCCGGTGAGTTCGGCGTAGAAGACGTGCTCGCGTGCCTGTCCGCCCTTGGTGAGGGAACCAGCTTCGCCGATTTTCTGTGCGAGTTCCGAAGCCGCATCTGCCGCAGCTTGCGCTTGGTTGAGCTGGGCGACCGTTTCCCATGAGGCGACGGCGGTGATCCACGCGCGACGGGTATCGGCGGCGAGCTGTAAGGTTCGCAGGGCGGCATTCAGCTGCGCCTTTCGGAACCCGCCGTCGGCGATCTCGACGTTCCGCTTCTGGGTGGCAAGCGCGAGGATGTTGGTGGCGATCACACCTTCGATTGCCTTGTAGGCTTCAAGACCGGGAGTGCCGATCCCCGTCAGGCCGATACCAACAGTCGGGTTTACGAGCATGGTGGACTGCCAGGCATCCGCCGATGAGTCTCCGAGATCGGCGTAGGCCGCCTGCAGGCCCTTGTTGTTCAGAAGAGCGACCTGAACAGCCGTTTCGACGTCCACAGTCTTCTTCGCCAGCAAGGTCTTCACCCGGCCTGAGACAACCTGGGCATCGTGGCGGTTCTGCACCCAGACGGTGTCTTTCCCCGTCGCCTCGGCTGTCTTGTTCGCAACATTGGAAAACCCGGCGGTCGCCGCGGAGTATTCCGCAGAGGATACGCATCCCCCGAGAACGAGCGGAAGAGCGACAGTCACGGCACATTTGAGAGTGAAAAAGCTCATGACGCACCTCCGTCCGGAGCCTGAGCGTCATTTTGATTGCGCCACGGTTTGGGATCGACCGGGACGCGGTGCGTGTAGCCCGTAACGGGGCTGTGATAATGGACGGGACGAACGTTGACCGGGAGGTCGGCAAGGTCGCCCGAAGCAATGACTTCAGGAGGCAACGTGGAAGCGCAACCGCTTGCGAAGAGCGGTAAGGCAACCACCAGAAATATAGGTTTCATGGTGTAATCCGAATAGGAGATGGCAGCGGCGCAGCGGGCCAATAATGCCCGTAGACGCACGTTCAGACCCGCAAGGACGGGCGTGTCCTATTCAGATATTCGGGGGGCGATGAAGTGTCGGGATTTCACCGAACGAGCGCTGATCGTCAATCAGCGTGTGGGTCGACGAAACCACGGGGCTGTCTAAAGTGTCCATAGTCGCTACGATTGCGAAACTTATACAAAAGTCGTTGCAACAATCCTGATCGACGACCTTTGACGCATCGTCGTCCGTAGAAACTTGACCGTGGTGATCGTGCTCGCCCATATGAGCGTCGGTGTGCTCAATGGTCTCCGATGCGACTGTCGCAGCATTTAGAGCGTCGCCGTGCATGGCCGCGGTGGCATTCGACAGCGAGTACCCGGCCAGTGATACAACGATCACCAGTCTGATCAGAATCAGCAATTTCTTGCATGTGATTCGATACATCGCGCCCATCTATCAACAGCTACCTTCAGCGGAGCCAAATTTCAACAGAACAAATATGCCAGGAAATTCGCGTCGTTTATGTGGCGACAACCTTCTCCCTGATTTGACGATAAGGGTTCCAACGTTGGTAAGGTCAAGTGCCGCAGCCGATTGCTCGGACATTATATCTGGCCGATGCCGTATGGGCTAAGGCGGAACCGATTAAGAGTTCGGGTGTTACACAGGGTCATACACCGGGCACCAGAGGCGATTTCAATCGCAAGCCCAGGGAAACTCAGCGATGTACACTCGCACCATCACAGACGTAACGTGTCGAGTTCTGGCGATACTTTTCATCCTGGCCAATATCCATGGAATGGCGGTGGCGGCGCGCGCATCTGCCGATCACTGCCCCTCGATTTCTACATCGTCGTCTAATCACTATTCTGAAGGTGCTATAGGACGCGCTTGCTGTTCCGGCATGGCCTGCTGTCCCATCGTAACGCTGGGTGACGTGTTTGTCGCTCCGGATAGACGAAAGATTGCGGTGTCCGTTGCTGTCGAACAACCAGTCAGGTCCCTCTCTCTGCAGCCGGACTATCCCCCTCCAAAGCTCCTGAACTGAGTGTCGATTTACGAAAACGAATCCAATCAGGAGAACTGAAATGAAAACTCTCGTACGAATCTCGCTCGCCGCCGCGGGTGCCTTGTCATTGCTCGCCATTATGCCAGCCGCCTCTTTCGCGGAGATGGCCTACCCAGAAAAATGTAAGTCCGAAATGGACATGTCGAAAATGGATATGATGTCGGACGGTATGTCCGGTGACATGGGCATGGGCGACATGATGACTGACTATCAGAAGGCATCGATGGAAGGCATGAAGTCGATGCACATGAACATGATGCAGGGCATGATGAAGAAGGACGCAGACGTCGCCTTCGTCTGCGGGATGATCGCCCATCACATGGGTGCGATCAGCATGTCCGAGGTGGAGCTGAAATATGGTGACAACGAATGGGCCAAAAAGACTGCCCAGAAGATCATCGACGCGCAGACCAAAGAAATCGCCGAGATGAATGAGTGGCTCGACAAGGAAGCGAAGTAGGAACGCGGCATAGGCGCGCATCTCCGCCACGATCGCATTGAAATCAGTATCCAGAAGACTGCGAGCGTGGCGGCAACATAGAGTTGTTGTTCAGCCTGGCCATATAGCGTCTGGGGGAGAGTGGTCCAACCTTCACTTCCCCAGACACACAGTTCCATCAGATGACGCCGAAGAAGTGTCCGGCTCTAGTCCCATATCATAATCGAACGCGCTTCAGTCTAAGGGCATTGCCAATCACGCTTACCGACGAAAGCGCCATGGCGGCCGCTGCTATGATCGGCGACAGCAAAAGCCCGAACGTAGGGTACAGAACGCCCGCGGCAATCGGTACGCCAGCTGCGTTGTATATGAAGGCGAAAAACAGGTTCTGCCTGATATTGCTCATTGTCGCGTGGCTGAGTTCACGAGCCCGCACGATCCCCTGAAGGTCCCCCTTCAGCAGTGTTACGCCTGCACTCTCGATCGCGACATCCGTGCCGGTCCCCATGGCAATTCCGACATCCGCCGCAGCCAGGGCTGGGGCATCGTTCACTCCGTCCCCGGCCATTGCAACGACCCGGCCTTCTTCCCGCAAACGCTTGACGATCTTGCTTTTGTCTTCCGGCAGGATTTCGGCCTCGACCTCGGTGATCCCGAGCCTGCGTGCGACTGCGTCGGCTGTCGTCTTGTTATCGCCCGTCAGCATGACAACCCGGACCCCTGCCTTGAGCAACGCTTTGACGGCGTCCGGTGTCGTCGTCTTGATCGGGTCGGCGATCGCCAAAAGGCCTGCAACGTCGCCATCTACCGCTACGAAAATGACTGTTGCGCCTTCTCCTCTCAACGCCTCCGCCTGGCTGGTGAGAGAGGAGACATCGATATGGGCTTCCTCCATAATGCGGTGGCTGCCTATTATGAGCCTGCGTCCATCGACACTACCCGTGACCCCTTTTCCAACCGGGCTATCGAAGTCTTCCGCGACGCCGAGAATCAGCTGCCGTTCTGTCGCCGCGTTAACAATGGCAGTTGCCAGTGGATGCTCGCTCGCCCGTTCCAGTGTTGCCGCCAGGCGCAGCAGTTCGGATTCCGTGAACCCGTTTATCGCGGCCATCGACGTTACCTTGGGTTTTCCCTCGGTCAGGGTTCCGGTCTTGTCAACGACCAGGGTGTCGACTTTCTCGAAACGCTCCAGGGCTTCGGCATTCTTGATCAGGACACCAAGGCCCGCACCCCGGCCGACGCCAACCATGATCGACATTGGGGTCGCAAGGCCCAATGCGCAGGGGCATGCGATGATAAGCACCGCGACTGCGGCTACAAGGCCGTGAGCAAAGCGCGGTTCTGGACCCCATATCATCCATGCTGCGAATGCGACGATGGCAATCCCGATCACCACGGGGACGAACCAACCGGAAACTTCGTCGGCCAGGCGCTGGATGGGCGCTCGCGAGCGCTGGGCGTCCGCAACCATGCGGACGATCTGGGCCAGCATGGTGTCGCGGCCGACTTTTCCTGCCTCCATGAGGAAGCCACCAGTCTGGTTCATCGTGCCGCCTATTAGCTTTGCGCCGACCTCCTTGGTGACGGGCATCGATTCACCTGTGATCATCGATTCATCAACCGAGCTGCGACCTTCGATAAGGCTGCCATCGACCGGGACCTTTTCACCGGGGCGAACACGAAGCCGATCCCCTACGACAACCATCTCCAGGTCGATGTCCTCGTCAACACCATCGCGGACGCGGCGTGCAGTCTTCGGGGCAAGGTCAAGAAGTGCGCGGATGGCTCCACCGGTTTGTTCACGGGCTTGCAACTCCAGCACTTGCCCAAGCAACACCAGTACCGTGATGACGGCTGCAGCTTCGAAATAGATGGCGACAGAACCGTCTGCGGAGCGGAACGTGGCGGGAAACAGACCAGGTGCAAGGGTTGCAGCGACGCTGTAAATCCACGCGACCCCCGTCCCCATTGCGATCAGTGTAAACATGTTCAGGCGCATGGTGACGAGCGACTTCCATGCTCGCTCGAAGAATGGAAAGCCTGCCCATAGGACAACAGGTGTAGCAAGTACGAGCTGAATCCAATTCGAGGTCTGGGCACCCAGCACCATGTGAAGATTGGTGAGGTGGCCACCCATCTCCAGCAAGAGCACAGGAACGGCCAAAGCAAGCCCGATCCAGAATCTGCGTCTCATGTCGAGATATTCGGCGCTGGGCCCGGTTTCCGCTGTGACCACTTCCGGTTCCAGCGTCATCCCACAGATTGGGCAGTTCCCGGGCCCAGTTTGCCTTACCTGCGGATGCATAGGGCATGTGTAAATCGCGCCATCCGCCGCCTGATCGGTGACCGGACTTTTTCCTACTGCCAGCGTGGTCTGAGCATCGTGCCCGTGATGATGGTGGTGTTGACCTTTATGGCCCTTTTGGTCGTCCATTGGATAGCTCCTGTTGGTTCGTCTCGTCCGGGACGGTCCCCCTGGCTAGTCCAAGACTTCGCAAGGAGACGCAGTACGGCGGGGTCGGCAATTGTCACCGACAGGTCGCCGTGCGGTATCGCAGACAACCGACGATCATCCCGTCGTTGAGCAGAGGTGCTCAAACAATGGATCGGGGAGGGGCGAGAGCGGGTGAGGAGCTGAGGCCGGTGATGGACGGCTGAGGATCAAGGTATCGCTGAGCGCCAGATTCCAGGTGAAAAACAACAGGGTTTGAAGCCGGAAGAATGACGTTGCACAGGCTGCATACGCTTTTGCAGCAAGCCTTCTGCTCGGCAGGGTGGAGATCACCTTGTCCAGCTACGCTGCCGTTGGACGTTTCGATTTGTGCAGCTTGGGGTAAGTCATTATTGCAGATAACGGGAGCGGCCTTGGCCATCGGCGCGACGAGGAACATAATTGCGACCAAAACGGTCATCAATTCTCTCGCGCATCTTCGAATGGTTTGGCTTGCGGCGATCATGTTTTCGCTCGGACCCTATGATTGTATTCAAGCACAGTGCCGTGCCGTTGCAAGAGTTGCGTTGATCTTGATCAAACGCCGGACGGTTCCAGGCCCTGGAGGTCGGGCCTCCATCTGCTGGGATGGTCAAAACCAGGAGGCACAGCCTCGTAGAAAATGGAGTGTAGCATGGGGATGAATGGGAGCGCGACGAAACTAGCCCTTCTTGTGCTTCCGATAGCCGTTTCCGCGATGGCGATCTCCGTAGCAACCGCCCAGACCGCCCCACCCAGCAACGTTATCCAAAGACAGGACGGTATGAAGGCGATGGCAAACGCCGCCAAGACCATCAACGCCTTGTTTAAGGACTCGGCCCCCTACGAGGCAAAGGCGTTCAAAGCGGCCGCCGAGATCATTCGGGCCCATGCGGGCGCTACCCTGTCCGCGCTGTTCGACGGTTCCGGCGACACGGCTGGCTCAAAGGTCGGCCCAAACATCGAAACCGAGCGCCAACAGTTTGACAAGTTGGCAAACGATCTTCGCATCTATGCATCCGCGCTGTCTGTCGCAGCTGATCGGAATCCCGATGCTCTCGGCCCCGGAACGCGAATGCAAACTGGAGATGCTATGGGAGGCGGACCGCTCGCGAAAAAGGTCGATGCGGCGAGAGAGGCAGCATCAATGCCCGCACAACATGCTTTTCACATGATGCTTCAAACTTGCACGTCGTGCCACGCCAAGTTCCGGATCGAGGCCAAGTAGCGGAATCCCAACGGGTGCCTGCAAGTGTGATCGGGTCGAGGCTTGTGGCTTAGGAGTTTCGTTCAACTGCCACCCGTTCCCCAGGTATCGCCTGCGACGGAGCGGCTGGCCTCTTTTTTCCACAATGTTTGAACACCCTCTGTCAGAAGTGACGACAGGCAGGATAGACGACGGCAGGATAGACCAGCCCTCATTTCATAGCGCCAACCCCAAACCGGGCATTGATCTCCGGCGTTTCCTTTTCGGAGGAGTTCGCGATTTCTTCAATGATCGGGCAATCCGGTCGACCATTGCCTTGGCAATTGTTCGCCAGGTGCTTCAGGGTCTTGGTCATGGCTTGTATTGCCGCCGCCTTGCGCTCCAGTTCGGCGATATGCTCAAGAGCGATTGCTTTGACGTCTGCACTCGCTCTCGAACGGTCGCGCCATAGGGTCAAAAGCGTTTTCATCTGCTCTACCGAAAAACCGAGGTCACGGGCTCCACGGACAAACCGCAACGTATGAATATCGTTGTCGCTGTAAGTGCGATAGCTCGCCTCCGTCCGGTGTGCGGGGCTTATCAGCTTGATCTGCTCATAATAGCGGATCATTTTAGTCGAAACGCCGCTCGCTTTTGAGGCTTGTCCGATATTCATTTTGATATCCTTCCAGGAGTAGACGGGCGTCCGGCGAGAACCGGACGCCAAGTTTTCATGCCGGATTTGCCCGACGAAGACGGAGCGCATTCCCGAGTACAAATACACTCGACATTGCCATCGCAGCCGCCGCGAATATCGGCGACATAAGGGTGCCGTTCACGGGGTACAATACGCCAGCGGCGACCGGAATCAGCAAAACGTTGTAGGCGAATGCCCAAAACAAGTTCTGCTTAATGTTCAGGATGGTGGCCTTGCTGAGGGCGATGGCTTTCGGTACACCGTTCAGGTCTCCGGAAATGAGCACGACATCGGCACTTTCAATCGCGATATCGGTTCCTGTGCCTACCGCCAAGCCCACGTCAGCCTCGGTAAGGGCAGGAGCATCGTTGATGCCATCACCGATGAAGGCCACCTTTCGGTTGCCGTGCCGAAGTCTCTTGACCGCCTCGACCTTGCCCTCCGGCAAGACCTCGGCAATCACCTCGTCGATGCCAAGTTGCCTGGCAATCGCCTCGGCCGTCCGACGGTTGTCTCCGGTGATCATCGCCACTTTAAGGCCGAGGTTATGCAAGGCTTTGATCGCCTGAGGTGTCGTCTCCTTGATCGGATCGGAGACAGCGATGATTGCCGCCAGATGTCCATCGATTGCCGCGTAAAGCGGAGACTTGCCGCTGTCGCCGAGCCGTTCAGCCTCGCGGGCGAATCTCGAAACATCGATCTTGTGTAGCTGCAGGGCGCGGTCAGCACCAACAAGGATGTCTGATCCGTCCACTGTGCCGCGCACACCAAATCCAGGTGTCGCCACGAAATTCGTCACGGTGGCCAAACCAACGCCCTTCGCCTTCGCGGCCGATACGATGGCTTCGGCAATCGGATGCTCGGACAAAGACTCCAGGCTGGCAACCAAAGCCAGAACCCGGTTGGCATCGAAACCGTCGGCGATGATGAAGTCTGTCAACTCCGGGCGTCCCTTGGTCAGCGTTCCGGTCTTGTCGAGCGCGACGACATCTGTCTCACGCAGGTTTTGCAAAGCCTCGCCCTTGCGGAACAGGATGCCGAGTTCGGCCGCACGACCAGTGCCCACCATGATCGAAGTCGGGGTTGCCAGACCCATCGCACAGGGGCACGCGATGATGAGAACCGCGACCGCGTTGACCAGCGCAAATGTCAGAGAAGGAGAGGGACCGAAGGCGTACCAGGCGGCGAATGTCACGAGTGCCGCAAGGATCACAGCCGGAACAAACCAACCGGTGACTTTGTCGACCAGAGCCTGGATCGGCAATTTCGAACCCTGCGCGGCCTCGACCATCTTGATGATCTGAGCAAGCAGCGTGTCGCTACCGACCTTCGTTGCTTTGAAAGTAAATGATCCCGTCTTGTTGATGGTGCCGCCAACAACCTCGCTATTCGCAGACTTCTGAACGGGTACAGGCTCCCCGGTGATCATGGATTCGTCGACGTACGAACTGCCGTCCACCACAGTGCCGTCGACCGGGATTTTCTCACCAGGCCTGATCCGGATGACGTCGCCGACGACAACGTCGCTGATCTGAATTTCGACGAATTCACCCCCATGCGAGACGAAGGCCGTCTTGGGCTGCAGTCCGACAAGGCGCTTGATCGCCTGGCTGGTCCGGCCCTTGGCGCGGGCTTCGAGATATCGGCCGAGCAGGATCAGCGTGACGATGACAGCAGCAGCCTCGTAATAGACATTCGCGGTCCCCGGAGGCAGAAGGCCAGGCACAAAGGTTGCAACGACCGAATAGCCCCAGGCCGCAGACGTACCAAGGACGACAAGCGAATTCATATCAGGCGTCCAGCGCAACAGGTTTGGCACACCCTTCTGGAAGAACCTCAGACCCGGACCAAACAGAACCAAGGTTGCCAGCACGAACTGGAGATACAGATTGTTACGCATCCCAATGGTGTCCATGATCAGTTCATGGACGCCGGGAATGAAGTGAGAGCCCATTTCCAGCACGAAGAGCGGCAGTGTCAGCAACGCCGAGAATACCAGCATACTTTTCAGGGTGCGCATTTCGACGGTGCGACGGTCCTCACCTTCATCGCCGGCATCAGCAACCACCTTGCGGACGTCATATCCGGCACCCCGGACGGCCGCCTCAAGCGCGGTGATCTCAGTCGATCCGGAAATCAGACGAACGGTCGCCTTTTCCGTAGCAAGGTTCACAGAAGCGTCGATGACACCAGGCACAGCCTTCAGTGCCTTTTCCACACGAGAAACGCACGAGGCGCAGGTCATGCCTTCGATGCTGAGTTCTTGGGTGACAATCTTGGGCTCGTATCCGGCCTTTTCGATTGCGCGGAGTACCCCGTTGGGGTCCGGCGTTCCGGTAAAGTGAACGGTTGCACGTTCGGTAGCCAAGTTAACATTGGCCGAGGCCACGCCAGGGACGGCGGCAATGGCTTTTTCCACGCGCACGACGCAGGAAGCGCATGTCATTCCCTCGATGCCAAAGTCGGTCGCGACGGGCAGTGGAAACGCTGGTGTTATCTTCGATATTGCAGTCATCGGATCGTGTCCTTTTCCTTAACTGCATAGATAGATAAACCTTCCCAGCATAGTAAGGTCAAGCGTTGTTTTGTGAGCGGGTGAATGAAACTTGCACAGGAAGCGCATGCGGGCGAGAATGCGGTGTCGCAAGGGATCAAATCTTCGAACCTTGGAGGGCGATATGAGGCAGCCAGAGGATTCGGCCACACCATCGGCCACAGTTGCGTTCATAGATATCGCAGGATTCAGCGCTATTTCGGACGTTTATGGTGACGCGGCTGCACTTGTCGTGCTTGAAGTATTCGAGGGCATGGTCCGTGACGCCCTCAGCGGCTATGAGCCCCCGATTAAATGGATCGGCGATGAGGCGATGCTCTCGTTTCCTGAGCCAGATACAGCGATCCAGGTGCTCGGAGCGCTGTTGCAGGCATGTCGTAAAGAAGCCCGGCTACCGCTCACTCGGACGGGGCTGAACCATGGGCCTGTCATCCACAGAGCGGGTGATCTGTTTGGATCGACCGTCAACATTGCAGCACGAATCACCGCCCTCGCGTCACCTGGGCAATTAATTGCCACTCAACCCATTGCCGAGGCGGCTGTTACAAGGGGTATCGCGGTGCGAGACCTTGGAATGGTGGCACTTAGATCGGTGGCCGGGGAGGTCCCCCTTTATGAGATCGAGCTTGCTCCGTCGGCTGACTCGGCTTGGATCGATCCGGTGTGTAAGATGCATGCGCCATACTCATCCTACAGGCGGGCCGCTCCGGAGGGGCCGTGGTTTTGTTCGCCGCGTTGTGAGGAAGCATATCAGCGGTCGCCGCGGACCTACGAGGTGCCTCGCTGAAGCGACAAGGCGATCCCCCTGGCCAGTGAATGGCCATCCCAGCCTCGGCGCGATTCTCATCCGTGAGTTCGGTGGGCTGGCAACTGAGATTCAATGATCCCGTATCGAGCTACGTCGGCGTCGGGACATCTCCCTGTACAGCGCCTCCGGCGAGACACCAATTTCGTCTGCCAAACCTCTCAATTCGCCCCTGGCGGGGAAGGCATCATCGTTCCACGCTATCCAAGCGTCCAGGCGGGCACTGACCGTTTGGAGCGCAGCAATTTCGGACCGCTTTCTGGCGTTCACCAGTTCGCGCGAGAGATGTGCCATCCACTCCCCTGCAAAGATCAGGTCATATTCCAGCATCTTTCTGACCGCAGGAACGGGCACCAGTAAAGCCTCGGTTGCTGCCATCGCGACAGCGTCGCAATGATATCGCTCGGAAAACAGCGAAGCTTCAGCCAGTACGGTTCCTGCCGTCGAGCGCTGCAAAAGCGCCTGGTTTCCATCTGCTTGGAAACGGACGAGGTTCACACACCCTCCCTCGATGAGAAAGAGCATGCGCACCGGATCGTCTCGGTGGAATAGATGCTCGCCCTTTCCGAAGGACTTTTGAGCAACGGCTTTGCCCCGCAGAACGCTGATAATTTTCTCTGACATGATACCTATCATGTCGCCAATGTTCATTGGTTGGCAAGCTTCTGTTCTCGAAACAAGCCCGTCGGTGAACTATGAAATCTCTATTTGTCGCGCTCCTTTTCTTGCTTCTGCCTTTTCCAGCGCTGGCGCAGGGGGAGCACACGCATTCTTCGCCTTATGCTGGGCAGCAGATGCGCGAAATTAAAAGCCTGTCGGCAGAAGACATCGCGGAATTGAAAGAAGGAGGAGGGTGGGGGTTGGCTAAGGCCGCCGAGTTAAATGGCATGCCCGGACCTTCGCATGTTTTGAAAATGAAGCATGAGTTGGGACTAACGGCGGACCAGGTAGCTTCGGCATCGGGAATTTTCGACAGGATGCAAGAAGACGCCATCGCGGAGGGAAGAAACTTTATCGCTCGGGAAACGGCGCTGGAGGCCGGATTTCGCAAGCGCTCTATTTCCCCGAAAAGTCTCCTGGAACGAATTCGCGAGATCGAAACAAGCCGCTCAAATCTGCGTTTCATCCATCTCGCGGCCCACTTGGAAATGATGGGTGTTCTGAAGGAGGAGCAGGTCAAGCTGTACAATGACCTCCGCGGATATTCTCCCTGATCGGTTGCAGGGTGCGATCCAGCTGGATCGAAACATAACCCGAAGAACTCTTTTCGAAACATGGCTCGTTTGATACGATCTGCTCGTAAGCTCTCTATCTGAACCCCGTCAATTACACGCGCCGTCGAGACGGCGCGTGTTTGTTTGTGCTGAGCCCGATAATTCTAGGCGACGTGGCTGCAGCAGGATTTCTTAAATGACGCTCCGTATCCAGCGCTCGCGATCGACGCGATAAATGCCTCGGACGCCATTTGCGACTCGATGGATACGGTCTTGGTGCCTAGATCGACAGCCACCGAAGCGTTCGGATCGACCGTCTTTACAGCCTTTTCTACGGTGCTGACGCAGTGACCGCAGGTCATGTCGGGTATGTTGAGATGATACATTGGAAGTCTCCGATTAGTGTGACTGATGCAATGTGGTGCTTCCAACGATGGGAGGGTCAAGGGCCTTCCGATTTTCTACGGAAATCGTTTCATCAGCTTGTAGCCCGCTTGGATCGCCCGTCACTCCACGAAACAACGCCGAACCAGGCGATTGCGACCGCCGCGATAGCAAGCCACGGCAAAAGAAGCAGGTTCAGTGTTTGCCATCCGAACGATTGCAACAGCGCGCCCGCACCCAGGGAGCAGGCCAGACCGACTGCGAAGATGGTCATGTCATTGGTCGCCTGGGCACGCCCTTTTTCAGCGGGGCCATAGGTGGATGTGAGCAGGGTGGTCCCGCCGATGTAGAGGAAGTTCCAGCCGATCCCCAGGAAGACTAGCGCGCCTGCGAACGAAGCGAAGCCCGTACCTGTCAACGTCATCACCACATGCGCCGTGAACAGGCCTATACCCGCGAACATGATGCGGACGACACCGAAACGCGCAATGAGCGATCCGGTAAAGAAGGAGGGCAGAAACATGCCGAGGACGTGGAGCTGAATGACCGTCGCTGCCGCGGCCAGGCCGTGATTGTGATGCACCATGGCGATGGGGGTTGCCGTCATTGCGAGGATCATGATGCCGTAGCCCGTCGCCGCGCCGAACAAGGCCACCAAATATGCAGGCTGCGAGACGATCGTCCGCCAGGGTCTGGCATTTTCCTCTCCGGAGATGCTTGGTCGGAACTGCGGCATACGCAGCCCCAGCAAGACGCTCGCGCCGATGAGTGAAACCACGGCCAGCAGCAGGAACGATCCGACGTAAAGCGGCTCCAGCAGGGGTCCGCCGAAACGGCCGAGCATCGGGCCCGCCAGCGCCGCGACGATGCCACCGCCGAGCACAAGCGAAATCGCCCTTGGGCGGAAGGCGTCATCGGCGACCTCGCTCGCCGCGAACCTGTAGAATTGGGCGAAGGCCTGATATGCGCCAACCAGGAACGTCCCCATGCAGAGGATCAATAAGGAGCCGAGCCAAATGCCCAGCGCGGCAACCAGTCCTCCTGCCGCTCCAGACATTGCACCAGCGACTAACCCGACGCGCCGCCCAACCTTCGACATCCAGATCGAGGCGGGGAACGTGGCGGCCGCCGTACCGAGGAACATGGCCGCGATTGGCATTGTCGCATGTTCAGGTGAAGAAGCGATCTGGCCCCCGGCCAGGCCGCCGACGGTCATCACGAGGACAGAGGCGGTCTGAAACAGGGCCTGCGCGCTTGCTAGGATCAGGACCTGCCGATGCATGTTTTTGTCAGCCATCCAGTTCCACCTCTTCTTGACAATCACGATCAATCATTCAATTGTTTCATTGAATGTTTAAATTAAGCCGGAGTGTTGTCAATGGCGTCTGCAAAGAGCCTGATATTCGCGGAACTGGCAGAGATAGCCAGCACAATCGGGCATCCCCTTCGTCTCGAACTGATCGAGCATGTTTCGCAAGGGGAGCGGTCGGTGGAGCGGCTGTCGGCGTTGATTGGACAGTCGATGGCCAACACGTCGCAACATCTCCAACACCTCCGGCGTTCCGGCCTTGTCCAGTCGCGCCGAGATGGGAAACGCGTTCTCTACCGCCTCGGCGATGGTCCAGTGGTTCCGTTGCTGACCGCCCTCAGGCATTATGCCGAGCACAGTCGAACGGCAGTACGGGGCATCGTCGCCGACTACTTGCATCGTCTGGATCGGCTGGAACCGATCTCCCGCGAAGACCTTGTTGCCAGGATGCGTGAAGACAGCGTCACTGTTCTGGATGTCCGACCTAAGGAGGAGTTCGACCTCGGACGCATTCCCGGCGCGGTCAACTTTCCGCTTGACGAGATTGAGAACCGCCTGAGCGAACTGCCCCTCTACACCGAGATTGTCGCCTACTGCCGGGGGCCATACTGCATTCTTTCCTTCGAGGCCGTGGCGGTGCTTCGGGAAAAGGGATATAGGGTCCGCCGCCTCGAGGATGGTTTTCCGGAATGGTTAGACGCAGGATTGTCGGTGGAGTATAAATTTCCGGCCCCTCCATCGCCGATATAACCTTTTGCCGGATCATGGAACATCAAGACTGGAAACAGTGGGTTACTGGTTGGACGTCATCGCCCCGATTTCAAGCGATCGCTCGGATAAGGCTTGATCGCACATTTTCGTGAGACGTCTTCCCAGCACGCCGGTGGCATGCCAGACTGTAATCATGAGGTTCATGAAGGTCATCCATCGACTGCTGTTCGTGACCGCCCTGCTCGGGATCATCGTCGGTCCCATGAGCATAGGGGCGGCTGACAGCGTCATGGCGTCTTCGGGACCTTCTGCGATGGCCGAGATGTCCGGCATAGACATGTCAGGCGACATGCCCTGCTGCCCCGACGAAATGCCGATAAAGCCCGACTGCGGCAGCAAATCCTGCCCTTTGGCCCTGGTGTGCACCACGGTGATAGTCGGCCAGTCTGCACCCCAATACGGATGGTCCCTCAATCCTAGCTGGGTGGCCCATCGGTTCCTTGTCCCACCTCATGCCCAACTGGCATCCTCGCTGGTCGATCCGCCGGCCCGCCCTCCAAGAGTCTGATCTCAAGTCATCGAAGCACGTCGTCGCTTCGGCACGGCCGCATGTTTGCGTCCAACCCGAGATGATTGCGATCCATATTGACTGAGGACGCGGTCACGAACCTGTCCGGATGAGACATTGAATCATGAGCAAGGCTTTCTTCAACGCGAGGACCGCGCTCCTCGCTGGCGCAATGCTGTTCAACACCGCCACCGCTTCCTTCGCCGACGCGCAGGACTACGAATTCCAGGCTGTGCAGACCGACATCAAGCAGGGGCCGGGGGCGACCGTCTCCGTACGCCTGATCGACAAGCGGACGGGCAAGGCCATTCCCGACGCCGTCATCTTCACCACCCGGATGGACATGGCTCCCGATGGCATGGAGACGATGACCACGACGGTGGAGCCGACAACCTCGACCGAACCAGGCGTCTACGCCTTCACCACGAACCTTTCCATGGAAGGTGGATGGCGTTTCCAGGTCGCCGCCAAAGTTCAAGGCGAGCCTGAGACCGTCAAAGGCGAAGTCGTCTTGGAGGCAATCCCGTGAGCACCTCGCGCATCATTGCCACGCTCTCCCTCGCCCTGGTTGTCGGCGGGGGAGGCTATTGGGCCGGGAAAAACGATGTCGGTGCACTCCTGCGGCCGTTCGTCGATCCCAACGGTACGGCCATAAAGGCGGAGCCGCGACCCGAAGGAACAGGAGCGGTGATCTACTATCGCCACCCGGACGGGGTGGCCGAGTATTCCGCAAAGCCGAAAAACACCGACGACGGGCGGCCGTTCGCGCCCGTCCGTGCAAGCGAGGACGTCAGCCTCGGCGCGACCGGAGCCGTCGCGCCCGCTCCCGACACGGCATCCGTCTCACTCGAGCGTAGAATCTTGTACTACCGCAACCCCATGGGGCTTCCCGACACGTCCAAGGTTCCGAAGAAGGATTCAATGGGGATGGACTATCTCCCTGTCTATGACGGCGAGGTTAGTGACAGTTCCACCGTCAAGGTCCCACTTGGCAAGCTCCAGCGGACGGGGGTGAAAACTGCGCTCGCCGAAAAGACAACCGTCAGCCGTAAAATAAGGGTGCCTGGAACCGTCACGCTCGACGAGCGCATGATCAGTATCGTCTCGATGCGGGCAGATGCCTTCGTCGAGGAAGTCGCTGATGTCACGACGGGCGACAGAATCATGAAGGGCGAGAACCTCTTCCACTTCTATTCGAAGGAGATCGCTACCGCCGGAGCGGAATATGCAACCGAGATGCGCAACGGCGGCAGACCCGGTCCCGATACAGGGTCGGCTCTGCGGCTGAAGAATCTTGGCGTGCCGACGGCAACGATCACCAGCATCGCTACTGAGCGGAAGGTGCCCCAGAGCATCGCCTACACATCGCCGCGCGACGGTGTCGTATTGGAGCGCATGGCCGTAAGCGGCATGATGGCCGAGGCTGGCGACATTCTCTTCCGCATAGCCGACATCTCGAAGGTCTGGGTGATCGCCGACGTCCCCGAATACGAGCTTGGCGCCGTCCGCATGGGAGCCGCTGTCTCCGTCACCGTTCGCAATCTGCCCGGTACGATGTTCAAAGGAACGGTCGACCTCATTTATCCGGAGGTCCAGATGCAAACCCGGACCACGAAGGTCAGGATAGAGCTTCCTAATCCGGACGGGCAACTGATGTCCAACATGTACGCAGAGGTCGAGATCGAAGCAGGAGCGGGAAATCCGGTCGTCGCCGTTCCCAACAGTTCTGTGATCGATACAGGCGACCGCCAGATTGTCTTCCTTGACAAGGGTGAGGGCAGGTTCGAACCGATGGACGTCGCGCTGGGCGTGCGTGGCGAAGACATGACGGAGATCATCAAGGGGATCGCCGCCGGCGACCGCATCGTGGTGTCGGCCAACTTTCTGCTGGACGCCGAAAGCAACCTGAATGCCGCGTTGAGCGCTCTGATGGCGGACGAGGTCAAACCATGATTGCCAACGTTATCGCCTGGTCGGCCCGCAATCTTGTCCTGATCTTTGTCGGCGCGGCGCTGTCCATCGCGGGTGGAATCTATGCACTGCGTACGCTGCCCCTTGATGCGATCCCCGACCTCTCTGACGTTCAGGTCATCGTATTCACCGACTTTCCGGGTCAGGCTCCGCAAGTGGTCGAGGACCAGGTCACCTATCCGCTGACGACCTCGATGCTCACCGTGCCGAAGTCTAAGGTGGTCCGCGGCTTCTCGTTCTTCGGCGTGTCCTTCGTCTATGTGATCTTCGAGGACGGGACCGATCCCTACTGGGCGCGCAGCCGCGTGCTCGAATACTTGAACGCGGCCGCAAGCCGGCTGCCTGACGGCGTGTCGCCAAGTCTCGGCCCGGATGCTACGGGCGTCGGCTGGGTCTACCAGTACGCCGTCGTCGCCAAGGAACTATCGCTGGCCGAGCTTCGGTCGCTGCAGGACTGGGTGGTGCGCTTCGCCGTCTCCAAGTCCGAGGGCGTGGCCGAGGTGGCCAGCGTCGGCGGCTTCGTTAAGCAGTATTCCATTGTCGTCGATCCCGCCCGCCTGAAGGCTCAGAACGTCTCGCTGTCGGATATCGCCGATGCCGTGCGCTCCAGCAACCGCGACATCGGCGGCCGCACCGTGGAGATATCCGAGTTCGAGTTCATGGTCCGCGGCAAGGGCTATCTGCAGGGCATCAATGACATCGAGAACATTGTCCTGAAAACCAGCGCGGGCGTTCCGCTGCGTCTGTCCGACGTCGCGAGAGTGGAACTGGTCCCGGACGAGCGGCGCGGGATCACAGAGCTGAACGGAGACGGCGAAGTCGCCAGCGGAATTGTCCTCCAGCGCGACGGCGCGAATGCGCTGACCGTCATCGAGAACGCCAAGGAAAGCTTGGCGGCGGTTCAAGATAGTCTTCCTGCTGGCACCGAAATCCTGCCCGTCTACGATCGCTCGAAACTCATCGAAGCGGCGATCGAGACCCTCAAGGCTACGCTGATCGAGGAATCGATCGTCGTTGCGCTGGTAACCATCGCGTTCCTCCTACATGTGCGCAGCGCGCTTGTGGCGATCATTATGCTGCCGATCGGCATCCTGATGGCGTTCATGGCGATGCGGGCGCTCGGCCTCGGCTCCAACATTATGAGCCTCGGCGGCATTGCCATCGCCATTGGTGCGATGATCGACGCGGCCATCGTTATGATCGAGAACGCCCACAAGCATCTCGAGCGCGCGCCTCCGGACAAACCTCGAACCGAAATCCTGATCGAAGCGGCAAGCGAGGTCGGTCCGGCGCTGTTCTTCAGTCTGCTGATCATCACCGTGTCGTTCCTGCCGATCTTCACGCTGGAATCACAGGAGGGCCGCCTCTTCGGGCCGCTCGCCTTCACCAAGACCTTCGCGATGGCGGCGGCCGCGCTGCTGTCGATCACGCTCGTGCCGGCGCTGATGATCCTGTTCGTCCGGGGCCGCATTGTTCCAGAACACAAGAACCCGCTCAACCGAATGCTGATCTGGATATACCGTCCGGTTATCGCTGGCGTCTTGAAGGCCAAGAGCCTGACGATCCTGGCAGCCATCGTGATCCTCGGCGTGACCGTCTGGCCCGTTCAGCATATCGGGAGCGAGTTCATGCCGAGCCTCGACGAAGGCACGCTGATGTACATGCCGACAACGCTGCCCGGCCTGTCGGTGACCAAGGCCGCCGAACTGATGCAGACGCAGGACCGGATCATCAAATCCTTCCCGGAAGTCGAGACGGTGTTCGGCAAGGCCGGCCGTGCGCTGACGGCAACCGATCCGGCTCCGACGGAGATGTTCGAGACGATCATCACGTTGAAGCCCAAGTCCGAATGGCGGCCGGGGGTGACCTCCGACAGCCTGAAGCAGGAGATGGACGCCGCCCTGCAGTTTCCCGGCGTCTCCAACGCCTGGACCATGCCAATCCGCGCCCGCATCGACATGCTCTCGACGGGAATTCGGACACCCGTCGGCGTGAAGGTCTACGGCACGGACCTGAAGCAGATGGAGAAGGTCGCGCGCGACATCGAGACCGTCCTCAAGGCGGTGCCTGGAACGTCGAGCGCCTATGCCGAAAGGGTCATCGGCGGATACTACCTCGACATCATCCCCGACCGCATGGCGCTCGGACGCTACGGACTTTCGATCGACGACGTCCAGGACGTGATCGGGATGGCGCTCGGGTCCGAGGTCGTCACGTCCACGGTCGAGGGTCGGGAGCGGTACGGGGTCGCCATCCGGTACCCGAGGGCGTTTCGAAGCGATCCGCAATCCATCGCCCGCGACGTCCAGGTTTCCCTGCCGGGAGGCGGCACGGTTCCGTTGGGCGAGGTGGCAGAAGTCAAGCTCACCCGCGGTGCCACGACCATCAGGACGGAGAACGGTCAGCTCGCCGTCTACATCTTCGTAGATATCGCCAACCGCGACCTCGGGGGTTACGTGGCAGAAGCCCAGGCTGCCGTGGCGGCAAGCGTCGAGATGCCAGCTGGCTATTCCGTCGCGTGGAGCGGTCAGTTCGAATATCTCGAACGGGCGAAGGACCGGCTGATGATCGTCGTTCCTCTGACGCTCGCCCTGATCTTCCTGTTGCTCTACCTGAACTTCAAGGCGCTGACCGAGACGCTGATCGTCATGCTGTCCCTGCCGTTCGCTCTGGTCGGCGGCATCTGGATGATGTGGTGGCTGGGCTTCAACGCCTCCGTCGCCGTCGCGGTCGGCTTCATTGCGCTCGCGGGCGTCGCGGCCGAGACCGGCGTGATAATGCTGATCTACCTTGACCATGCGCTGAGTGATGAGAAAGCGAAATGCGCGACCGAAGGCAGGCAGTTCGGATTGGAAGACCTCAACAGGGCGATCATGATCGGGGCCGTCGAGCGCGTACGACCGAAGATGATGACCGTTGTCGCGATCATGGCGGGCCTGGTGCCGATCCTCTGGAGCACGGGGACGGGGTCGGAGATCATGCAGCGGATCGCCGTGCCGATGATCGGCGGCATGGTATCGTCAACGTTGCTGACGCTGATCGTGATCCCCGCCGTCTACGGACTGGTCAAAGGCTACGGATCGAAGACGATGCGCGCGGAGAACCAGCTCCCCGCGTCCTTGGCGGCAAACCGAATTTAAAAAGGAGAACCACGATGAGAAGAAGAGATTTCCTGTGCACCCTGGCGTCCGTCACGGTAATGACCGCCGTCGGAACGGCGCGGGCAGCCGGCGAGAGCATGGTCGTCTACAAGGACCCCGACTGCGGTTGCTGCCATGCCTGGGCGGAAGCCATGAAGAACGCCGGGTTTCAGGTGAAAGCCGAAGACGTGGTGGACATGGACGTGGTGAAGGACCGCTATAAAGTCCCTGCGGACCTGCGAGGCTGCCACACCGCCGTCGTCGCCGGTTACTATCTGGAAGGCCACGTGCCTCTCGAGGCGGTGGCAAGGCTGATGTCCGAAAAGCCGGACCTGATCGGGCTGGCTGTCCCCAGGATGCCAGCGGGCTCACTCGGCATGGGCGACGATCCCGGCGCGTCGTACGACGTCGTTGCCGTCGGGAGGGACGGAACGAGCAGGGTCTTTGAGGAGGTCAGGCCAAAATCCCCGTAAGCTCCGCTCGGAAGGTAACCTGCGGCAGGCGCCTCTTGGACCCTTTTAACTGGCGAATGCCTCTGGGACGGCCTTCTCGAAATCCGCGGCCGGGGACGAACACCCGGCGAACGGCCGCCATCGTTGAAGGAGCGCCTGCGGTCACGGACGACTGCAGGCGCTCCTATCGGACCTCGCTTCGGCTAATAGAAAATGTGACGGCGACGATCCGTCGAGGGAATCGTTGGCGACGAGGACAGTGCCAAATTGGTAGGAGGTCGGGTCTGCAAGTCTCATGTTCTTTGCTATCTGGGGCCGTGAATCACATTGAGGATGCGAGGCCGACCTGGAACCAGGTTTCTCGGATGAAGCGCCGACGACATCAGACCGAAGGTCACGCGTCTTGTTGTTAAAATACTTTCAAAAGCAAAAACCCATACATCGCTGCATGGGTTTTTAACTTTGGTATCTTATTCGTCGAGAGGGGACCTTTCGGCCGCTATCTCTCAACCCAGGAACAATATGAATGTTGACCCTTGAAATGTCAAGAACCCAATTCAGCATTGCCCAGCAGATAGCTATACCACGGTCTCTTTCAGGTCCACGCTTCGGAACATATGTAGCCATTGCCGGAAACGATATACACCTAGCGCTCAAGCTATATGAATGGAATTTGCGATTATCTTCCGCTTTCATGATTCCTATAGCGATCGCTGAAGTAGCGTTGCGAAATTCCATAGATGCGGCTTTGACGGACCTATACAATCCTGACTGGCCTTGGGATGCGGGGTTCAGGAAAGAGTTGCCCAATCCGCTCGTCGGTGAGTTCAACCCACGACGAGAGCTTATCAACACGGCTGCCCGCCATGCGCATCCGATGCGGTCAGGCAAGGTAGTCGCCGACCTGAAATTCATTTGGTGGGAGAAAATTCTGCGCGCCCGCCACGAGGGCACGATATGGAATACCAAGTTGTTGGACGTATTTCCCAACGCTCCTCGCGGCCTGCAGATCAGCACGGTAAGAGAAATCCTTCGCGACGCTGTCCATGAAACTCGCGAACTTAGAAACAGGATCGCGCATCACGAGTCGATCGTGACCCGAAACTTGGTAGTCGATCTTCAAAGGCTACGTAGGATAGCGAGCTTTGTCGGTCACGACGTTGAACAGTGGCTTGCCAGCATCGAAGACGTTACACGGCTTCTCGCCGACCGCCCGAGTTAGGCTGGGAGTGCGACGTGCAGCCTCATTACAGATGGAGCCTGACATTCTCCGATCGACAAAGGAACGCCTTCAGCCAGGAAATCCTTGCTGACGAAAGCCCCGAGTGCCGGTTCTCGTATCGAGCGCCTTATCTCGTTTTTCATGAGGCCTTCGTCAGGGACGCCGTGGCCCTTCTCGTAGCTGACGTTCTCGCTGCCGCCGTCGCGATGGGTGTCGAAATTGACCTCGCCGCCATTGGCGGTCCAGGTGAAATTGGCCTTTGCGCCCTTGAGCGTCATCAGCTTGACCTCGGCGCCGTCGCTGCGCTGACGTAAGTGCGTTGGTCCGGATCGTCGGTATATGTCGCTGAGTCGGCATCTCGCATAGGATGCCTTTCGAGCGCATGATTGACCTCTGTGGCACTCATCACGCGCGCTTCCATCAAGGTTTCAGCGATTATCTGCAGCGCTTCATGTCTGAGGTCCAGAATTGACTTCGCCCTCCTGAATTCGCTGTCAAGAAGTTCACTGACCGCCGCACGAAGCTTGGGGTCGTTCGCACGCAATCGACCAAGGTCTTTTTCGTCGATGATATCGATAGCAAGCGTGCTTCCCATTCCGAAACATGCTTCGACCTTTGTTGCCAAGGCCGTTGCTCTTCCTAAGTCTGATCTTGGATCGCTCGTGGCCGCTTCCGTGAACTCGCCAAAAACCAGGGTTTCTGCAGCAAGACCGCCGAGAAACATGGCTATGTGATCCAGAAAATATGATTTCGTTTTCATCGGGAATCTTGGTTTCGCGAATCGCGCTCCTCCGAGAGTTTCAATGCCTTCGGAAAAGACCGTATCGGTAATGCCAATCCCTTGAAGTTTCATGCCAAACTGGAGCCCAACGATGGCATGTCCGGCCTCGTGGTAGGCAGCCACCCGCATGTGTTCTGCGGGAACATCGATCAACGGCCTCGTGACCTGGACGATATGTTCGAACCCAAATGGCATGCCCTCTCGGCGGGCTGCTCGACGGCCGTCTCTGACAAGTTGCTGCAAGCCCGCGCCAGACATTCCCTCAGTCCAGCGGTTGAACCGGTCCCCTTGATCTAATGGAACCGCGAACCCGGCAAGGAATTGGAATATTTGCTGACGGGTGCTTGAATCTGGAAGTGGAATTACGAAATGGCGGTCAAGCCTTCCGGGGCGCAAGATCGCAGGGTCGATATTCTCTGGATGATTTGTAGCGCCGATGACAACGATACCGCTCCGACGCTCGAATCCATCAAGCAACTCCAGCAATCCGTTGATCACCTGCCGCTTGTAGTCCGCATGCTGGCTATCGGCGATCGCCCTGCTCCCGATCGCGTCGAGTTCGTCGATGAACAGCAACGCCGTACCTTGGGATCGCGCTTCCTCAAAGCTCTCCCGCATCGCTTTTAGCAGATCGTTCAGGTAGCCGCACACCTGCCACTGGGCAGCCGACGTCACCACGATTGGAAGACCACACGTCCGAGCCAGTGCCTCGGCGAAAAGTGTTTTCCCGGTTCCAGGCGGACCGGACACTAACGCTCCGGTATCCACATCGTCCCATGAAATCAGGCCTGCTTTAAAGTCGCCCAGGTCGCGCGCAAGTTCCAGACCCCAATCTTTCGCGGGACCCAGGCCACCGAGGTCCGCAAGCGTCGGGCCGCTGTTGAAAGCAGTAGGTTTCGGCTCTGCCGTACGGCCTGCCGTTTCCCGTAAGCGGCGCAGGCTACTCCTCAGCGGCCGACCGGGTTGAAATGCATAAACCAACCGTGTCCAGGTTTCCGACGCAATCATCTGTTGATCTGCTTGCGTCAAGACGTGACCGTGCAGACGAAAAGCAGCACCGATCTGGTTCGGTGTGGGCTTGGGAATTTTCATTACGACATCCGCAAACAGCCTCAACTCTTCATTTATGTCATCGAGGTTCGAGCATAATAAAATGCCTTTACCGTCTTCGGCGGCGCGGCGGAATATTTCCACTTCTGCTAATCGGTCGCTTTTCTTCTCTTTGACCGCTCGGACATACGGCTCGTGATAGCCCTTCCGATTAAGGCTCATCTTCAGGAACAACCGACCCGCGTGAACGAACGTGTCGATCGCATCCGGCGCACTGACCACAAGGATGGCGAGGTTTGAGGACTTCGATGCCACATGGTAGCGAAGTGCCGCGACGATCCCGCAATATGCCAAATAGATAGGAACGGTTACGTCGGACTGGTCCGCCGCGTTCCCGACCTTCCAGAGGGAACGGCCTTTCGACCCGGGTTTTCTATTTCTTTGCGAGTTTTGCAAGGTCGACCACCAGATTTGGAACGAAAGATTGTCGCGATGCCTCGCCTGGATAGCCCCACGGATTGCAAATCACTCTCGTCGCGCCGATCAGGTAATCGCTAGGCGAGTGGATGTGACCGTGCACCCAAAGCAGGGGCTCATATTCAAGGATACGATACTCGAATCTCGAGGCGAACGATGGTGTAAGCCCGTCCCTTAGAAATGGCCTGGGAACGGACATCATGCTTGGCGCATGATGGCTGACTATGACCGTCGGCATCTCTGGTTGGGACTTGTAGACATTGTCGATATCGATGGCCGCGACATGATGAAGGTATCGACTGTCTTGTGGCGTGAATTTTTTGAATGGTGTTTTGGAGAGCTTTATGCGCCGAAAATCGTTTAGTTCGTCCTTAGCGATAGCCATGGCCAGTCGTGGATCGTCGTGCAGGTTAAAATCGGTCCAGAGCGTTGTGCCGATAAACCGATAGCCGTCTAGGATTGCGGAGTCGCCATTCAGTAAGAAAACGTTGTCGAAGCTTTCGGCTAGCTTGTACCCGGATGCTAGGCCCTCGTTGATGGCCCCGCGGTAAAACTCGTGGTTTCCAGGTACGAAAACCACTGGCATGTGCGGGGCGATGTATTGTCCCAACCACAGTATGCTTGCGACCACACCGCCATCGAGAATATCGCCAGCGCATAGGCAGACATCGGCCGCAGGAATATTCAGTTGGAAGCTTTCGTCCACTTCGAGATGCAGATCAGAAAAAATCCAAGCTTTCATGGTTGCACCCGAAGATGCTGCGCCCATTGACCCGAATCGACCTGCTCGCCGAGCGAGTACCAACGCGAGAACGAGCGGGCGATACGTTTCTGAGGATCAAGGTAAAACAGCTCGCTAGAATAGAGAGGTTCTCCGTCGGTAATCTTGGGATGAGATGTGGGAACGCCGATTAGGCAAGGGACCGCTCGGCTTGCCACGGTCCATTGATCAATCCTTGTGATAGGGCCGTTGATGGAGATCGAAGGAACTTCCAGTTCATCTGCCAACTCTCTCAGTCGGTGTACCAGCTGCAACCTGGTCATGCCAAACCAGGAGATTGATGATGAATCATTCACGACAAGCACTCCGCTATATTGCCTAAGCTCCAGCTGCGCTTCCACTCCACGGGCGTAGTCCCGCGCTTCATCGGACCGCTATCTGATCGAATCACTGACAAATGTTCTCCTCTTCAAAATACAATGAGGCGGAAAAAGACGTCATAGACGCATCTACAATGAGTCTATGACGAATTAAAAGACTTCATATCCAACAAAATTGACTTTTGGCGCAAGAACCGGCCTTAGGGTTCTATGAGAACGCTACTGTCCGCCGACGCTCTAAGAGCAGCCCGTACGCTTGCTGGACTTAGCCAGCGGGTAGCGGCCGACGGCGCTTCGGTGACTCAGAGAGCTATCTGGATGGCAGAGGGCGAGGCTCAACTCGGTACGTCCACCAATATAAAGCTCAGAGCGTTCTACGAAAACTTGGGCATAGAGTTTCTTGGAACAGTTGATCTGGCGACCGGCCAAACGACTGGACTTGGGGTTCGGTGGCGCTCTCCGTCACAACTACCGATTCTACCCTCGGCGCCATGGGCTTTTCACACGGAACGGACAGGTGTCGCCTATGGTACAGCCAGAGCGATCCTCAATAAAAAGCAATCCGACATTGCTGGTCTTACTGGTCTGCCCCAACGAAAGATTGGCCTCATGGAGACGGGCAAATGGGTAGATCAGGCCTCCGCACTTTGCCTGAGGTCGTATTACGAGCGCGACGGCATCGCATTCCTTGGATGGGGCGACGTCACCTCTGGCTTGTTCTACGGCGTGGGCGTCAGGTGGGAGCGACGCCACTCTCCAAGCTAAACGGGTAGGATCGATGAATCTTCACCTGTGCTCACATGCTAAGGCGATTATTCTAACTTGATAGAATCGCGGTTTTCTGCCACTATCTTCTTACGGTACAGGCTGGGGAGCCGATGACCGTGTAGGGTTATAAATTTACATCGAATGGCGGCCTCTGGGTCGCCTTAATGCTGTTTGTTTTTACAACCTAAAGTTATATTTTATCAATTTTTCGTAAAAATTTCAATTTTAAGTTGATAGCACCCCTTCGGGGTGCTTGAAAGTGGGTATTTGAAGTAGGGTTATATCTTTAGGCCGCCGGCTAGCATTGCCCGTTCATCTCGACATAATAACTGAGAACAGCCTCTATAGGGATGGTACCAAATGATGCAAATATCTAGTGACGCCGGAAAACCCTTCAACACGGCCTCCTATGCGTTGCTGGTGATGATGGTGGCGCAGGCCTGCGATCTTCAGCCGGGGGATTTCGTGCATACGCTGGGGGATGCCCATATCTACCACAATCATTTCGATCAGGCCCGTGAGCAGCTCGCGCGGCGGCCGAAAGCCTTGCCGCAGATGAAAATCAACCCGGATGTGAAGGACCTTTTTTCCTTTCGGTTTGAAGACTTTGCGCTTGTCGGCTATGAGGCCGATTCAAACATCCGGGCGCCGATTGCGGTGTGACGGCGTGTCCGGCGAAAAACCTGCCGCTCACCCCTGAAGCATCCACCTCCCGAAGCGGAAGAAGACGGGTCGATACAGATGACCGTAAACACCATCAGCATCATCGTGGCCGTCTCGGCAAATGGCGTGATCGGCCGCGATGGCGGATTGCCCTGGCATCTGCCGTCCGACCTGAAACGCTTCAAGGCGCTGACGCTTGGCAAGCCGGTGATCATGGGCCGCAAGACCTGGGCGTCGATTGGCAGGCCCCTGCCGGGACGGCCGAACATCGTCATCAGCCGCAGCGCCGATTTCGAAGCGGCAGGCGCCATTGTCGTCGCGTCGCTCGATGCGGCTCTGGAGGCTGGCCGCGAACAGGCCGCCATGCTCGGCGTCGATGAAGTCTGCATCATCGGCGGCGGCGAGATCTATCGGCAGGCGCTGGACTTTGCCGATACGCTGCACATGACCAGGGTTGCCGTCGAGGTCGATGGCGATACGACGTTTCCGTTCATCGACGTCTCGATTTTCGAGGAAATTGCCAACACGGTTCTGCCGCAGGGTGAAAAGGACAGCCACGCGATGCGAAGCGTGACCTATCGCCGCAAAAATCCTGCAAACTGAACTATTTTGCCGCATTTACGGTGAACTTGGACGTGCCGCGTTGAAAGCGGTTCGCCAGATACCTATAACGGGTTCACGTTGCAACCGGCGCCTCTCGCGCGACGGGGCGACTTGGGAGTTTTACAACAGAAGAGGTATTGATGCCCTGGAGCAATCAGAATGGCGGCGGCGGCCCTTGGGGCGGCGGCGGCAATGGCGGTAACGGCAACAACAAGGGGCCGTGGGGCCAGGGGCCGAACCGTCCGCGTGGCGGCGGTGGTCGGGGCAATGGCGGACCGCCGGACCTCGAGGAAATTCTGCGCCGCGGCCAGGACCAGTTGAAGAATGTCGTTCCCGGCGGCTTCAACGGCGGCGTCGTGGTGATCGGCGCGCTTCTGGTGCTCGGCTTCGTTCTGATGAATTCGATCTACACCGTGCAGCCTGACGAGCGCGGCGTCGAGATGCGCTTCGGCAAGCCCAAGGAAGAGATTTCCATGCCGGGCCTGCACTTCCATTTCTGGCCGCTCGAAACGGTCGAAATGGTCAAGATCACCGAGCAGCAGCAGAACATCGGCTCGAAGTCCGGTGTCGGCAACCAGGCTGCTTCCGGCCTGATGCTGTCGGGCGACCAGAACATCGTCAATGTCCAGTTTTCCGTGCTGTTTTCCGTAACCGATCCGAAGGCCTACCTCTTCAACGTCGAGGATCCGGCCGATACACTGCAGCAGGTTTCCGAAAGCGCGATGCGCGAAGTCGTCGGTCGCCGTCCGGCGCAGGACATCTTCCGCGATAACCGTCAGGCGATCGCCGCGGATGTGAAGACCACGATCCAGGCGACCATGGACACCTATGGTGCCGGTATCTCCGTCAATACGGTTGCCATCGAGGATGCGGCACCGCCGCGTGAAGTGGCCGACGCGTTCGACGAGGTGCAGCGCGCCGAGCAGGACGAAGATCGTTTCGTCGAGGAAGCCAACCAGTATTCCAACCAGGTTCTCGGCCGCGCCCGCGGTCAGGCCGCGCAGAACCGCGAAGAAGCGGCCGCCTACAAGGACCGCGTCGTCAAGGAAGCCGAAGGTGAGGCGCAGCGCTTCATCTCCGTCTACGACCAGTATGTGAAGGCACCCGAAGTCACCCGCAAGCGGCTCTATCTCGAGACGATGCAGGACGTTCTGGGCAAGTCGAAAAAGGTCATCATCGACGAGAAGGATGGGCAGGGCGTCGTGCCGTATCTGCCGCTGAATGAAATCGTCAAGCCGGCGACGACGACGACCGGAGGGGCACAGTAATGAACAACCGCATCCCTTATATCCTCATCGTCTGCGCCATCGCGCTGATCGGCATCTATTCGTCGGTTTTCGTCGTCAATGCGCGCCAGCAGGCCATCGTCGTGCGTTTCGGCCAGATCAAGGAAGTGAAGACCGAGCCGGGCCTCTACTTCAAGCTGCCCTTCGCCTTTATGGATGCCGACCGCGTCCAGTATGTCGAGAAGCAGGCCCTGCGCTTTGATCTCGACAATATCCGCGTCCAGGTTTCGGGCGGCAAGTTCTACGAAGTCGATGCCTTCGTCGTCTACAAGATTTCCGATGCACGACGCTTCCGCGAAACGGTTTCCGGCGATCGGGAATCGGCCGAATCACGGCTCCGCACCCGTCTCGACGCTTCGTTGCGCCGGGTCTACGGTCTGCGCGGCTTTGAATCCGCACTTTCGGAAGAACGCGCCTCGATGATGCGCGAAGTCCGCACCGACCTGAAGACCGATGCCGAATCGCTGGGTCTCAACATCGAGGACGTCCGCATCCGTCGCACCGACCTGACGCAGGAAGTGTCGCAGCAGACCTTCGACCGCATGAAGGCCGAGCGTCTGGCGGAAGCCGAACTGATCCGCGCCCGGGGTAACGAAGAGGGCCAGCGCCGCCGCGCCATCGCCGACCGCCAGGTTGTCGAATTCGTCGCGGAAGCCCAGCGCGATTCGGAAATCCTGCGAGGCGAGGGTGAAGCCGAACGGACCCGCGTCTTTGCCGATGCCTTTGCCCGCGACCCGAGCTTCTTCGAATTCTATCGTTCGATGACGGCTTATGCCGCGGCGATCGGCAGCCCGGATACGACGCTGGTTCTGTCCCCGGATTCGGAGTTCTTCCGTTATTTCAACAATTCGGATGGAACACCCAAGCCGGCTGCAACCGCACCTGCGGCGGCCAACTGAGCGGATAGATGAGCGATTTTCTGACAGGAATCGCATTTTTCCTGATAATCGAGGGGCTGGTGTACGCACTGGCCCCTCTGGTTTTGGTGGAAATGGCAAAAAAATTGCCGGAAATTCCCGTACAGCAGTTGCGGATTTTCGGGCTGGTCTCGGTCGCTGCGGGCGTTGCGCTCGTCTGGATCTTGCGAGGATAGAGAATGACACACAAACTGCTCATCCGTCTGGTGGACGCCGAATATGCGATCACGCGGCTGACGATCGGCACACCCTTGCCGGACTGGCTGATGGGACAAGGTTTCTGGACTGTCTCGAGTTCGCGGGAGGAAATGACGCTGGTCTGCCGCGCCGCCCGCGTGCCATCCAGCATCCAGTCCTCCGGCGGCTGGCGCTGTTTCCGCATCGAACAGCATTTTACCTTCGATGTCCCGGGCATCCTGTCCTCGGTTCTCGATCCGCTTTCCGCAGCCGGCGTCGGCATTTTCGCCAATTCGACGTTCAGCACTGATTATGTGTTTATTATCGGATCGGACCTCGACAAGGCGGTGGCGGCGCTGAAGGCGCATGGCCACGAGATCATGACCTGAGACGGGATAAGGTGAGACAAGGCATTCAGGCCATGCGGTCGTTGACGAAAAGATGACTGGACGCTTCCTGAAACCGCCTTATCTTCGCCCTATGGGACAGGTGTTGCGGGGTTGCGCTGAATAAGCCTTGTCCGGCAAACGTTTCAGATGAAGACCATATGCGGGCGGCGCCATCAGCGCCGACGTGCTATTTCAAATCGAGAGGACCCCCATGGACCTGTCCCACCGCTCGCGCTGCTTCCGTTCCGTTGTCCTGGCGACTGGGCTTGCCTTGTCGCTGACCACCGTGGCTGCACCTTTGTCCGCCGCATGGGCGCAGGGCGCTCCGACGCAGCATGGTCCGGAATCGGTTGCCGATCTCGCAGAGGGCCTGCTCGACGCCGTCGTGAACATCTCCACATCGCAGAACGTCAAGAATGATGACCAGGCTGTCATGCCGCAGGTCCCCGAAGGCTCGCCTTTCCAGGACTTCTTCGACGAGTTCTTCAAGGGCGGAAAAGGCGGCGAGGGCGGCGAACGTCAGCGCAAAGTCGAATCGCTCGGATCGGGCTTTGTTATCGATCCGTCCGGCTTCATCGTCACCAACAATCACGTGATCGAGGGCGCCGACGATATCGAGATCAATTTCGCCAATGGCTCGAAGCTGAAGGCAAAGCTGATCGGCACCGATACCAAGACCGATCTTGCCCTGCTCAAGGTGGAGCCCAAGAAGCCGCTGACGGCGGTGCCCTTTGGCGATTCGCGGCAGATGCGCATCGGCGACTGGGTCATGGCCATCGGCAATCCGTTCGGGCTTGGCGGAACGGTGACGGTCGGCATCATCTCGGCGCGCGGCCGCAACATCAATGCTGGTCCCTACGACAACTTTATCCAGACCGATGCGGCGATCAACAAGGGCAATTCCGGCGGTCCTCTGTTCAACATGAAGGGCGAGGTCATTGGCATCAACACGGCGATCATCTCGCCCACCGGCGGATCGATCGGCATCGGTTTTTCCGTGCCGACGGAACTGGCGCAGAATGTCATCAGCCAGTTGCGCGAATTCGGCGAAACGCATCGCGGCTGGCTTGGCGTGCGCATCCAGCCGGTCACCGACGACATCGCCGAGAGCCTGAAGATGGATGTGCCGAGGGGTGCGCTCGTCGCCGGCATCATCAAGGGCGGCCCGGTCGAGAAGGGCGAGATCAAGACGGGCGACGTGATCCTCAAATTCGATGGCCGCGACGTTCTGGAAATGCGCGACCTGCCGCGCGCCGTGGCCGAAAGTCCGGTTGGCAAGGCGGTCGATGTCGTGATCATGCGCGATGGCAAGGAGCAGACCGTCAAGGTGACGCTCGGGCGGCTCGAGGATGGCGAAAACGTCGCTTCCGCTTCGCCGACGGATGAAATCGTTCCGGACGCCGACGCCGAGGAGGGGACCGATCAGGCCGAACCGCCGGCGGACACGACGCCTGCGACCGACAAGGTGCTCGGCATGACGCTGACGACGCTGGACGACGCAAGCCGGACGACCTACGGCATTTCGGCGGATGTGGAAGGCGTGGTGATTTCCGACGTCGACCCGCAGTCGGCCGCCGCCGAGCGGCGCGTCGCGTCCGGCGATGTGATCGTCGAGATTGGTCAGGAGGCCATGAAAACGCCGGAAGACGTATCGGCCCGGATTGAGGAACTGCGGTCCGCCGGTCGCCGCAACGCGCTGCTGATGATTGCCAACAAGACCGGCGAGTTGCGTTTTGTAACGGTCAGGATGGAGTAGGGCGCTGCGCCCTCGCGTCTTGTCAGGTTTCCGCTGAGAAATGAAGCTCAGGGCCGCCGCCCTGAGCTTGGATTACCTCTCTCAGGATTTCATTCAATCGCTTCGGTTTTTCCAGCGGGACATAATGACCGCAATCCGGAATGAGGATCAAACTGCCGTTCCGGGCTGCCTTGGCCTGGGCCGCGCTCACCTTGAGACCGGGCGTCGTGTCATCGGCGCCGGAGATGATCGTGATCTGTCCTGGAAATGTCGAGAGAACGTCGTCGCGGCTCGGTCGCGTGTGAAAGGCCGTAATCCCCTTTTTGATATTCTCCGTGGACTGCCGGTCGAAGATGGCTTTGGCATTGCTGATCACAGATTCGCTTGCGCGTTTTGAAAACAAGGGCGCCCAGAATTTTTCCCATGCTGCATACAAACCGTCACTTTTGATCGTTTCGAGCGCCAAGGAATGGAGTTGCGGATCCGGTCGGTGGTTTGCCTTTGTGCCGATTAGCACCAGAGCGGCAACCCTGTCGGGTACAGCGGCTGCCACATCCAATGCGCAGGAGCCGCCCACGGAGCAGCCGACGACGATCAGGCGTTCCTCCGCTACGTCATTCAAGACCGACGCGGCCCATGCCTGCGTGCTCTCTCCAAGAGTGTAGAGGGTCGGCATATAAGTCGATTGCACAGGCAGGTTGCTTTGTCCTGCCCACATGGAACCGTCGAGCGGAAGCGCATGCAGAAACAACAATCCGAGTTTCGGCCTTGATCTCATGGCATCATCTTGCTCTGGCCTTTTGAAGACCTCAAGAGAACCTCTATCCGACGAAATCCGACTTTCGGTAGCCCTGGATGTAGAGCAGGGCGGTGAGGTCGGCGTGGTCGATGCGGATCTTCGCCTGGGCCGCGACGGTCGGCTTGGCGTGCAGGGCGACGCCTGAGCCGGCAAGCTGGATCATGCCGAGGTCATTGGCACCGTCGCCGACGGCCATGGCGTCATCGGTGGTGATGCCGAGCCGGCTGGCAATCTCGATGAGCGCATCGACCTTGGCCTGTTTGCCGAGAATGGGCTCGGCGACCTCTCCGGTCAAATAGCCGTCTTTCTCGATCAGGATATTGGCGCGGTTTTCATCAAAGCCCAGCGTGGCGGCGATGCGGCTGGTGAAGACGGTAAAACCGCCGGAAACCAGGGCTGTGTAAAAACCTTTTGCCTTCATCGTGGCGATCAGCTGCGGGCCGCCGGGGGTGAGCGTGATATGCTTGGCGATGACCTCGTCGACCACGCCGATGGGCAGTCCCTTGAGCAGCGCGACCCGTTCGATCAGCGCCGGCTCAAAAGCGATCTCGCCATTCATGGCGCGCGCGGTGATGGTTGCCACCTGCTCCTTTAGGCCGACCTCCGCCGCGAGCTCGTCGATACACTCCTGGCCGATCATGGTGGAATCCATGTCGGCGATCAGCAATGTCTTGCGCCGCGTTTCGGCGTTCTGGACGACGACATCCACCTTTTGCGATCCGATTGCGGCGCGCAGGCTGATTTCCGCAGTGGCAGGATCGGTGCCGTCCCGAAGCACGATGTCGCAGGCGATACCGTCGGCTAGCCAGTAGAGGCCCGAGGACGGCACCGCAGCTTCAGCGGTTTCCGCCAGCCGGGCGGTCAGAACAGGATTTGACGGATTGGCAACAAGCGTGGCAACGAAGGCCATGATGAGAAACCTTGAAAACGGACAGGATGCGATCCTGATAACCGGGCCGACCGCCAGCGGCAAGTCCGCTCTTGCCGTGCGACTGGCCAAAGCGCATGGCGGCGTCGTCATCAATGCCGACAGCATGCAGGTCTATGATACGTTGCGGGTTCTCACCGCACGGCCATCGGAAGAGGATATGGGCGGCGTTCCGCATCATCTCTACGGCCATGTCCCGGCCGGACGGCACTATTCGACCGGCGAGTGGTTCCGCGACGCCGTGACCGTGCTGAAAACGGTTCGGGATGCAGGGCAGATACCGGTCTTCGTCGGCGGCACCGGACTGTATTTCAAGGCACTGACGGGCGGTCTCTCCGACATGCCGGCGGTGCCGGACGAGATCCGGGCTGGCTTCCGCGGGCAGCTTGCGATTGAGGGGCCGGAGAGGATGCACGCGCTTCTCGCGCAGAAGGATCCAGAAACTGCCGCCATTCTACGACCCGGAGATGGGCAGCGGATCCTGCGGGCACTGGAGATCATCGAGGCGACGGGGCAGTCGATCCGCGTCTTTCAGGCTCGCCAGGGTCCGGTCGCGATCGATCCGGAAAACGCGATGAAGATGATCGTACTTCCGGATCGGGCGATCCTGCGCCAGCGGATCAACCGGCGCTTCGAGCAGATGCTCGATGCGGGTGCGGTAGAGGAAGTGCGCGCACTGCTGGCCCTCAGTCTGAAGACGGAGATGCCGGCGATGAAGGCCATCGGCGTGCCGCAGATTGCCGCTATGCTCGAGGGAGCGATGACCCGTGAGGCCGTCATTGAAACGGCGTCGGCCGCAACCCGGCAATATGCCAAGCGCCAGATGACATGGTTTCGCAACCAGCTGGACGAGACCTGGGAGAGGATCACGACGTAACCGGAGATTCACCCTCTTGCTTGACCGGATTTTTGGATGTCCGTGCGATGCTGGATCGACAGGACAAACCAAGGAACTCTACCCATGAAACGTCTTCCGGTTCACTCGAAAATCATCAGATCCGTCTACTTCAGCCAGGCAGACGGCCGTTTGCTCGTCTGTTTCAAAAGCGGCGAAGAGCGGCTGTTTGAGGGCGTGCTCGAAGAACAGGCCTTGTCCATGGTGACGGCGCCATCGCCGGGACAGCACTATGTCGAGCATATCCGGACGAAGTTCAAGCGGCTGGCGGCCTAGATTCGGTAGAGAGATCACAAGCGCTCTGGACGTTTTTCATTTTCCGTCCATGTTACAGGGTATCGAAACTCTGGAGGCACACGATGCGTGATGGTTTTCTCAAACTGACAGCGTTTGCAACGATCGCAGTTTCATTCTGTACTGCCTTTCCGGCCGCCGCCGCCGACCCGATTTACGATGCGGAATCTCCTGCGGTGGTCAGACACTATCGGCAGCATCACGCCGCTCGTACCGTATATGTGCGCGACACGGGTGTTGAATGCGGCAACCTCCTGATCAAATACAGGCATCCGTACGAGCCGCATTCCGAAGTCGTACAGATTTGTCACCCACCGCTTCAGGTCGATACCCGCGTCGCCTATTGATCGGTTTGTTGCTTCCGGCGGCGCTGTATATGGCGCGGTTGTATTAACCACATGCTCGACGTTTGCTTGCAATCCCGTCGGATTTTTGCGTTAATATAAGTGGGAGGAAATAAACATGGATGAAAAAAACAGTTATTCTGCATATTCAGCTTTCGCCGAGGATCACAAGACATTCGGCTATCAGCGGCTCGATGACACTGTCATTGCGCCCGCGCCGTCGCTTCTGCGACGTGCACTTCACAGACTTTCCGGATGGTTCGCGCCTCCGTTGCACAAGAAAGTCGAAACCTCGGTGAAAACCGCGCGGACTGTGTGAGGAGCCTGTCCGAGTGTGTTTTCAAGCGAGTTTTCGTTCGCGCCGCCTGCAAGCGGCGCGAATGCGCGTTGTGACACGTAGAAATTGAGGGACTGTTGTTTCTCGTCGCGGGCCTTGCACACGCGATTTTGCCGCTATTTGCGGATGAGGCTGCTCAACGGTTTTTTCAGCAGGCTTTCGCGCAGCGATGGCGCGCGCGCTGGCGGATCGCCAGCGGGGGCAAGTGATGGCGGATCGCGCAGCGACGTACGAGAGGGATAGGGGTCAGCCGGCTGCCGGGGCGCCGGATCGTCCGACAGAATCTGGTTGCGAATCTGATTGAAGCGGTCGAGTTGCGGATTGGGCGGACCGTCTGCGCGCGGCAGCATGCCGGCATTGTAGGGTTCGGGTGCCGGCAATGATGTCGGCTGCGTCGTGCGGCTGGCTATTTCGTCGGGCGCCCGTTGCGCTGAAGCCGGCCTTTCATACGGATCGGGCATTTCCTCCTCTACCGCCGGCTTCTGGCTGGCCAGATAGCTCTGCTGGAAACCGGAAATGTCCGGTCCGCCCATAGCGCGCATGCGGCTGACGATATTGCGCAGATCGACCGTTGCCGGGTTTTCCTCGGTGATCTTGGCGGTCGCGCCATTTGCCTTTGGAAGCCGCTCCTCGACGACACGGGTGAAGCGCATGCGCATCGGCACGGCGACGGCTTCACCGAAGGCGATGGCTTCGCCATTGCCGATCGACGAGATGAAGCTGGTTGTCGAGGCTGAGGAATTGGAGATTGCCGCGCGGATGATGTCCTGGTCGCGGTCGTTGGCAAGGCGCATCGCAAAGACCGTCGAACATTGCGAGAGGATCGTCGGGTCGAGTTCGCCGGGACGCTGCGTGATGATGCCGAGCGAAACGCCGTATTTCCGGCCTTCTTTGGCGATGCGGGCGATGGCCTGGCGGGTCGGCAGGAAGCCGAGATTCGGATCGGCGGGAACATAACGGTGCGCTTCCTCGCAGACCACCAGCATGTGCACGCCGCCATTGCTCCACAGCCCGATTTCGAAGGCCATGCGGCAGAGGACCGACGCGACCGAATTGACGACTTCGGAAGGGATGCCGGCCAGTTGGAAGGTCGCGATCGGTCGGCCGTCGCCCGGAATACGGAAAATCTTGGCGATGGTCTCGAGGATCGTATCGGTGATCGTGTTCGACGAGAACATGAAGGTATAGCGCGGATCGTTGATCGCCGCGATCACCTTGACTTTCAGTGAGCGCAGATGCGGCTTTTCGCTGCGACCCTCCAGACGACCGATGCGTTCGTCGATCATCGCCAGCAGATCGGCCATGCGATAGGGCACCGGCGTATCGGCGGTGATCGAGCTTTTTTCCGAGTTCCGGCGCATCAGTCCGGAATCCATCGAGCCCTTGAAGGCCTTCTTGGCGTCCGGGATCACGTCGCGCAATACGTCAAGCTCTTCGGGCACCGGCGGCCGGCCGCGGAAGATGACTTCGGCGAATTCTTCCAGCTTCATTAGCCAGAAGGGCAGGTCGAGCGTGTCCGTGTCGATAACGACGGCCAGATCGGGGAAGGCGGCGGCAAATTCGTTGTGCGGGTCAAGGATCAGGACGCGAAGTTTCGGGTCGGAGGCGATCGCCTTGTTGAGCAGCAGGGAGACAGCGGTCGATTTGCCGACGCCGGTGGTGCCGACGATGGCGAAATGTTTCGACAGCATCGACGGCACATGGATCGCGGCATCAAGCGTCTCGTCCTGCGTCAGCTTGCCGATGATGCAGGTCTCGTCCTTGCCGGTATCGTAGATGCGGGCCAGGTCGGCGGTGCGGATGCGGTGGGCAATGGCGCCGAGATAGGGGTAGTCGCTGATACCGGCGGAAAATTCCTCACGCCCCGAAGGTCCGACATGGACCTCGCCCATCAGTTCGACCTCGATGCGGAAGAGGTTGTCGATTTCCTCGCCCCAGTCGTTGGTGGCGGTGTGCATGGAATAGACGAGCGCGACGACGCGGTTTTCACCGACGGATATCGAGATCAGCCGGCCGACGGACCAGAGTTCGGTCAGGGAGGTTTCGCCATTTTCCGCAAGCGCTGCGATCGTTGCGCGCGAACCGCTGCACGCAACGACGCGGCCAAGAAAGCGGTTGCCACGCTTCAAGGTGTCGCGCCGCTCCTGCTCCCCGGCGCTTATGGATGTATGAAGCTCATTATTCAGCAAACGTAAAACCTCTGCACATTAGTGCCGGAGACTATCGGAAGGGTTTTAACAAGTCGTTTCGGGCGCTTGAACGATCTTATATCGTTTCTCTTCCAATGGGCCGGATTTGGGAAAAGCCGTTGACGCCCCCAATGTTTGCGTCTATCACTCCCAGCCATGAAAAAACTCTTTGCAATTCTTGTGGTGGGACGGCGCATGGGCAGGACGGTGTAACCGTCCGGCGATAGCCACCCATGCGCGATACGAGGCTCCTGACGGGGCCTTTTTTTATGCCTTGAAACCAGTTAAGCAAATTCGAAAAAACGCAAGTCATGGACGGAAACAGGCCAATGAGCGGGACAGACACACAGACCACAGAAATCCAGAAGACGGAAATCCAGACGGCAGGAAGCCAGATGACGGGCGCGGAAATCGTCCTGCAGGCTCTTCGGGACAATGGCGTCAAGCACATCTTCGGCTATCCGGGCGGCGCCGTCCTGCCGATCTACGACGAAATCTTCCAGCAGGAGGACATCCAGCACATCCTCGTGCGCCACGAGCAGGGCGCCGGCCACATGGCCGAAGGTTATGCCCGCTCGACCGGCAAGGTCGGCGTCATGCTGGTCACCTCCGGCCCTGGCGCGACCAACGCAGTTACGCCGCTGCAGGATGCGCTGATGGATAGCATTCCGCTCGTCTGCCTGACCGGCCAGGTGCCGACCTCGCTGATCGGTTCGGACGCTTTTCAGGAATGCGATACCGTTGGCATCACCCGCCCCTGCACCAAGCACAACTGGCTGGTCAAGGACGTCAACAAGCTCGCCGGCATCATCCACGAGGCGTTCCGCATCGCCCAGTCCGGCCGTCCCGGCCCGGTCGTCGTCGATATTCCGAAGGATGTGCAGTTCGCCACCGGCACCTATACGCCGAAGCCCGACGTTTCCATCCAGGTCAGCTACCAGCCGCAGATGCAGGGCGATCTGAAGCGCATCGAGGAAGCCGTTGCACTGATGAAGTCGGCTCGCCGGCCGGTCATCTATTCCGGTGGCGGTGTCGTCAATTCCGGCCCTGAGGCCTCGCAGTTGCTGCGTGAACTGGTCGAATTGACCAATTTCCCGATCACCTCGACCCTGATGGGACTGGGCGCCTATCCGGCATCGGGCAAGAACTGGCTCGGCATGCTCGGCATGCACGGCACGTTCGAGGCCAATATGGCAATGCACGATTGCGACGTCATGGTCTGCATCGGCGCGCGCTTTGACGACCGCATCACCGGCCGCCTGAATGCGTTTTCGCCGAACTCCAAGAAGATCCACATCGACATCGATCCGTCGTCGATCAACAAGACCGTTCGCGTCGATGTTCCGATCATCGGCGATATCGGCAATGTTCTCGAAGACATGGTTCGTGTCTGGCGGGCGTCGGCCGGGAAGCCGGACAAGGGCCAGCTTGCCGACTGGTGGGAAGGCATCGTCCGCTGGCGCGGCCGCAACTCTCTTGCCTACAAGATGAACGATGACGTCATCATGCCGCAATACGCCATCCAGCGCCTCTACGAACTCACCAAGCATCGCGATACCTACATCACCACGGAAGTCGGCCAGCATCAGATGTGGGCGGCGCAGTTTTACGGTTTCGAGCATCCAAACCGCTGGATGACCTCCGGTGGCCTCGGTACCATGGGCTACGGCTTCCCGGCGGCGATCGGCGTCCAGGTTGCGCATCCCGACAGCCTCGTCATCGACATTGCCGGCGATGCCTCGATCCAGATGTGCATCCAGGAAATGTCCTGCGCCGTACAGCATAACCTGCCGGTCAAGATCTTCATCCTCAACAACCAGTACATGGGCATGGTCCGCCAGTGGCAGCAATTGCTGCACGGCAACCGCCTGTCGAACTCCTATACCGAGGCGATGCCCGATTTCGTCAAGCTGGCCGAAGCCTATGGCGGCGTCGGCATTCGCTGCGACAAGCCGGCCGATCTCGACGGCGCCATCCAGGAGATGATCGACAGCCCGGCACCGGTGATCTTCGACTGCCGCGTCGCCAATCTCGCCAACTGCTTCCCGATGATCCCATCGGGCAAGGCACACAACGAGATGCTGCTGCCGGACGAGGCGACGGACGAGGTCGTCGCCAACGCGATCGACGCCAAGGGCCGCTCGCTGGTTTGATGAAATAGGAAAGAGACACGATCATGAACGCACATCTACAGCCGACAGGCTCTGCCTATTTCATCGCCAAGGAAACCGAGAAGGCGGAGAACCATACGCTTTCGGTTCTGGTCGACAACGAGCCGGGCGTACTGGCCCGGGTCATCGGCCTGTTTTCCGGCCGGGGCTACAATATCGAGAGCCTGACGGTCTCGGAGACGGAGCACCAGTCGCACCTGTCGCGCATCACGGTGGTGACGCGCGGAACACCCCATGTTCTCGAACAGATCAAGGCGCAGCTGGAACGGATCGTACCGGTTCACCGTGTCGTCGATCTGACGGTACGCGCCGCAGAACTTGGCCATGACCGGCCGATCGAGCGCGAAGTGGCGCTGGTCAAGGTCAACGGGCAGGGCGAGACCCGGGCGGAATCGCTGCGGCTCGCCGATGCCTTCCATGCCAAGGTCATCGATGCGACGCTGGAGCATTTCATCTTCGAGATCACTGGCAAGTCTTCGAAGATCGACCAGTTCGTGGCGATCATGAAGCCGCTCGGCGTCATCGAAGTCTGCCGCACCGGCGTCGCCGCCATGAACCGCGGCCCGCAGGGTATGTAAAGGTCGCGAAGGCGCCGTTTCGATCGGCGGCGCCCTCAGATCATTTCCAGCGGAATCTTTGCTGCCGGCGGTGGAAAGGCTTTGTCGAGGAGCGCGAGGTCGTCCGCTGTGAGCTTTATCTCCGCGCTTCCCCGGTTTTCGCGGGCCCGTTCCGGCATGCCGGTCTTCGGGATGACGATCACGCCGGGATTGCGCAGCAGGAAGGCGAGCGCGATCTGCGCGACCGTCGCCTGATGCGCCTTGGCGATGTGTACCAGCTCCGGGTGCCGCAGCAGGCGTCCCTCGTCGAGCGGCGAATAGGCCATGACCGGAATGCCGGCCGTCTGGCTTTCAGCCAGGAGATCATGCTCGATGCCGCGCCGGGCGAGATTATAGAGCACCTGGTTGGTTGCGACGTTGCCGCCATCCGGTACGCCGCCAAGTTCCTGCATGTCGTCCGTATCGAAATTCGAGACGCCCCAGGCGGCGATCTTGCCGGATGCCTTCAGCGCCTCGAAGGCCTCGACCGTTTCGGTCAGCCGGTAGCGTCCGCGCCAGTGCAGCAGATAAAGATCGATACGGTCGGTGCCAAGCCTCTTGAGGCTCGCCTCGCAGGCCTTGACGGTTCCCTCGCGGCTGGCATTCGAGGGCAGCACCTTGCTGACGATGACGGCATCGTCGCGCCGTCCGCGCACGGCTTCGGCGACCACGCGCTCGGCGCCGCCGTCCGCATACATTTCCGCCGTATCGATCAGCGTCATGCCGAGGTCCAGACCGTGCCGCAGGCTTTTGGCTTCATCGGCGAACGTTTTCTTGCTCTCGCCCATGTGCCACGTGCCTTGACCGATAACAGGAACGGCGATGCCGGAGGGAAGGCGGGTCAACGGGATCGGATCTGGCATGACGGACCTCAAGGGCAGGCTGATTGCTGTAGTTTGCAGCGAATGATATACGATGTCTATCATTGAGGTGTTTCCATGACCAAGGTCACGATTTCCAGATGGGGCAACAGTTCCGCTATCCGGCTTCCGAAAGCCGTGATGGACGAGATGGGCCTTGCCGACGGCCAGACGGTCGATCTGACGGTCAGGGACGGTCGGGCGATCATCGAGAAGAAGCGGCTGCAACTGGCGCCGACTCTGGAGGAGATCGTGGCCGAGATAAAGCGGCTTGGCCCCGAAAACGAACCGGAGACGGTTGATTGGGGCCCCGACGTCGGCTCGGAGCGATTCTACGACTATGATTGACGGCCTGTATCAAGCCGGCGATATCGTCATCATCGATTTCGATCCGATCCGCGGAAGCGAGCAGGCAGGAATACGGCCTGCCTTGGTAATTTCCAGTGCTGTCATGCACGAGGTGTCGAAACGGATTGTCGTATGTCCGATCACCCGCAACATGACGCCATGGCCAACCAAAATCAGAGTTCCGTATGGCTTCAAGACTCAGGGAATGGTGCTTGCAGACCAAATCCGTTCACTGGACCATGACGTTCGTGTTCTACGTGAGGTGGAAACTCTGCCCGTCGAATTCGTACTCCTCGTGCGCAGCTATGTCGGGCGCCTGCTGGACCTTGAGGTTCCTGCCAGCGCGCGCTGACCGTGTTCTTGTCACCGTGACAAGTTTGGTCTGGCCAATCCGGATAGGTCAATTATGCTGACCTAAATTCCGGGGAGGATTCCATGCCTTACGATACGCTTCTGGCGCTGATCCTGTTTGCCTTCACGACGTCGATCACGCCGGGGCCAAACAACATGATGCTGTTCGCGTCGGGGGTGAATTTCGGTTTCGTGCGGACAATCCCGCATATGTTCGGGATCGGCATCGGCTTTCTCGTGCTGCTGGTCGCGGTGGGCTTGGGTCTTGGTGCGCTTCTGCATTCCGTGCCGCTTCTCTATACGGCCCTGAAAGTCTCCGGCTGTGCCTATCTCATCTATATCGCCTGGAAAATCGGCAGTTCGCGGACTTTGAGCGATGGCAAGGCAGGTGCCGTGCCGATGTCGTTCCTGCAGGCCGCCGCCTTCCAGTGGGTCAATCCCAAGGCCTGGGTCATGGCGGTTTCGGCGATGGCCACCTACACCAGCGAGGAGAGCTATCTAACGAGCGTTGCGATCGTCGGCGTCATCTTTGCCGCCGTCAACGTTCCGAGCGTTTCGACCTGGGCCGGGTTCGGGTCGGCGCTCCGGCAGTGGCTGTCCGATCCGGTCCGGCTGAAATGGTTCAACATCACGATGGCGGTCTTGCTCGTCGCCAGCCTTTGGCCGATGCTGCGCTAACGACACGATAAGAGATCGGACTGAACAGCATGCCGGGTTTCATCCTCTCGATCTTCACGGGGCTTCTCTTCGTCACGGGTGCGCTGGCGATCGTCTTCAGCTGCTATGGGCTTGCGCGCAAATTGTTGGCGCCGGGTGCCGAGGGCGACAGAACGCATGACGCGGCCAACACGATCGCCGTGCGCATCGCCGCGCTGCATGGGCTGATCCTGGCGCTCGTCTATGCGCAGGAACTCGACGACTACAAGGGCATCCGCAACAATCTGATGGAAGAAGCGGTTGCGATCGCCGATGTCTACAATGATGCCAAACGCCATGGCGGCCCGCTGGTGGTGCCGGTTCAGGAAGGGCTTGCACGCTATCTGGTGCTGGTTGTAGGCGAGGAATGGCATATGCTCGGCCATCGCCAGGGTCTCTCGCCCAAGGCCTGGGCGGAATGGGACGGGGTCTACAACCGGCTCCTGGATCTGACGCCGACGACGGATCGGGAACGCTACCTGATCGAGCGCATGCGCAACCGCGTGACCGAGATCGCGCGCTTCCGGCAGATCCGCGAGCAGACCGCCGGCGGCGGATTCAGCGGCCTGTTCTGGGCGCCGGCGCTGATCGGATTGGCCCTTCTGGCGGTGCCCTTCTATGTCTACCGCCCGTCGCGGACGCACATGTTGCTGCTGTCGATCTTCGGCGCCTATTCCGGCGTCATCCTGTTCTTCATCTTCGCCTTCTCAAATCCATTCACGCAGCCCGGCAAGCTCGAGCCGCGTCCCTTCATGAACCTTCTGGCGGGCGACATCGGCAAGAGCCTGCCAGCAGGACAACCGCAAACCGAGCCCGGCTCATGAAGGGCACCGAGGAAACCATGCAGCACGACGATCACCACCATCACCACCATCATCACGATGACCACGACAATCATTTCTCGGAAATGCAGGCGCGGGTAAAGGCGCTGGAGACCATCCTGACGCAGAAGGGATTGATCGATCCGGCGGCGATCGACGCGATCGTCGAAACCTACGAGACGAAGATCGGACCGCGCAACGGCGCCCTGATCGTTGCAAAGGCCTGGACGGAGCCGGATTTCGCCGAATGGCTGACACGCGATGCGACTGCCGCCATCGCCAGCCTTGGTTACACCGGGCGACAGGGCGAACACATGCGCGCAGTCTTCAATACGCCGCAGACGCACAATCTGATCGTCTGCACGCTCTGCTCCTGCTATCCCTGGGCCGTGCTCGGCCTGCCGCCCGTCTGGTACAAGGCGCCGCCTTACCGGGCACGCGCCGTGATCGATCCGCGCGGCGTGCTGGCCGAATTCGGCGTGGTGCTGCCGGAGACCATGAAGATCCGCGTCTGGGATTCGACGGCGGAACTGCGCTACCTCGTCATCCCGGAGCGGCCAAGCGGCACGGAAGGTTTCGATGCCGAGCGCCTCGCCGATCTGGTGACCCGCGATGCGATGATCGGCACGGGTCTCGTGCGGCTGCCGGAGGCTATGTGATGAACGGTCCGCACGATCTTGGCGGTCAGCATGGAATGGGGCCGGTTGCGCCGGAAAAAGACGAACCGATCTTTCACGCCGAATGGGAAAAGCGGGCGCTCGGGGTCACGCTGTCCTGCGGCGCCTTCGGGGCCTGGACGATCGATGAAAGCCGGCATGCCCGCGAGAACCTGCCGCCGGCCACCTATCTGTCGGCAAGCTATTACGAGGTCTGGACCCGGGCGCTGGAGGCGCTTCTTCAGCGGCATGGTTTCGTATCGGCATCCGAGCTGGCGGCCGGGCAGATGCTCCACAAGGGCGTGGAGCCGAAGCGCGTGCTGAAGGCGGAGATGGTGCCGGCCGTTCTTGCCAAAGGTGCTCCCTGCGACCGGATTGTGGATGTGCCGGCGGCTTTCGAGGTGGGGGACAGGGTGCGCACGAAGAACTTCAATCCGGAAACCCACACGCGCCTGCCTCGCTATGCCAGAGCCAAGCGCGGCACGATCGAGGCGGTGCAGGGGAGTTATGTGTTTCCTGATGACAATGCCCATGGCAAGGGCGAAAATCCGCAATGGATATATACCGTTGTGTTCGATGCCGCCGAAATCTGGGGCGAGGGCGCCGATCCGTTGCTGACCGTCTCGATCGATGCCTGGGAGAGCTATCTTGAACGCGCCTGACACGACATCGCCGCTTGTCCTTTCGCCCGGCATGCCGAAATCGCGCGAGGGGGAGCCGGCCTTTGCCGAGCCCTGGCAGGCGGAAGCCTTCGCCATGACGGTGCAGTTGCACGAAAAGGGCGTGTTTTCCTGGAGCGAATGGGCGGAGGTGCTTTCGCAGGAGTTGTACAAACCGGGTCGTCGCGCCGATGCCGGCGATTATTACGACTGCTGGGTCGCGGCCCTGTCGCGCCTGCTCACGGAACTGTCGATCACGTCTACAGCCCAGCTCGAGAGTCTGACTGCGCAATGGCAGCAGGCGGCAGAGGCAACACCCCACGGCGAGCCGATCCGACTGGAAAATGCGTCGGCGCACTGAAACGAAAGATTCGAGTTCGCACTATGCCTCGGCATCCGACCGGCCGCGTTCGTGGCCTCCGGCCTTGCGCGCCACGAAGCGGGCAAGCGGGGGGCCGCAGGCCATGATCATCAGCAGCCTCGCCGTTTGAAGAGCCATGACGAAGGAGACGTCGACATTGCTGGACGCGGCGATGATGGCGATCGAATCCATGCCGCCCGGACTGGTCGCCAGATAGGCTGTCAGCGGTGCGATGCCTGCAAAATGGACAAGCAGGAACGCCAGAAACCCGGAAAAGCCCATGAGAAAGACGATGGAGAGGATAATCGGCAGAAGTGCGCGCCGGGCATGCGCCAGGATCGGTCGCGTGAAGCCCAACCCGATATTCCAGCCGAGCATGGCGTAGCTGAGCGCCAGCAGCCATTCCGGCAATTCGATCGCCAGATGGCCGCTCGTGCTCAGGATCGTGCCGGCGATGAAGGGCACAAGGAAGATGCCGGCCGGGATGCGCAGCCATCGTCCGGCCAGCGCGCCGACTGCAGCAACGACAAGCGTCTTTGCAAACGCCACCGCGTTGATTTCACCGAACCAGACGATCGCCGGCCTTGCCGTATCGGTCTCTACCCAGAGATGGGCGACGATCGATGCCGCCGCTGCGACGCAGAGGACACGCAGATACTGCATGAATGCGACGAGCCGCGTGTCTGCCCCGAAGGCATCCGCCATCACCACCATCGACGTTGCCGCCCCGGCGGAGGTGCCCCAGATCGCCGTGGTTCCGGGCAGGATGTTCAGGCGGCTGAGCGTAAAGCCGGACAGCGTGCTCATGGCGATGACAGACAGGACGATGCCGAGAAAGAGAGGCCAGTTGTTGAGAAAAGTCGAGAAGATGCCGCCATCGATCGCGCCAGCGACCATCATGCCGATCAAGGCCTGGGCGCAGAGATAGGGAGGGCGGGGCAGGCGGATGGTGCCGCCATTGGTGCCGACGATGGCGGCGGCTACCATCGGCCCCATCAAAAGGGCAGCCGGCAGGCCAAACAGCTCGAGCAACGTCGAAAGACCAAGCGACAGCGCCAGCAGCGCCGTCCATTGCAGGGCGGGTGGCCATCGGCCGATGCCGGATGCAAGGGCAGGAGATGGCAGATCGGCTGGATCGGGCGTCACGCGTCTTCTTTCGGTCGCAGCGGCTCGGGTTTTGGCAGCAGTGCTACCATGTTGGCGATGGGGAGGATACGCGGGGCCTGTGGTGCTTTTTGACAGTTCGGTTGGAAATTTTGAAAGGCGGGATGGTGGCACACTGTCTGGTCGGCAATGGCTGGTTGGGCGGGGTGGTTGTCCGGAATGATCTATGTGCCTGCCTGTCGGGGCGACAGGGCCGGGCGAATCGGGCAATAGATCGGGGATGGAATTTGCACCCCAACAGGACGAGGCCCTCAAGGCCGTTTCGCGCTGGCTGAAGGAAGGGCGCTCGCCGCTGTTCCGGCTTTTCGGTTATGCCGGTACCGGCAAGACGACCTTGGCGCGGCATTTTGCCGAGCATGTCGAGGGCGAGGTGCTGTTTGCCGCCTTTACCGGCAAGGCGGCGCAGGTTCTGCGCTCCAAGGGCGCGAAGAATGCCCGGACCATCCATTCCCTGATCTACCGGCCGCGGGGCGAGGAAGAGATTTCCGACGAGGAAACCGGAAAGACCTCCGTATCGCCGATGTTTTCGATCAACCGGCAGAGCCCCGTCGCCAAGGCCGCGCTGATCGTCGTTGACGAATGCTCCATGGTCGACGAGGCGCTCGGCAAGGATCTGATGAGCTTCGGCACGCCGATCCTCGTGCTGGGGGATCCCGGCCAGTTGCCGCCGGTCACCGGCGGCGGTTATTTCACCAATGAGGAACCGGACTATCTGCTGACGGATATTCACCGGCAGGCCCGCGACAATCCGATCATCCAGCTTGCCATGCACGTGCGCGAGGGCAAGGAGATCATGCACGGCGATTGGGGCACCGCGCAGGTGATTTCCAAGAACGAGGTGACCCAGAGCCTCGTGCTGGATGCCGATCAGGTTCTGGTCGGCACAAACAAGACGCGCCGCCGCTACAACACGCGCCTGCGCGAACTGAAAGGTTTTGCGACGGAATATCCGCAATCCGGCGACAAGCTGGTCTGCCTGCGCAACGATCCGGCCAAGGGCCTGCTCAACGGCTCGCTCTGGCAGGTGATGACATCGTCCAAGGAAACGGTGAAGCCGGGCATCAACCTGATGATCCGCCCGGAAGACGACGACATGGACAGGGGGGCTGCGAAGATCAAGCTGCTCAAGGCTTCCTTCGAGAATGTCGAGGGTGAAATTCCATGGGCGACCCGCAAGCGCTACGACGAATTCGACTACGGCTATGCACTGACCGTGCACAAGGCGCAGGGGTCGCAATGGAACAATGTCGTGCTGTTCGACGAAAGCTGGGCGTTTCGCGACACCCGCGAGCGCTGGCTCTACACGGCCATTACGCGTGCGGCCGAGACACTGACGATCGTACGTTAGCTAAGAATGCCGATCCCGTTGATCCAAGATCGTCATTGAAAAACAATGGCGAAAAAATGCAGGCGCTTAACATGGCAACCCCTTTCACCCTTGTTGGCATTGATCACGTCGTGCTTCTGATCGACGATATGGATCGTGCGCTCAAATTCTATTTCGACGTTATGGGATGCCGGCCCGGTTATTCGTATCCAGCGCTGGGAATGGAGCAGGTCTGGTGCGGGTCGTCGCTGATCGTCCTGTGGGACATCACCCATCCCGGCGCACAAAAGGCAGTGCCGCCGGTCGCCGGTGGCCGCAATGTCGATCACATCTGCATCGCGACCAGTCCTTTTGATCACCATGAGCTGCGTGCTCATCTGGCAAGCCACGGGATCGGGATTCTTCAAGAGGCCCTCCACGGCGGTGCGCGTGGCATGGGGCATTCGTTCTATATCCATGATCCTTTTGGAAACAAAATCGAGATCAAAGGCCCTGGGGAATATCCCGATGGACGCGATATCGCCGGGTAGACGCGAAAAGAGCCGCGCTCATCAAGGCCTCTACGCGCAAATCATTCCTGTCGTTTTTAGCTGGCTTTCACCCTTGCTGCCTGACGTCAGTCCGCGGCAACATGTCCGAGCAGAACGGCTTTGGCGACGGCCTGGAAGCGGTTGTGGCCGTTGAACTTGCGGATGATGTCGGATTCGAGCGTCAGCACGGCCGTAATGTCCATGTCCATCAGAACGGCGATGCGGTTTGCCGGATAGCCTTCGGCCATGAAGCCGAGACACTTGATCTCGATCGGCGAGAGATGGATGTGCGGTGCCGGCACGACACTCCTGCCATCGCCTTCCGCTGCCGATTCGAGCAGTTCACTGATGCGCTGCATCTGCCGGCGCAGGATGGATTGCTGAGCGCCAAGTTCGCGCTTGCGGGCATGCAGTGCTGTCTCGAACATCTGGTCAGCCTCGGACTGATCGGTGGTGCCGGACAAGGCGTCCATCAGTTCCTGGATCATGGCAATCGGCATGTCGATTTCCCGACAGGCGTTGATGACCGTCATGCGGCGGATGTCATCGAGATCGTAGACGCGCATCGGCCCGACGCGCTTGGCCGAGAGCAGGCCCTTTTCCTCGTAGAAATGCAGGGTTCGGTGCGTGACGCCAAAGGCATCGGCCATATCGGCAATGGCAACCTGTTGCGTCGCGATCGTTCCAGGCAAGGGCAGATGCGGCAGAAAGCCGCCCGTGCCTTGCTGGTCCCTGCGGACCGTCTTCATCTTGTCTTGCATGCCTTCCATCGCCCCCGATTGCAGTATGCCTGCGTCCGCCGGATGGAAACCGATGTCCGAACGGGATCAGCAAACGGCGCCGTCCCGACGGTTTATCTGAAATACTCCAGAATCCTGCCTGCCCCCCGAAAATGCACGCCTGTCCGCAAAACGGATACGCTGAACCCTGTGCTTGCCTGATGAGCAACCAGGCCGATCTCCCGACTTACAGCTTCACGGTATACGCGCGGCTGGAAATTGGAAAGTCCGTAATGTTAGGGATGAAATCCCTTGATTTCATGTCATTTCGAGGAAAAATACGAAATTATTTGGTCAATTCTCGTATTCTCGGGAGGCGTTTTGGCTTTTAGCGATCGAAAACGCCGGGGAGTGCACTGGCGCTGATAACGAAGCTGAGACCTTTCCGGTGTGCTGCCGAGAGCTGTTCCTGGCAGGCGCTGGCTACCTCGAATGTTCCCTTCGTCTGGAGCCTGCGATAGGCATCGGTGCTGATCATGCAGTCCATCAGCGTGCTCTGGATCTTCTTCGCCGCGGCGAAACGAAAGATATCGCCGCGAACGGACAGAATGCGGGCGACGAGGGAAACGCTTTCGAACAGAATATCGGCCTTTTTCGCCACGCGCTCATCTGAAATGACATCGGTACTGAGCTTTTCGCCGGACTGGTCGTTGAAGAGGACGACGACCAGTCCATTTGGTGCCTCCTGGTGTGAAATCTCCATCGTGAAAGACAACGGCGAAAGCGTTGGGTTGTTCGTGATACGCCTGACCGCGCCGCGTGTCGTTGCAACAGTGCTGTAATGCGCCGAGGCTGCCCGTACCGCGTCGGCAAAGTCCGTCGCCTTGCCGGCAGCCGGCCAGTTGGACCGCACGGTCAGGCTCGGCAATTCGTGCGAGACACCTTTTGGAGCATGGATGATGGCGGAAAGCTTCGCGTTCGCTTCCATGTTCCCCGTTATGGCGGGGGAGGTCAGCGGCGCCAGAAGCAGCAAAGGCAGGACGGAGAGAAGCGCAAGCGGCGAGGAGAGCGGCGCCGGCAGCCATACCGAGGCTTTTTCAGCAGATTTTTTCGACAGGTGCGGGGCCTGCATCTCCGACTTCTGAGGTGCGGGCATAGGCACGGATATCGTCGCCGCGACCGGAGCTGGATTCAGACAATGATATTCTGGCACATACGTGCCCTTCGGAATGACGATCTTCCAGCCGTCGTTTGCACCGTCAGCGGCATAATAGGCTTCAAGCAGCTTGCGCAGCTTGCCGGCATGCACGCGCACCAGCGGATCGCTGTCGGCGTTGAAAGCCTGGGGACGACCAAAGACGTCGATGCCAATCGTGTAGCCCTTCAGCTGGTGGCCTGCACCTTGCATCTCCTTGGTGACGACATAGCTGAAAAAGGCGCGCAACCGCTCGGAGCGCGCAAAGCCCGCGCTGGAAACGATGCGCTCCTGCAAGCTTCGGATTGTCTGGTCGCAGGGTCTTTCGGCCTGTGCCATCATCAGCCTTTCCTGCCGGTTCCGACCGGCTCATCGAACTTTAACCCGGCGCCGGCGCAGTTCCGGTTTTCCTGCCATCCGCCACGGTGCGGCGTCTCGAATGCGGTGCGTAAAGCGCAGCTGCTTTCAGTCTGTCCCATTCAACACCGGGATCGGCCCGAAATCCGTAAACGACGACGTTGCAAAAACGTTTAACCATCCGATATCACATAGTATCCAGCATCCGCTGTTTCTGCCGGTCTGCACGTGAGGTCAATACCGATTTGCGTTCCGCATGATGGACGACTTCCATCCATTCGAGTCGGCATTAGACCGGATTTTTCGTGGCTTGTCAGGTGTGGTTCTTATTAAACTTGAGTATTACAGGAGATATTCAATCATGTCTTTTCGTCGATTTCATGATTGCCGGCCCGTGCATTGATTGCAGGGTTTCCGGTGAACCGCTAGAAAGAGCGTGCCACCTGTCATTGTTTCCTTGGAAAGTCCTGAAATGCCTGCGAAACTCTCCGTGAACCTCAATGCAATCGCGATGCTGCGCAATCGGCGCGATCTGCCGTGGCCCTCCGTCGTCGATCTTGGGCGCATCGCGCTTGAAGCCGGCGCCAGTGGCCTGACGGTTCATCCGCGGCCCGACCAGCGCCATGTCCGCTTTTCCGACCTTCAGCCGATTCGTGACCTGATCGACGATTGTTTTCCGTCGACCGAGTTCAATATGGAGGGATTTCCGGATACTGGCTTTATCGATCTCGTCGAAGCCCGTCAGCCGGAACAGGTGACGCTGGTGCCCGATGATCCGGCGCAGGCGACATCCGATCACGGCTGGGACTTTCGCAAGAACCACAACCTGCTCGGCGATGTCGTCGGCCGGCTCAAGAAGAAGGGCTTCCGGGTCTCGCTGTTTGCCGATGGCGACCCGGATGAAGAAGCCCTGCGGATTGCCCGCGAGACCGGCGCCGACCGCATCGAACTCTACACCGGCCCCTATGGCGGTTGTTATGACGATCCCGACAAAGCCGCGCGGATCTGCGAGTTGCTCGGGCAGACGGCCGATATCGCTATCGGGCTGGGTCTGGCGGTAAACGCCGGCCACGACCTGACGGTCGCCAACCTGCCGGCACTCGCTGCGCGCATTCCGGCGCTTGCCGAAGTCTCGATCGGCCACGGCCTGACCGCCGATGCCCTGCAATACGGCATGACGGAGACCGTCCGCAGGTTCTGCCGGGCCTGCGGCCAGGATATCTGACACGCCTGTTCGTCAGCACGCGCTTGAATTAAAACGGGCTCCGCGGCGATGCGAAGCCCGTTTCATGTCGTCGCCCGTTGCCTCAGCCGGCCAGCGCGGCCTTGTTGGCTTCGAGGAAACTTGAAAGCGTCGTCAGCGACTTGCCGGAGAGCGTGGAAGCGTCTTCGGTGACCAGGCTGATATGGCCTTCGCGGGTATTGGCGTCGAACGAGACAATCACCGGAATCATGAAGCCTGGAAGGCCTGCGGCTTCGAGACCACCGGCGAGCTGCTCGTCGGTGATCTGGACGACCTGAAGCGGCTTGCCGGTGGCGGCCGTCACGAGGCTTGCGATCTCCTCGGTCGTGGAGGCCTTTGTGCCCGTCAGCGTGTAGGTCTTGCTCTCCGTTGCGTCGGAGGCAAGGGCAGCCGCTGTCGCAGCCGCGATGTCGGCGCGGGCGATATGGGCAATCACCCCTTCGCCCGTGCTGGTAAACCACTGGCCGGTCGACAGCGCGTGCGGCAGCGACAGGAACAGGTTCTCCATGTACCAGCCGTTGCGCAGGATCGTGTAGGGAATGCCGGTTGCCTTGATAGCATTCTCGGTGCCGAGGTGATCGGGGGCGAACGGGATAACCGAGGTGTCCGGGTTCGGCATCGAGGTATAGAGGATGTGCTTGGTGCCGGCCTTCTTGGCGGCGGCGACGGCGGCCAGATGCTGGCGCAGGCGCTTGCCAGGCTCGTCGAGGGCATCCGTGGAGATGATCAGGATGCGGTCGGCGCCGGCAAAGGCGGCATCTAGGGAAGCGGTGTCATCGAAATCGGCCTTGCGCGTCTGAACGCCCTTGGCGGCATAGTCTGCGAGCTTTGCGGTGTCGCGGCTGATGGCGATGATGCGCGAAGGCTCCGTACCGGAGGCCAGGAGGTTGTCGAGCACGAGGCGGCCGAGCTGGCCGGTTGCGCCGGTGACGAGAAGTGTGTCGGACATCACGAATTTCCTTTGGTTTTCGAACGGACGAAGACTGTTGTTTCCTGGTCCCGTTCGAGATATGGTTCCTAAATGAGACCTGCTCTTATTTCGTCATCTGCGGATGATTGTAAAGGAGGCAGTATTTTCTGCGGAAGTTACCTGGAGGGAACCGATCCCATGAACAAGATTGCCGGCAAGGTGGATGGCGAGCAGGTCATCGTCGTCATGGGACAGGTTTTTTCACGATCGGACTGCCCGGTGCGCGACGTCATAGAAAACATCGGTGGCAAATGGAACACCCTGATGATCCTTGCCCTTGCCGACGGACCAATGCGCTTTTCCGCGCTGAGAAGGCTCATTCCGGACATTTCGCAACGCATGCTGACGCAGACGCTGCGCGACCTGCAGCGTGACGGCTATATCGACAGGACGGTGTTTCCGACCCAGCCGCCAAGCGTCGAATACAGGCTCACGGTGCTTGGCCAATCGTTTCTGAGCCTCGTCAAGCAGCTGGTCGACTGGTCCAGCGAAAACCACGCCGCCATCCGCGCCGCCCGCGCCGTCTACGATGCCAGAGATCTTTGACGGATGAAGCCTTTGCAGATCGGCATCGCCGGTGCCGGGCCGGCCGGGCTTTCGGCAGCGCTTTTCCTGGCGCGATCCGACCACCAGGTCGAAATCCTCGAGCGTTACGATCGACCGGCGCCGGTGGGCTCCGGCCTCTTGATGCAACCCACCGGCCTGACCGTGCTCGATGCGCTCGGGCTGTTTCAGACGATCCGCGGGCTCGGCAGCCGCATCGATCGGCTGCATGGCGCGGATGCGCTGAGCGGACGAACCGTGCTTGACGTGCGCTACGACGCGGCGCCCGGCGGCCGCTATGGTCTTGCCGTGCAGCGTTCCGCCCTGTTCGACACGCTGCATGACGCCGTGATCGCCGCCGGCATTCCCATTCGCACAGGCGTTTCGCTTGCAGGCGCTGTGCCGCTGGGCGCCCGGACGGTGCTGATGAGCGCTTCGGGCGAAGTGGTCGGGGATTACGACCTCATCGTCGATGCGAGCGGCGCCCGGTCTTCGCTGATCTGTGGATCGGCCGTGGCGCCAAAGGTGAAGGATCTGGCCTATGGCGCCTTCTGGGCGACGCTTGATGCTGGTGAGGCCGTCTACGACCGTGCCGCCCTCTCGCAGCGCTACGACCGTGCCAAGGTGATGATCGGTGTGCTTCCGGCCGGGCGGGCAGGGCGCAACGAGCCGGAGCGCGTGGCCTTCTTCTGGAGCCTCAAGGTCGCGGACGCCGAGGCGGTGAAGGCCGGCGGGCTCGAGCGCTGGAAGGCGGTGATCAGGACCTACTGGCCGGCCTGTGCGCCGTTCCTCGACCAGATCCGCGATTGGGACCAGTTGACGCTGGCGCGCTATGCGCATCGCACGGCGCGGCCGCCGTTTACCGGGCAGATCGCTTTCATCGGCGACAGCGCCCATTCCACCAGCCCACAACTCGGGCAGGGCGCCAATATGGCGCTTCTCGATGCGGCGGCGTTGTCGTACGCGCTGTCGGCCGCACCTGATCTGCGATCGGCGCTGCAGGCCTATGCGCTGGCGCGGCGCAATCATGTTCGCCTGTTCCAGCTGTTGTCGCTCGCTTTTACACCATTCTACCAGTCGGATTCACATGCGATCGCATGGATCCGCGACCAGTTGGTCTCGACCATGGCCAAAGTGCCGCCGGTGCAGGGGCTCCTGGCCTCCATCGTCGCCGGCACGCTGATCGATCCGTTTGCCGCGACTGGCTTGCGCGAAAAGGACTGGCGCGAAAGGGACTGGCGCGAGGCCTGATCCATCGCCGTCCTGATCGGCGGATCGATCAGAGATCAAGTTGCCAGGTCTGGCCGTTCAAATCCTTGCCAAAGCTGTGATGACGCTCTTCCGCGATAAGCACGAAGCCTTCCGCCTCGTAAATCCCACGGGCGGCAGCGAGCACGTCGTTTGTCCAGAGCGTCAGCCGCTGGTATCCGGTTTCCCGGGCAAAGCCGATGCAGGCCCGGACCAGCGCCTTGCCGACGCCAAGGCCGCGCGCAAAGGGCTCGACATAGAGCAGGCGCAGCTTGGCCACATTGTCACCGGCATCGACCAGGAAGACCGATCCGGCAATGGTGCCGTCCTTTTCGGCGATCCAGCAATATTCCCGGCCGGGCTTGAAATCAGCCAGAAAATCGCCGGTGATGCGGGCGATGAGAGCCTCATAGCCATTGTTCCAGCCGTATTCCGCGGCATAGAGCTTCATCTGGCGATGGATGATCCAGCCGATATCACCCGGCTCGTGCGGCCGGATCACGTAGGTGGGTTCCGCAGCCTCCGATGACGAAAGCAGCGTGGAAATTGTGGCCATCGCCGCTTCCATCGCCTGCCGCTGCTCGCCGGAAACTCCGTTCAGCTGTTTGGCGACCTGCCGGCGCGAGCGGTCGGCAAGGTCGGCTGCCTCTGCGCGGCCTTTCGGTGTCAGCGAAATGCACTGGCTGCGCTTGTCAGCCGGGTCCGGTCGTGTCGTCAGCAGGCCTTTTTCTCGAAACGCCTTCAGTGTGCGGCTGAGATAGGCCGTATCGAGCTGTAGGCCTTCTGCAATCTGGCGGGCGACCGGGGCTGGCCGAGCATTGAGCTCGAACAGGATGCGCGCTTCGGTCAGCGAATAGGGGCTGTCTAAAAAAGCCCGGCCGATCAGGCCGAGCTGTTTGGTATAGAACCGGTTGAAGCTGCGGACCGCCTCGATCGTTGCAAGGTCGCTTCTGGAATCGGCATGCGTGGTCATCGGCAAGGCCCTCGTTCAGAGCCTTTCTCGATCAATTAGTTGACTAAGTCAACTATTAATCACGATGATCACGCGGCGCTCTTTGATTGTTCGGCCGCACCGGCAAGCGCGAAATCGACGGCGGCGTCGGCGTGAAGTGCCGTCGAATCGAAGCCGGGCAGGGGCAGAGCCTTCGGATCGAGGATGAGGCAGATTTCCGTGCAGCCGAGAATGACGGCATCCGCGCCCTTTGCCTTGGCGTCGTCGATGACGTGCATCAGGGTTTGGCGCGAGGATTCGAGGATTTTGCCGGCGCAGAGTTCGTTGAAGATGATGTCGTGAACCAATGTGCGGCCCGCAGCATCCGGAACCATCATCTCGATGCCATGGCTCGACATGCGGTTGCCGTAGAAACCGTGCTCCATCGTGTAGCGGGTGGCAAGCAGCAGCGGACGCTGGATGCCTGCGGCTTTCAGACCGTTTGCGGTCTCGTCGATGATATTAATCAGTGGAACGGTGATCGACGCCTGCACGGCATCGGCGATCAGGTGCATGGTGTTGGTGCAGATCAGCACGCACTCGGCGCCGGCCTTCTCGAGCCCGTTCGCAACGTCGGAAAGGCGCTGCGCTGCATCGTCCCAGCGCCCCGCCTTCTGCAGGTCGACAATGGTCTGGAAATCAACCGAATGCAGCATGACTTCGGCGGAGTGCAGCCCGCCCAGGCGCTGGCGCACGGCCTCGTTGATCATCCGGTAATAGACCGCCGAACTTTCAAAGCTCATTCCGCCGATGAGGCCAATCTTGCGCATGTCCTGTCTCCAATTCCTGTTCGATGCGGAAATTATGGAGGCATGCGGTCGAAAAGTCTCGTCTTTCTCGGGTGACTTTAGATTGCTATGCGCGTATATTTTGCTCATATCATAGATCTGGCGCGCAATATTTGCGCACTCTCTGGTTTTGGCGAAAGGAGATTAGCGTGCTTGATGAGCGGGACAGGAGGCTTCTCGCCTTGCTGCAGGAGGATTCGAGCCTTTCCGTCGGCGACCTTGCCGACAAGGTGCATTTGTCTGTCTCGGCCTGCTCGCGGCGCATCCAGCGTCTTGAGGATACGGGTTATGTCGCGCGCCGGATCGCCGTTCTCGACCGCGCCCGCATGGGCGTGCCAACGACGGTGTTTGCGCTGATCAAGACGGCGCATCATGCCGACGACTGGATCGAGGCCTTCCGCAAGGCGATCAGCGATATTCCGGAAATCGTCGAGGCGCACCGGCTGACCGGCAATTACGATTACATCCTGAAAGTCGTTCTGCCGCGCGTCGAGCACTATGATGTCGTCTACAAGCAGATCGTGCGCAAGGTCGAACTCTTCGACGTTTCGGCATCGATCTCGATGGAGGTGCTGAAGAGCGGCCTGGCGGTGCCGGTGGGATATGCCGAGTGACGGGTGCTATTCCGGTCTCGACAAGGCCGCATCGTTCTCGCATTTCGACAGGCTGAGCTGTCGGAAGGACAGGATTTCGGTGATCTTTCCTTCTCCGCTGTCGGTTTCGACCGACATACAGGCGCAGGCATAGCCGTAGGAACCGTTGGTGGCGACGTAGTCTCGCTCCGAGATATCGGGAATGATGTCCATGCCGGGCGGGCCGTCCTCGTCGCCCTGCGAGCGCATCACCCACATGCCCTGGCTGTCATTGAGCCACCAGTTGCCGGGCGTCGGGTTCTGCAGCCAGCCGCAGCGGGTTTCGGCGGCACGTGCGGGGCCTGCGCAAAGCGCAAGCGCGATCAGCAGCGTCGTTGTCGGGTATCTCATGGCGTTCCCCACGTTTGTCTGGAGCGGCGTCTCAATTGTTGATGCTGATGATCGCCCAATGCGTCTTCGTGCAATCGTCATTGTCGCAGATGCCGCCCATCCACAGCGCGCCGTTGGCAAGGCCGACGCCGTCGCTGCTGACGATGAGGTCGGCATAGCGCTGCTCGGAAACGGCATTCTGGGTTTCCTGCATCACCAGCGTATCGTAGTTGTCGAGCATGTCCTTGGCGGACAGGATGTCATAGGTTTCGCCATTGGCGTTGACCGTCAGCGGGTAGTTGCCGAGGTCGGAGATCGTGACCGGATCGCCGAATTTCATCGCTTCCGTCACCAGCTTGAACGCCTCGTCGAAGCCCTGTGCATCGCCATGCAGTTGTTCGATACGGGCGGAAACTTCTTCAGAGGACTGCGCCGCCGCCGCACCTATGGACAACGCAGAAGACAGAAGAACAATCGCGGCAAGCCTGAACATGAAACCTCCCCAGGGAAACGAACTTGTTCTGTATAGCGGAATGACGTCGCATTCGTCATGAAGCAAATGCGCGGATGGCGGGAAAGAGCGGGACATTTTCGGGTGGATGCGACCTGCCAGCCGATTTTGCCGCAGTTCCATCTCAGGGAGCCATTTCTGGACATCTTGCATGTGTGATTGCCTGATTTTTCTGCAGCTGCATCTTGACCCGGCAGAATCTTTTCGACATAAGCAGAACCGTACCGTACGGTACTTTAACGGAGTTTGATGTTTTGCTTGCCAGCCACCCCTCGCAGCCGGAGTTTTCGCCGCGCCAGAACGCCGTTCTGGACAGCGCGTTGCGTCTGCTGGTCGATGGCGGCGAGAAGGCGCTGACGACGGCTGGCGTGGCGCGGGCGGCGAATTGCTCGAAGGAAAGTTTGTACAAATGGTTCGGCGATCGCGATGGCATCCTGTCGGCGATGATCGGTTTCCAGGCGAGCAAGGTCAGGACCTTTGACGAGCGCTCGGAGCGGCTGACAACTGAGAGCCTGCGCGCCCATCTGGTGGTGTTTGCGCGCGACCTGCTCGACGTTCTCTCAGGTGATGTCTCGCTGGCGCTCAACCGTCTGGCGATCGGGCAGGCAAGCCGTGATGGCTCCAAGCTCGGCGAGATGCTGCAGGAGCATGGCCGCCGGCAGATCGGCAAGCGGGCAGGCGCCTTGCTCGACGCCGGACGCCGCGCCGGTCTCCTGACCTTCGAGGACGGCGAGGAGGCCTATGGCACGCTCTACGGGCTGGTCGTTTCCGACCTGCATCTGCGCATGCTGCTGGGCGAAGACATGAGTCGGGCAAAACACAGTTTCAGCCAGAGGGCGGAGCGGGCAGTGGATGCCTTTCTTCTGCTCTGTGGCTCGAAGAAAGATACGGCCAAGCCCTGAAAGGGCGGCCGGAAACCAAACAGACAAGCAACGGGAAGGAAATTACAATGCGCGTCTATTACGATCGTGATGCCGATCTCAACCTCATCAAGTCCAAGAACGTCGTTATCGTCGGCTACGGCTCCCAGGGCCGCGCCCATGCGCTGAACCTGAAGGATTCGGGCGCCACCAACGTCGTCATCGCGCTCAAGGCCGGTTCGGCCACGATCAAGAAGGCCGAAGCCGACGGCTTCAAGGTCATGACCGTTGCCGAAGCCGCCAAGTGGGGCGACCTGCTGATGATGGCGACGCCTGACGAACTCCAGGCCGACATCTACAAGGCCGACATCGCCGGCAACATCCGTGACGGCGCAGCGATCGCGTTTGCCCACGGCCTCAACGTCCACTTCGGTCTCATCGAGCCGAAGGACACGCTCGACGTCGTCATGATCGCACCGAAGGGCCCCGGCCACACGGTACGCGGCGAATACCAGAAGGGCGGCGGCGTTCCCTGCCTCGTTGCCGTTGACAAGAACGCATCGGGCAACGCGCTCGATCTCGCGCTCTCCTACGCCTGCGGCGTCGGCGGCGGCCGTTCCGGCATCATTGAAACCAACTTCAAGGAAGAGTGCGAAACCGACCTCTTCGGCGAACAGGTCGTTCTCTGCGGCGGTCTGGTCGAACTGATCCGCGCCGGCTTCGAAACACTGGTCGAAGGCGGCTACGCCCCTGAAATGGCCTATTTCGAGTGCCTGCACGAAGTCAAGCTGATCGTCGACCTGATCTATGAAGGCGGCATCGCCAACATGAACTACTCGATCTCCAACACGGCCGAATGGGGCGAATACGTCACCGGCCCGCGCATCATCACGGCGGAAACGAAGGCCGAGATGAAGCGCGTCCTGCACGACATCCAGACCGGCAAGTTCACCTCCGACTGGATGCAGGAATACCGTTCGGGCGCTGCGCGCTTCAAGGGTATCCGCCGCATGAACGACACCCACCAGATCGAGGAAGTCGGCGCCAAGCTGCGCGGCATGATGCCCTGGATCGCCAAGAACCAGCTGGTCGACAAGGCCAAGAACTGATTTCTTGCTGCAAAGCAATATTCATATATTGCGATTGCGAAATACTTGAGGCCGGGGACGTGTCCCCGGCCTTTTCTTTCGTTTCCGGTTTTTATCCGGAAAAATTTGGAAAATTGGTGTTTTTGGAGTATTCTCTGTTTCAGGAGGATACTGCGATGGACACGATCTTCTATCATTTTGCCGCTTTCGATGTCGTCATACTCGGAGCGATCGCGCTTCTGGTGGCGTGCAGCTTTTATGGAAAAGGCGAAGCGTAACCCGTAGAGACTGCGGGTCACAGGAAAACGGCCGTACTCTTGAACCAAGAGCCGGCCGTCGATTGATGTTCGAGAAACCGGCTGCCGTTACTCGGCCGATGCAGGCTCAGTTTTAAGCGCGTCGCTTTTTGCCGGGAGCAGAAAATCGAGCGTTGCTTGCTTTTCCACAGTCACGCTTGCGGTGGTGATGGATGTATCGACATCCGTCTGGGCGGTGACGTTTTTCATGTAGGAACATTCAGCGAAGGCTGGCGCCGACATTCCAAGCGTTGCAGCAATTACCAAAATCGTCTTCATCGTTTCAGTCTCCTTGTTGCAAGTAGAAAGTAACGCCCTGCAGCATTATCCCCAAATCACAAAAAAGTCAGAAAACGCGCGGAATCGTGGATGGCCAGCGCCTCAGTGGAGGTCTGCCGGCCCATGGACGGCGGTGCATCTGCACGAAGCGAAGCGGAGCACCTCGGTGAAAATGCGGTGCTTTTTTGCAAAAAATAGGTCAGTATTATTGACTAAATTCCGTGCGCGTGGTCTTGTCGCAGTATAAAATCAAAAACCGAGGAAACATTTCATGCTGGATTGGGAAAGCATATTCGCGACGCGTTCGAGCCGGATGAAGGCGTCGGAAATTCGCGAACTCCTGAAACTTCTGGATCGCCCCGAGATCATCTCTTTTGCCGGCGGCATTCCCGACCCGGCGCTGTTTCCGGCTGAGGAATTCAAGGCCGCCTATGCCGATATCTTCGGTGGACCCGCGGTTAGTGCCGCGCTGCAATATTCGGTCAGTGAGGGTTATCTGCCGCTGCGGCAATGGCTGGTCGGTCAGATGGCCGACATCGGCATTGCCTGCGAACCGGAAAACATCCTGATCACCTCTGGCTCGCAGCAGGCGCTCGACTATCTCGGCAAGCTCTTCCTGTCGCCGAACGATACCGCGCTGGTGACCTGGCCGACCTATCTCGGCGCGCTGCAGGCCTTCAATGCCTATGAGCCGACCTACGACCAGCTGACCACCGCGGGCAATCGCACCCCGGCCTCCTATCGTCAGGCGGCAACGGATGCCGGTGGTCGCGTCAAGTTCGCCTATTTGTCGGCGGATTTCTGTAACCCGACCGGCGAAACCGTCGGCCTCGAGGATCGCAACAAGCTCATCGATCTTGCGGACGAACTCGACATCGCCATCATCGAGGACGGCGCCTACCAGTCGCTGCGCTATGACGGCCAGCCGATCCCACCGATCTTGTCCTTGGAAATCGCCCGCAAGGGCAGCATCAACGACACCCGCACGATCTATTGCGGCAGTTTCTCGAAGACGCTGGCTCCCGGCCTGCGCGTCGGTTTCGTCGTCGCTGCCGAGCCGGTAATCCGCAAGCTGGTGCTGATGAAGCAGGCGGCCGACCTGCATTCCTCGACCATCAACCAGATGGCGATCTGCGACGTCGCGGAAAAGGGCTTTGACGCCCAGGTTTCCAAGATCCGCTCCGTCTACAGCAAGCGCCGCGACAGCATGCTGAATGCGCTTGCGGCGCATATGCCCGAGGGAACGACATGGACGAAGCCCGAGGGCGGCATGTTCGTCTGGGTGACGTTGCCGGTCGGCATGGACGGCACGGCGCTTCTGGCCAAATCTCTGGAAACCGCAAAGGTCGCCTTCGTTCCGGGCCGCGCCTTCTTCGCCGACGGCTCCGGCGCCAATACGCTGCGCGTCAGCTTCTCTTGCGCCAACGACGCCATGATCGAAGAGGGTATTTCGAGGCTCGGCCGCCTGGTGCGCAGCGAAATGGTAGCGCTTGCGGCCTGATGGCCATGCGTGTGGCTTCAGAATCGGTTTGCTCCCGCCTTTTGACGAGGCGGGACTTGGGTGATCAAAATCCGCGCCTCGGATGAGGCGTGGATGTCAACGTTGTTGGCCGATCACCGCAAACTTCGGGGCCATGAAGTGTCCGCCGACAATGTGCTTCAATTCGCCGAGCAAACGGCCGGGACTTTGTCACGTCAGGCTGGTTTTTGGCAGGAGTTTAGCCACGCGGCTTATGCTTGGCATAGGGAAATGTCTCAATGTACTCGTCGGTCAAATAATCACAACGTCGGTCCGCGTGGTGCCCTGCAGCCGGCGGTTACAGTAGGTCAACCAGGCGTTGCGCATGTGCTCGACCGCTTGATTGGCGATTTCCATGGTCAATCCCGCACGTATTCTATGCTCCGGCGTAACGCGCAGACTGAAGGGATGTGTCATCCTATAAAACCTAACCTCTTCGATGCAGTTGCCTAGTGGATCTACAATAGGCTCAGCGAGGCGACGTGAACCGAGGGATTGTACATCTATGGCAATCTCCATCGATCCCAGGCGCACGGTTCCGGGGTCGTAGGCTGGATACTCCCTATCCTCTCTCGGTAAACGTATCGAAACTTCCGGTTTTCCCACAATGTGGACCCGCTCTGATCTTCTATCGGTCTCTTCAAGGTGATAATTCTCAAGGGCGGGGTCGTATATGCGCTCTATTGAGAAACTTGCAGCGTAGTGATGAATATGGTCATGCAGTTCCGCCAGAAGGGGCCGTGGACGGCGCCAGTTCTCGTGCAATTTGCCGATCACAGTCGTACCGCGGCCATATTTTTCTTCAATCCTGCGGTCGTTGGCGACCCATTTCTTCAGATATTGTTGCATCGCAACGTGGATGAACCGGGCGATCTGCTCCATGTCGTCATCGTTTAGGCCGGCAACAGCTGGGTATTCGATCGTGGGATAGTTGATCTGCTCGACAGCGAGGTTCAACCGTAGGGCAGTCGGTTGCACCAGACCCATGGACGCTAGCAGAGGCGACGGATGCGCCACCTCTTCGATCCAGCGCCAAATGCAAAACGATATGAAGACACCGCCGAGCCGGATGCTTCCTTCATGAATCCAAGGCTTCCATTGAGGAGAATGTGGCGGTGCATCCTGCAGCAGAAGGATATCTGCGTGCCCAACGTATAGGTATGCCTCTCTGCCTGGCGAGAACCATCCACCCCCAAAAGCCGGCGACCGGCGTGCATGACGTGAATCAGGCATCATTGCCGAAACCGGAACTTGATTGAGCGTGGCGCGAACTTTCTCGGCTGGTGTAAGGTCGTTCATTGGGCTCTCTCTGCACCACTCACCGGGAGCGGCAATTGGCGTTTGGAGGTGGCTGTCTGAACACTGTGGAGTATGCCACGCAGTGGATTTCCGCCTCGACCATGTTGCCGCCAACATGGCCTTCCGCCGGTTAACGTGAACCTAATCCGGATTGTAGTTGTCAGTGGATAAACGCAAAGCGCGTGTGCCTGTAGAGGGGTCAGATCTTTTCTAGAAGTCATCAGTCCTGATCATCTTCGAGGCAGGCCACAGCCGCCTCGAAGATGAAGTCCGGCAGGATGTCGAAGGCGTAGGGGGTGTGCAGCCGCTCCCATTTCTGGTGATAGTCGCGCCCCCAGGGGCCGATATTGACGACGGGATAGGAAAGCGTGCGTTCCGGCGCTTCATCGACGAAAGCCGCGACCGGCGTGTTTGCGGCGAGAAGGCTGGTTTGTGACTCGTCCGGCCGATGGCCGAAAAAGCTCATATCGGAAATGCCGGCGAAAAACTGCTTTGTGGCGATCGTCGTTTCGTGCCGCTGCTCGATGCTGCGGGCTACGCGTTGAAGACTGGTTTCAAAGGTTTTTCCGGCGTCTCCCAGGCTGTCGATATGCACCATCGGATAATGCAGCGTGCTGAAACCGACGATGACGGCCGGGCCTTCGAGGCCTGATTCCGTGACGAGCGCGGCGACAAGACTGCGCGTGGCGGCGAGCGGATCGTCGCCATCCGACAGCGCGGCATCCAGCGTCGCGATCCGCTCTTGCGCTGCCGGTCCGCCACGCTCGATCGCCATGGCCTTCAAGGCATCGTAAGAAAGCACACGACCCTGGTAAGACAGCGGTTTCGATAGCCCCTGCCGCTCGAAGAATCGTTTGCCGTTGCTGCGCTGTGTCTCAAGGGCCTCATTCATGGCCTTTTCAACGACCGCCTGAAAATCGGCCAGGAGTTCGGCTGGCGTGCGCCGATGCGTCAGCCAGTTGAAGGACAGCCAGACATGGGCGGGCGTCGTCACCTCATAGCCATGCCGCAGGTCCTTGGATTCGAGGCAGACCGGGGCCGGCGAGACCTCGCCATGGGCCTCGTCGCAAAACGCACTGTTGGTCTCGACGGCCCGCATGATCTCGGCTGCGATCAGATGGGCGCTGACACCATTGAAGGCATAGCCGGCATGGGTGGGGCGCCCGATGACGAAGGCGAAGGGCGAGAATTTGCCGACCGAACCGAGATAGATGGCGCGGCCTTCCGTCCCGTCGCCATCGTCGCTGGTGGCATCGAGATTGATGCCGCCGATGATGTCGAGGTCGAAACGGCGGGCGATATCCGGCAGGGCGTCGCGCAGGCTGCGCATGCCACGCGAGCGGTTTTCCTCGTCCGGTGTGGCGGCGAGCAGAATGTTGCCGACCGGTTCATCCAGTCCGGCAAAACGCTCCAGTGCGGCAATGCCGGCTGCGACGCCGCTCTTCATGTCGAGAAGGCCGCGCCCAGCCAGAAAATCACCGCTTGTCAGATCGGCCAGCGCGCTTGCCTCGACGCTGTTGCAATCCTTGCCCGAGAGTTCGCGGATCAGCGCCTGCGTCAATGGCTGCGGATTGCAGGCAAGCGGCGCCAGTGTGCCGTAATTGGCGATAGACACCGTATCGAAATGGCCGGCGAGCACGATGCAGCGCCGGCCCTTGCCGCGTGCCAGCGCAAGCACGTTCTGTCGGGCGGGGGTGCCGTGGCTATCGAGCGCCAGCAACTGGTCCGGATGCGCCTTGAAATAGTCCGTCGCGGCGAGCAGATCGAAGAGACGGCCGGAAAACGCGGCCTCGCCATCGCTTCCCGTGACACTCGGCCAGCGCGTCATTTCGATTGCGAGTTCCGCCGTGCGGGTCGAAATCGCTGATGCTTCTGGAATGCCACGCGCGGTCATTGGAAGCGCCTTTCAGGTTCGCACCGGAACTGTCCGGCGTCATGCAGCGAACCATATCCAGCCAGCTTATAAAGCGAAATGCCAAATTTATGGAAATATGCGCGATATTTTGAGCGTTTTGATGGTATTATACTTCAAAATGACAGAGGGCGCGCTTGTGGACACGGTCGATCGGAAATTGCTGGCCATTCTCCGCACGGACGGACGTGCTTCGATTTCCCGACTGGCCGAGATGTTGAAGATTTCGCGGGGTACGGTGCAGAACCGCATCGACCGGTTGACGAAGGATGGCATCATTGCCGGCTTCACCGTCCGGATCGCCGCGGCGGAGGATCCGCATGCGGTCCGGGCGGTGACACTGATTGAAATTACCGGCCAGAAGACCAATGCGGTAATCAAGGCCCTGCGCGGTGTGCCCGAAATCAGGGCCTTGCATACGACCAACGGCGCCTGGGATCTGGTCGCCGAGATCGAGACCGAAAACCTCGCCGAATTCGATCGTGTGTTGCGTCACGTCCGGGCGCTGGATGGGGTCTCGAAGTCCGAGACAAGCCTGCTGTTGGCGACGATGTGACGCTTGTCGTCAGCAGCACAGACAGTCCCGCGATCAAATGCGGCCTATTTGAGACTCGGCCCAAGCAGCGAAAGGTCCGCTTCGCCAAGGCGATCGCTGGCTGTCCGCACCTGATGCCAGTAGGGATAAAGGATCGGCGGGGCACTCACGGCGTCGAGCCGGCTTCGCTCTTCGCTGCTCAGGTTCAACTCAGCCGCTGCGAGGTTGTCCCTGAACTGTGCCTCCGTGCGTCCGCCGATGACCACTGACGTCACCGCCTTGCGGCCGATCAGCCAGGCGAGCGCCACCTGTGCTGCCGACACGCCGCGCTCGTCGGCGATCGTGACAAGCACGTCGACGATGTTCCAGAGACGATCCTCGTCGCGGATCGGCGGTTCGTCCCAGCCGGCGAGTTGCCGCGACCCCTCGGCCATCTTGTCGCGCCGGTGTTTGCCGGAGAGAAGGCCGCCGGCAAGCGGGCTCCAGACGAGGACGCCGAGCCCCTGGTCGATCGAAACCGGCAGCAGTTCGTATTCGGCCTCGCGGGCCTCAAGCGTATAGTGGATTTGCTGGCTGACGAAGCGCTGACGGCGGTCGGTGGTGCTGACGCCGAGCGCCTTCATGATGTGCCAGCCGGAAAAATTCGAGCAGCCGATGTAGCGCACCTTGCCGTGGCGCACGAGCATGTCGAGCGCCTCCATCGTTTCCTCAAGCGGTGTCTGTCCGTCCCATTCGTGCAACTGGTAGAGATCGATCACGTCCGTCTTCAGCCGCTTCAGGCTGGCTTCGCAGGCCCGGACCAGATGATGTCTGGACGAACCGGCGTCGTTCGGACCATCACCCATGGGGAAGCGCGCCTTGGTGGCGATCAAGACGCCGTTCTTGCGCAGCCCGCCGGTAATCTCGCCGATGATTTCTTCGGAGACGCCGTGCGAGTAGACGTCGGCGGTATCGATCAGGTTGACGCCGGCATCGAGGCACATGTCCACAAGCCGGCTTGCCTCGGTGACGCCAAGGTCGCCGACGGTCTTTGCCCATCCCTTGCCGCCCATGGTCATCGTTCCCATGGACAGCGTCGAGACTTTGAGGCCGGAACGGCCGAGCAGGCGATAGTCCATGATCGTCTCCCGAAAGATTGCGCGTCAACGCAAGTTAGCGTCGCTGTGGCAAAAGAGAAGCGGCCGTTGTTGCTTTGTTTTCGCCTTTGCTGTTCAGTCGCGCGCCAGCACGATCAGCCTGTCTTCGCTGCTATAGGACACCTTTTCCGATTTTGACGGATTGACGACGACGCCGCCGAGATTGCGGGGGTCGGCATCCTCGGCCCGCTTGCGCCGGTATCCGATCGCAACCTCGCCACGCTTCAGCGCCGCAAGGCAGATCGTGTAGAAGGAGATCGGCTGGTCGATGATGACATAGTCGCTGATCGGACGCATGTAGATTTCCGAACCGTCTTCGTCGAGCAGTTCGTCGAAGATCGCTGCCATATGCTCGTTTTCCGAGGCCTGCGCCAGCATCAGGCTGACCAGCTTGTTGCTGACGACGAAATCGTCGGCGCGGGTGACTTCGGCCAGTTCGCGGTTGCGCACGTCGGTCATTTCGCTGACGACGCTGATGTGGCGACCGGCGGATTCGGCAATCTTGCGCAGTTGCAGCAGCGTCACAAGGGTCCGGGTATCGGCCGGCTGGGCCGCCATGTGGTCGCTGTAGCCAAGCACTAGGACATGATCATAGGCCGGAATGTCGAGCGCATCGAGCGCCGTCCGGCTGCTGGTGTCGATGATGCGATAATCGACGGCCATGTTGCCGTTAGCGACGTTCAGCGCGGCGATGTCGTCCTTCAGTTGCGGCGTATCGGCCGCGATCGTCAGCAGCGAGCCGGCGGCCACATAGCGCGACAGTTCGAAGGTGATCATCGGGCCGCGGCGGTTCCAGCCAAGGATCAGCGTGCGTTCCGGCACGGGTTCGCGGTGCGGGACCGGAAGGATCGCGTCCTTTTCGATGCGAACGTCGACGCTGCCGGCTTTGATGGCCGCGTCGTCTTCGGCGATGATGATCGCCTTTTCACCTGCCGCAAAAATGCGCCCCGGTGCAGGGTTGAGCTGGACGGCACCCTGGTCGTTGCAGACGCCGATGAGCGTCGAGTTTTCATAGGCCATGACGGCTGCGGCAAACGACTTGCCGACGATGTCGGGCTGCTCGATCGTGTAGATCTCGCAGCCGTCGAAATCGAGCAGTTCCGAATAGACGCCGCTCAGGCCCGCCTGGCGGCTCGAATGCACGACGATGCGGGAAATCAGGTGATCGGCAAGGATCAGTTGCAGCTCCTTGCCGCCGACGATGCGGGCGACATCGGCATTGCTGCCATCGCGGATTTCGGCGGCGATCTGGTAGGGCTTCTGCCGCCGGTTCGGCGCGTTGACCAGGGCCAGCACGCTCTTGATGACTTGGGAATCGGCATCGTCGCCTTCCGGCGACAGGACGATCACCGAACGGGAGGTTTGCGGATTGACGATGTTGAGGTCGTAGAGATCGGTCGGGTCGCCGCTGCGGCAGATGATGCGGGTGTTGCGCAGGTCATCAACCTTGCTGGCGATCTCGTCCTCCATTTCCACCTTGTCCTTGGCGGCCATGATGACGATGCGCGGATGCTTGCGGCTGGTATTGGCAATGACGAGTTCGGAAATGACGTCGAAAATCGACGGCGACCAGTTGAGGATGATCGTATGATCGCTTTCGAGAACCTGCGAGCGGCCCTTGCGCAGTTCGTCGAGCTTGCTTTCCAGCCCGGAACTCAGGACGCCGATCAGAGCGGAAAAGACGAAAATGCCGGCGACGGTGACGAACAGCGAAACGCCGCGGAAGCCCCAGCCGACATCGCCACCCATGGCGCCCGCGTCCATCGTCCGCATCAGCGATTCCCAGGCGCCCTCTATGAAGCTGACCGGCTGGCCGCCTTCCGGCGCGATCTGCGTCAGGGCGAGGAACAGGCCGGCAGCGACGATGACGATCAGCGACACCACGGCAAGCCAGCCGATCAGCGCGATAGGCCCTGCCGCCATGCTCTTGTCGAACTCGTAGCGCAGGCGCGCGCGCCAGTTCGTTGCCTTGATCATCATTTCCCCCAGACTGCGGCTTTGCCGTTTCCTGCATCACGTCGCAGATAATGTTGCCGGTATCAACAGATTTGGCAGGCTTTGCAGGGTTTCGCCCATTTATGGCTCGGACGGGGCGCTGAACTTGGCCTTAAACTCTTGTTAACCGAGTTTTCATCACCGCAACTTACAGTCGCGTGCAACACGGGAGCGCGACATGGGTTTCAACGGCAAGACGCTGCATCATCAGTTCTATTACTACAACGGCGAAATTGCCTACGGCCCTTCAACGGACGCGCGCATCAAGGGGACGACGACATTTGACGGGCTGAGCGTAAAGGACGTCTTGCAATACGCATTGACCGTCACCGATACGTCGATCGGCTTCGATTTTCACGGTACGCTGCTGTGGAAGACCGGCTACATGAACATGTTGACGGGGGCAACGGCGACTGTTGCCTTCAATGGCGCGGTCTTCGAAGACTTGAAAAACAAGATCGAGCCGATTGTCGGCGTTTCCCTGAAAACGAACATCAAGACCATTGACGGAGGCGACATCCGATTTGACGAGAACCGGATTTCCGTTGACTTGAAAGGGGCTTCCACCTTCGAGGATTCCTATCTCTGGCTCGAGGTGGTCTTCCAGCGAAAGCTCAACGATCCGATTATCTTTCATGCGAAGAATGAGGCTGTTTTCGTTCGCGGCCAGGATGGCGCCGACCAGCTTTATGGTGGCAGGGGCAACGACATTTTCGAAGGCGGCAAGGGAAACGACATCTTGAACGGCCGGTCCGGCGAGGACACGCTCTACGGCGGAGCGGGGCAGGACGATCTTTATGGCGCCACCGGCAAGGACACCTTCCTCTTTCGATCGGTCAAGGACTTCGGGACTTCCAAGAGTGCGACCGATACCATCTTCGATTTCACCGACGGCGACAGGATCGATTTTTCAGGGATCGATGCAAACACCAAGGCCGGCGGCGACCAGCCGTTCCTGTACATTGGCACAAAGGCCTTTTCCGGAAAAGCCGGTGAACTTCGAACCGAGAAGACGGCCTCCGATACCTATATTTACGGTGACGTGAACGGCGACAGGAAGCCGGATTTCACGCTGCACCTCGACGATGCGTTAAGTCTCTCGAAAGGCGTGTTTTTGCTTTAGCCTTACGGTGTCTCTGTGGATGCCGCTGTCACGAACGCATGGCACGACCCCATGGCACGACCCCATGGCACGACCCCATGGCACGACCCCATGGCACGACCGATGCGTTCGATTCGTACGCGCGGTTTTCGGCCTGCGCATGACTGCGGTGGATATTCCCCAGCCAGGCCTTGGAACGAGACCGTCGAAGATCCGGATTTTGCTACTTGGATGACGGAAAAAACCGCACCTCTTTCGAGATGCGGTTTTCTATAGGTCGCGGACCGGATTTGGGGGGAAGGCCGGTCCGCGCCGTTTCTGGTCCGATTAACGGAAGAGCGACAGGATGTTCTGCGAGTCCGAGTTGGCGATCGAGAGAGCCTGGATACCGAGCTGCTGCTGTGTCTGCAGGGCCTTGAGGCGGGTCGATTCTTCGTTCATGTCGGCATC
>Ga0307515_10000787_pt1 | contig 73140 bp, 74 predicted proteins | sample 17_EM_MG_FD_194513 | JGI IMG/M metagenome (GOLD analysis project Ga0307515, IMG submission 194513) | Populus trichocarpa ectomycorrhiza microbial communities from riparian zone in the Pacific Northwest, United States - 17_EM | ecosystem: Host-associated > Plants > Roots > Unclassified | place... | reverse complement strand
CGGGCCTGTTGGGCACGATCGACGCCGAACAGGGCACCTGGCTGCGCGAGGTGGCGAAGGGAACCATGCCGAAGATCCTGATCACCGGTTCACCCCTGTACGTGGACGGCGAGCACCACCCGTGCGCGATCGAGGGCGGTGGCACGGTCGACGACATCGTCAGCGATCCGGCCCACCACTTCGTGGCCGCGATAGGCGGCGACATCCACAACTACCAACGTTATCCAGTGCGGTTGGCGGACGGCCGCACGCTCCAGTACGTGGTCTCGGGCGGCGGCGGCGCGTTCATGCACGCGACGCACACCGTGCCGCGCGTCGACATCGCGGACGTGACCGAGCAGGACTTCCGCTGCTATCCGCTGCGCGGCGACTCCCTCGCCTTCTACAGCAGGCTGTACGGCCGCCGCCTGCACCTGCGCCGCTTCTTCACCCTCACCGAGGCCGAGGCGTCGGCCGTGATCTGCGAGCGCCTCGGCATCCCGCCGACCCGCACCCCGGGCCCGCCCGTCCGGATCACCCGCCGCATCCGCCTGGTCGCGAGCCTGCTGGGCGCCGGGAGCCGCCCCGACCGCCGCTCGCGCTTCCGCCTCCCGGTGCGCAAGATCTACACCCAGCTCTTCTCGCCCAGCTCGGTGACGTACAGCCCGCCGTTCTTCAAGTGCTTCCTGCGGCTGGACGTCACCCCGGAGGCGATCCGGCTGCGCTGTTTCGCGGCTACCGGCAACCACGCCCAGGAGATCGACCCGCCGGTCGAGGACGAGATCACCATCCCGCTGCACTGATCACACGCCCGCAACGTTCGCCTGTCACAATCGGGACAGAACAGAACTGACGTACGACCGCCGGAGGAGCCCGTGCCGCCCACCTCACGCCCGCTGCGGAAGCTGGGCTTCCTCACCATCGGCCTCTTCGACGAGGCCGATCCGCGCCGGGGCCACGAGTCGACGCTGGAGATCATCGAACTGGGCGAGCGCCTCGGCTTCGACAGCGCCTGGCTGCGCCACCGCCATCTCCAGTACGGCATCTCCTCCCCCGTCGCGGTCATGGCGGCCGCCTCGCAGCGCACCAGCCGTATCGAACTCGGCACGGCGGTGATCCCGCTCGGCTGGGAGAACCCGCTGCGGCTGGCGGAGGACCTGGCGACCGTCGACATCCTGTCCGGGGGCCGCATCAACCCGGGCGTCAGCGTCGGCCCGCCGATGCACTTCGACCAGCTCAAGGAAGCGCTGTACCCCGACACGGCCGACGTCGAGGACTTCAGCTACGAGCGGGTGCGCCGACTGCTGGACTTCGTGCGCGGCGAGCCGGCCACCGACTTCAGCGGGGTCGAGGGTTTCGAGGTGTTCTCCGACCGGGTCCAGCCGCACTCCCCCGGTCTGGGACAGCGCCTCTGGTACGGCGGCGGCAGTGCGGGCTCGGCGAAGTGGGCCGGCGAGCACGGGATGAACCTCCTGACGAGCAGTGTCGTGAAGGCCGAAGGGCCGGACGAGTCAAGGGACTTCGCCGAGATCCAGCTCTCCCACATCCGCACGTTCCGCGCCCACCACCCCGACGGCGAGGCCGCCCGCGTCTCCCAGGGCCTGGTGGTCATCCCGACCGACTCCGCGTCGCCCGAACAGCGCGCGAAGTACGAGGAGTTCGCCCGCAAGCGCACTCCTCGTACGACATCACCGCAGGGTCCGGCCCGGCTGATGTTCGCGCCGGACATCGTCGGCACCTCGGAGGAAATCGCCGAACTCCTGCACGCGCACGCCGCGTTCAGGGAGATCGACGAGGTGGCGTTCGCGCTGCCTTTCACCTTCGAGCACGAGGACTATGTGCAGATCCTCACGGACATGGCGACGAAGCTGGGGCCGGCGCTCGGGTGGAAGCCCGCCGTCTGACCTCGGTGTCACCAGCGGCCGGGCTCGGTGCCGACGATCGGGTCCGACGGCTTGCCGTCCACGCCGACCGGTATGTCGCCGGTGAGCATCACCCGGTGCATGGTCCGGGGGAAGCCGAGGTGGGCGTTGTCGCTGGGGGCGAGGTGGATGGTGGCCCGGTTGTCCCAGAAGGCCACGCTGCCCGGCTCCCAGCGGAACCGGACCGTGTACTCGGGCCGGGTCGCCTGTGCGAGCAGCATCTCCAGGATCGCGGCGCTCTCCGCGCGGGAGACGTCGGTGATCTGCTCCAGGTAGTAGCCGTTGACGAACAGCACCCGCTCGCCCGTCTCGGGGTGCACCCGTACCAGCGGGTGCACCGAGGCCACCTGGTGGTCCAGGAGGTGGCGGACGTACGCGTCGTCGCCGGGCCGCGGCTGATAGCCGACGCCGAGCCGGTGCTCGGCCCGCAGCCCGTCCACGAACTCCCTCACCGGATGCGACAGTCCGGCGTAGGCGGCGGCCAGATTCGACCAGGTGGTGTCGCCGCCGTACGGCGGGACGGTCTCCGCGCGCAGGATCGTCGCGGCGGGCGGGTCGACGCGGGCGCCGTGGTCGCAGTGCCACCCGCGCAGGAGGGTGTGCCTCCGTCGTTCCAGCCACTCCTCGTGCTCCATGCCGAACCGGCCGCCCAACTCCAGCCGGTCGGCGGTCGTTTCGACCTCGGGGAAGCCTGCCGGTGACGCGCTGCCGCGCCGCCCGAGCACGACGGGTTCCCCGAAGCGGCGCGCGAACGCGACATGTCCGGTGTGGTCGAGCCGTTGCCCGCGGAAGAACACGACCTTCCAGCGCAGCACCGCCGCGCGGATCGCGGCGACCACGGCGTCGTCGAGTTCACCGGCCAGGTCGACACCGGTGATCTCGGCCCCGATGTGCCCGGAGGCGGGCCGCACCTCCATGCCGTCCACCCGCACCGTCCCGTCCGTCGTCGTACCGCTGCTGTCCGTCGTCATGCCCGCTCCGTCGTCGTACGTGCCCGGCCGGTCGTCCGCACCAGGTCCCCCTACCGGGTCGTACCCAGGTCGTACGGGTCCCAAGGAAGATCGTGTCAGCGATCCCCGGGCGGGGCGACAGGGCCCCGGTCCGCCTCGGCTCCGCGCCGCGCGGCACGCGCGGGCCGGGGAGCGGTCCGGCGATGGACGGGACCGCCGGGCGTGTACCACCCGGCCTTCTTGCGGACCAGCGGGGACGGGTCGTCGGCGTGGGCGCGGATCAGTGCCGCGACGGCGTCAGGGCGACTGTGCACCCACAGTCCGACGAGTTCGACGGCCCTGGCCCGCGCCTGCGGGTCCGGGTCCCGCTCCAGGAGCCGGATGCCCCGGGGCAGCAGCGCGAGACGGTCCGCGAAGCAGGCCGCCGCGTCCGGCTTGCACCGGTCGCAGGACAACGCGTGCACGGCCGCGATCCGCACCCGCGCGTCGGGGTCGTCGGGCCGCGCGGTCAGGTCGTCCACGGCGTCCGGGACGAGCAACTCGTCCAGCAGCCTGCAGCACTGTTCGCGCACCAGCGGGTGGGTGTGGTCGAGCCCCTCGCGGATGGCGGGCACGGCGGCTGCCCAGGCCGGAGCAGCTCACGGAAGGCTCCGGGACGGGGGCTCACTGGTCTTTTCCACCTGGCGGGACGGCCCTGGTCCGGCGGGCGTGGGACTGCCCGCCCATACTGGGTGTGCCGCACAGTCAAGGGAAGGTCCGACCGTGATCAGCATCCCCACGCACACGCTCAACGACGGAACGAAGATCCCCGCCATCGGCCTGGGCACCTGGCCGATGGACGACGCCACGGCCGAGGAGGCCGTCGACGGTGCGTTGCGCCTGGGCTACCGCCTGGTGGACACGGCGACGAACTACCGCAACGAGACCGGCGTCGGCCGTGGCATCGCCCGCAGTGACGTGCCGCGCGAGGAGATCCTCGTGACGACGAAGCTGCCGGGTCGCCACCACGGCTACGAGGAGACCCTCGCGTCCTTCGAGGAGTCCCGGGCGCGGCTCGGCGTGGAGTACGTGGACCTGTATCTGATCCACTGGCCGCTGCCCCGCGTCGGCAAGTTCGTCGATTCCTGGAAGGCGATGATCAAGCTCCGCGAGGACGGTCTCGTCCGGTCGATCGGCGTCTCGAACTTCACCCCCGGGCACATCGAGCAGTTGGAGAAGGAGACCGGCGTCCTGCCCTCCGTCAACCAGATCGAGCTGCACCCGCTCTTCCCGCAGGACGAACTGCGCGCCTTCGATGCCGAGAAGGGCGTTCTCACCGAGAGCTGGAGTCCGCTCGGGCGCGGTTCCGAGCTGCTGAACGACCCCGCTGTCGTGACGGTCGCCGAGGCCTTCGGTGTGACACCGGCCCAGGTGGTGCTGCGCTGGCACACCCAGCTCGGGGCCATCCCGATCCCCAAGTCGGCGGACCCCGACCGGCAGCGCGCGAACCTCGACATCTTCGGCTTCGAACTCGGCCCGGCCCAGCTGGCCGCCATCGCCGACCACACGCCGCAGCGGCTGGGCGGGGACCCGGAGACGCACGAGGAGTTCTGAGAGTTTCCGGGAAGTCACGGGGGCGCAGGGAAACTCTGGGAGTTCCGGGGGTGGGAGTCGGCGTTTCTGCCCCCAACTCGCCTTCCCTGCCTCTATGTTCACGGCGGATGCTCAGGATCTCATCGGAAGGTTCTCGTATGCGCACCGCGTTCCGTACCGCCGTGGCCGGGTCGGTGGCCGCCGCCGCTCTGCTGGTCGGAGGCACCGCCGCCCAGGCGACCCCGGCGGGGCCCGGAGTCACCGCCCGGCTGATCAGCCAGACCACGATCGGCGACACCGACTACACCCTGCGCGAGATCACCATTCCGCCCGGCCAGGCCACCGGCTGGCACTACCATGACGGGCCCCTCTACGGCATCGTCAAGCAGGGCACGCTCAGCCACTTCGACTCCAGCTGCGCCTCCGACGGCGTGTACCGGGCGGGCAACCCCATCCAGGAGCCGGCCGGTTCGGGCAATGTGCACATCGGCCGCAATCTGGGGAACGTCCCTCTCGTCCTCGACGTGCTGTACGTCCTGCCGCACGGATCACCGTTCTCGGAGGACGCGCCGAACCCGGGCTGCCCCTTCGAGTGAGCCGAGTTGTCAGTCGGTCGGCAGCGGCTGTTCCGCCCAGATCGTCTTGCCGCTGCCGGTCTGCCGGCTGCCCCAGCGCTGGGTGAGCTGCGCGACGAGGAGAAGTCCGCGCCCGCCCTCGTCGTAGGCGTGGGCGCGGCGCAGATGCGGTGAGGTCGAACTGCCGTCGGAGACCTCGCAGATGAGGGCGGAGTCACGGATCAGCCGGAGCTGGATGGGCGGTTCGCCGTACCGGATGGCGTTGGTGACGAGTTCGCTGACGACGAGTTCGGTGACGAAGGCCTCCTCGTCCAGTCCCCAGGCGGTGAGTTGCTCGGTGGCGGCCTGCCGGGCCCCGGCCACGTGCGCGGGGTCGGGTTCGATGTCCCAGGTGGCGACCCTGTCGGCGCCCAACGCCCGGGTGCGCACCAGCAACAGGGCCACGTCGTCGCTGGGTTCCTCCGGCATCACGGCCTTCAGCACCACGTCGCACAGCGCGTCCAGCGACTCGGCGGACGTGGTCAGCGCGCGGCACAGTTCGGCGGTGGCGTGGTCGACGTCGCGGTCCCGGTCCTCGATCAGACCGTCCGTGTACAGGGCGACGACGGCCCCCTCGGGCAGCTCCAACTCCACTGACTCGAAAGGGAGTCCGCCGACGCCGAGCGGTGGTCCCGCGGTCATGGGGACGAGGCTCGCGGTCCCGTCGGGCAGGACGACGGCCGGCGGTGGATGTCCGGCGGCGGCCAAGGTGAGGCGGCGCGAGACCGGGTCGTAGACGGCGTAGAGACAGGTGGCGCCGAGTTCCGCGACCTCGTCGCCGGTGTCGTCCGTCGCGAGGTGGGTGACCAAGTCGTCGAGGTGGGTGAGGAGTTCGTCCGGCGGGAGGTCCACGTCGGCGAGGGTACGGACGGCCGTGCAGAGGCGGCCCATGGTCGCCGAGGACGGGATGCCGTGTCCGACGACGTCGCCGACGACCAGGGCGACCCGGCTGCCGGACAGCGGGATGACGTCGAACCAGTCGCCGCCGATGCCCGCGAGCGACCCGGAGGGCAGATAACGGTGGGCCACCTCGACCGCCGCCTGCCCGGGCAAGTCCCTGGGGAGCAGGCTGTGTTGGAGGGCGAGCGCGGTGGAGCGCTCACGGGCGAAGCGGCGCGCGTTGTCGATGCAGACAGCGGCCCGGCTGGCCAACTCCTCGGCGAGTACGGCGTCGTCGGCGGCGTAGTCGTCCGGGTGGGCCATGCGGACGCCCACCGCGACACCGAGCGTGGTGCCCCGGGCCCGCAACGGCACCGCGATCATCGAGTGGACACCCTTGCGGTAGGAACTGCTCTCGGGGGAGCGCGCGTTGCGGTCCGCGACCCACCGCACGAATTCGGGTTCGCCCGCCTGACTGCGCACCGCCCTTCCCTCGCGCAGGGCACGCACAGGTGGCGAGGACGGCTCGTAGACGTCCGTCTGTCCCAGGCGTACGGCAGCGCCCGGCGTGCCCTCGTCTACGGAACCGTGGGCGACGCGCCGCAGCACGATCTCGCCGTCCGGGGTCGGCGGTGGTTCGTCCGCTCCCAGTACCCACGGGAGCAGGTCCACGCTGGCGAAGTCGGCGTAGCGGGGCACGAGGATCTCCACCAGTTCCTCGGCGGTGCGGATCACGTCGAGGGTGGTGCCGATGCCGGCCGCCGCCTCGTTCAGCAGGGCCAGCCGCTGCTGGGCGAGGTACTGCTCGGTGCTGTCGAACGCCGCGAGGGCGACCCCGGTCACCTCGCCGGAGTCGTCCTTGAGGGGCCACATCTCGATGCTCCAGGCGTGCTCCCGGTTCAGGGCGGGAGCACCGGCCCAGCTGTTGTAGCGGACCGGTCTACCCGTCTCGGCGACCATGCGCAGGTTGCTCAGGAAGCTGTGGCTGTGCTCGGCGTCCTCCACGCTCTCCGGGAAGAACCGGCCGATCAGGACGTCCTCGGGAACTCCCATCACCCGGCAGGCGACGTCGTTGAGGCGGAGGTAGCACTGCTCGGTGTCGAAGACGGAGAGCGACATCGACGCCTGCTGGAAAGCCTGCTCCGCCAAGGTGGGGGCGGGTGCCGGTTCGGCGAGGGGCTCGGCGGTGATGACGTATCCGTCCGGTGCGCCGTCCGCGCCGAGCAGCGGGCACGCCCGCACGGTGAGGGAGAGCGGGGTTCCGTCCCGGTGTCGTAGGACCAAGGGGCCCGCCAGCGCGGCCAGGGCCGTGGTGGAGGGAGGTTCGGCGAGCAGTGCCCCCACCGACCGTCCCACGGCCTCCTCGGCCGGGTATCCCGTCAGTCTCCGGGCACCCTCGCTCCACCCCGTCACGATGCCTCGGGCATTGATGACCGCCGCGGCGGAGGCCTGCTCCATATCGTCCAGGATGGTCCTATTACCGCGCCGCAACAACCGCGCTACGGCATTTGTGGCCCCTGTGTCACTTCCGGTGAGTCCCCCCGTGTCACTTCCGGTGGGTACGGAGTGCGGCGAGGGCGCGGTCGGCGTGGGTGTTCATCCGCAGCTCGCTGGAGACGACCTCCAGGATCGTGCAGTCCTCGCCGATGACGAAGGTGGCCCGTTTGGTGGGCGCCAGCGAGAACCCGCGTTTCACTCCGAACCGTTCCCGGATCGTCCCGTCGGCGTCCGAGAGGAGCGGCATGCCGAGGGTGTGCTTCCCGGCGAACTCCTGCTGTTTGTCGACGGAGTCACCGCTGATGCCGACGGGCCGCGCGCCGACCGCCGCGAACTCGGCGGCCAGATCACGGAAGTGGCAGGCCTCGGCGGTGCAGCCGGCGGACAGGGCGGCCGGGTAGAAGAACAGCACCACCGGCCCCTCGGTGAGCAGTTCCGTGAGGCTGCGTTCGGCGCCGGTCTCGTCCGGCAGCGTGAAGTCCTCGATCTTGTCGCCGACGTTCAGGCGTCCTGTCATGACTGTCCCTCCCCATTCTTCGCGACACTGCGTGCCCACAGTACGAGAGGCACCTGCAGGGGCAGCCGCCCGTAGGCCGCCGCCTTCTGCGGGGTCGGCCGGTTCCGCCAGTCCAGCGCCATCTTCACGTTGGCGGGGAACACGCCCACGAAGAAGCCCGCCGCGGCCAGCGCGGCCGTACGCCGGGTGCGCGGCGCCGCGATGCCCGCGGCCAGCGCCAGCTCGACGACACCGCTCGCGTACGTCCAGGTCCGGGGCGACCCGGGCAGGACGCTCGGGATCGTCGCGTCGAACTGTTTCGGCGAGGCGAGGTGGGCGACTCCCGCGGTCGCCAACAGACCGGCGAGCAGCAACGACGAGCGTTCGGACCGTGACACGGTTCCTCCTCTGGTGGCCTGCCGCGCGATGTTACTCCACGGTAGGCGAGAGGTGATGGTCGACCTTGCCCAAACGTCAGACCCGACAGTCGTGCGGAGACGAACGAGAGGAAATCGAGCCTGCGTGCGCGGCGCTGGCGGCCAGTCACCGGACGAACGTCGACCTCGCGAAGCTGGACGACGCCCACACAGACCTGTGGCGGCGGGCGAGGAAAACCAGCGCTCCCTGCGGGCCGACATCCGCTGGCACAACACCGTGGCGAGGGCCGGTGAGAACGAGCCTCTCATCGGTTTCATGAGTGCGCTCTCGCAGTCGATCCACGCGGCCACGAACATCGAGCAGTTCAGGGACGCGGACATCCGCAAGCTCACCGCCCACAGCATGAGCAAGGTGAGTGCCGTGCGGAGCGTGGCAGCCGGCGGAGACGTCCACATCGTCACCCTGAACCGCCCCGACCGACCGAACGGCGTGTCCGAGGAACTGCGCCGACGACTGCCGGAGGTGTGGCGCGAACTCGCGGACGACACCAAGGCCCGGGCTGTCGTCCTCACGGGCGCGGGACTCGTGTTCAGCGCGGGCGGCGACTTCGACCACCTGTTGCGGCACCACACCGACCCGGATCTGCGGGAGAGGTCTATACGTTGTTCGGCGGGTACGGCTACGGCTACATACTGAAATACCCCGTTGCCCGGCCCTACGCGGACGCATGCATCACCCGCATCTACGCCGGGACCAGCGAGGTCATGAAGGTCATCATCGCCAAGTCCCCCGGATTGTGAGGCGGTTACGGTGCCGGACTTCTCCAGCAGACCAGGTGTCGCGTTCGTGGCGGGCGGCTCGGGCGGTGTCGGGGCTGCGGTCGTCCGACTCCTCGCCGAGCGCGGCAGCGACATCGTCCTCACCTACCGGACCAACCGGGATGCGGCGGACGCAGTCGCGGCCGAGGTCACGAAACTGGGCCGTCAAGTCCGCTCGATTCGACTGGACCTGACCGACGAGTCCGCCACAGCGGAGGCCGTGTCCGAGCCGGCCCGTGGCATCCACACCCTCGTGTACGCGGCGGGCCCACACGTACCGATGCGGCACCTGAGCAAGGTGTCGCCGAGCGAGTACCGCGCGCAACTCGAAGGTGACGCCGTGGCGTTCTTCAACCTGGTGCATCCCGCACTGCCGTTGCTGCGCGAGAGCCGGGGCAACATCGTCGCCGTGACGACGGTCGCCACCCGCCGCTTCCCGGTTCGGGACGGACTGTCGTCGGGCGCGAAGGGCGCGGTCGAGGCGGTGGCCCGGGCGCTGGCCGCCGAGGAGGGCCGGTACGGCGTCCGCGTGAACTGTGTGGCGCCCGGCATGCTCAACGACGGTATCGCCGGCCGTCTGATCAGCTCCGGCGAACTGGACGAGGCCGCGCTCGCCGTCACCCGGCGCAACATCCCGCTGCGCCGCTTCGGCGATGCGACCGACATCGCGGAGGCGGTCGCGTTCCTCGCCTCGGACCGGGCCGGGTTCATCACCGGGCAGGCATTGGGAGTTGACGGAGGGTACAGCGTGTAGGTCACACAGGGGCGATGCGCCGACCTGCCATGTATGCGGCACGGACCAGCTCCCCGGACAGCGCGCGGAGGGCCTCGCGCAGCGGTACGCGCAGCCGGCACAGGTCGGCGGCCGGCCTATCCGTCAACCAGCATGTCCGGCCCGCGCGTTGGGGCTCTCCGGTGAACAGCCGCAGAGCCACCCCGGGTGGTCCTCACGGAAGGCCGGCAGGCGGGTGGCAGGGGCCGGCGTGCGGGTGGCGGAGGGGGCCGGGAGATCCCGCCGGAGACGGTGGAGCCTCCGGAGTGGATGGCGAGGGCCGCCGTCCTCCTCGCGGGCCAGGACGCCGTCGGCCTCACGGGTACCGTTCGACACTCGGAATCCCTTGTCCAAAAGGCAGTTGGCCTGCACACGGCGCGGGATGCGCATGACTGTCCGGCATCATCCGGGGCACTCGGGAGACAACGGCGCAGCCACCGGGATCACCGGTGGCTCGCCGTCTATCCGGAGGGGTTAGCAGATGCTCGCATTCGTAGCGGCCGCACTTTTCTTCATCGCCTTCATCATCCGTATCACCGAGACATCGACCCAGATCGTCTTCAGCTCGACGAGCCTCATGCTTCTCGGGCTCGCCTTCCTGGCCGCGCATTCGGCCGGTGTGGGGTCCGGCTGGTCCGCCCGGCGCAGCACCGGACGCCGACGCTGAGGAAGCGGCGCGCTCCCGCACCGCCGAGACCCCACCACCGACGAGAACGTCGACTCCGGAAACGAAAGCGGCCTCGTCCGACAACAGAAGCGCAAACACAGCCGCAACGTCCTCGGCCCGGCCCGGCCCATCCGCCCGAGCGGCGTCTGCTCCACCAGAGCAGCCACGGCGGGTTGGGCCGAGGCATCCTGCCCCCCCCCGAGGAGAACCTCCTGCCATCCGGACGGACAGCGATGAGAATATCATTCTCATAACACGCACGTCCGGATCTCGCACTTGCGCCTTCTTCTTCTCCCAAGAACGCCAAGGCGTTACCGCTGAAGTGGACTATCGTTCTTCATGTGACAGATGCCCCCGAAGAACAACCAGCCTGGCGCCGGCGCGCCGTTGAGCGTTCCACCCGTGCCGCCAAGCTCCGCGCCGAACAACGTGTGCAGCGCTTCCTGGACGCGGCGCAGGAACTCATCATGGAGAAGCGGACGACAGAATTCACCGTCCAGGAGGTCGTGGACCGCTCCAAACAGTCACTGCGCAGCTTCTACCAGCACTTCGACGGCAAACACGAGCTGCTGCTCGCCCTGTTCGAGGACGCGCTGTCCAAGTCGGCGGCGGAGATCCGCGAAACGGCCGGCGCCCAGTCGGATCCACTCCAGGCGCTGCGGCTCGGCGTGACGATGCTGTTCGAGCAGTCGTTGTCCAACCCCGGTGTGGAGCGCCCCCTGTTCAGCGACTTCGCGCTCCAACTCCTCGTGAAGGATCCCGCTCAGGTGGCGACCGCTCAGCTCCCCCTGCATCAGGTGTTCACGGAGTTGCTCCAGCAGGCCGAGGACGCCGGCGTCATCCCCGCCGGGAAGCCCCGGCGGCAGGCCTCGATCCTGGCGCAGACGGTCATGTTCGTCGCACAGGGCAACGGAGTTCCGGCCGGCAGCCACGCGGCCCCGGTCACCGCCGAGGAGGTCTGGCAGTTCTGTCTCGGTGGCCTCTCGGGCGTCTCCGTGCGCAACTGACGGACGGCGGTCGGCCATCTGACGGCTCAATTGACGCTCTCCACAGCAGAGAGTGCGGCTCTCTCCCATCGGAACGAGGGGTGGGCGATGACCGAGCCGCTACGGCATGGAGTGCAGCGCTACCGGGTCGCGCAGTGGGCCACCGGGAACATCGGGGCCCGCACGATGCGTGCCGTACTGGAGCATCCGAATCTGACCTTGGCCGGGGGGGGTACATCCATACGCCGGCCAAAGCGGGCCTGGATACTGGTGAGTTGAGCGGGGTCGGGTTCGACGCGACCGGTGTGCTCGCGACGCACGACATCGACGAAATCCTGGCGCTCGGCGCCGACTGCGCCCTCCACACCCCGCGCGACTGCGATTTCGGCGAGGTGTGCACGCTGCTCTCGCCAGGGGTGAACATCGTGTCTACACGCGGCGAGTTCCATCACGCGCGAGCAACGCCCGGCGGACTGCGCGACAACTTCGGCCCGTCGTTGCGGCTGCTCGCCGAGGCACTCTCGGTACCGCTCGACTCGGTGGAGGCGGTCGGCGAGGTCGCAACTGCCCGCCACCCCACCTGAATTATCCCGGGCACGCTGCCCGTGGGCACCGTAGCCGCGCAGCGGATCACCGTGTCCGTACTGCGCAGAGGCCAACCCTTGCTGCGGTTCCGCGCCAACTGGCACTGCACCACCGCCCTCGACCCCGCCTGGGATCTCCGCGCGACCGGCCGGCATGTCTCGGTCGAGGGGGGACGCACCGCTCGACGTCGACCTGAGGTTCCGCGTGCCCCTCGACCGGATCCGCTCCACACCGCGAACCGTGCGGAGAACGCCGTGCCGTTCGTCTGCGCGGCAGCCCCCGGAATCCGGTACACGGCCGACCTCCCGCAGATCGTCGCCGACCTCGGGTGAAGTCGGCGCGACCCGCACCCGGAGCTCAGGCCGTGACGGCCGACGCCGCGACCTCCGGCTCGCCGTCGTCCTCGATCGAGTACTTCAGGAAGTCGTCGACCATGCGGTGGAACAGCGTTGCCAGTTGCTGCAGTTCGTCCGTCGACCACTCCGAAAGGGCCATTTGCATTCCGCGCGCACCGGCGTCCCGGACACTGCTGACGGCCTTCCGGCCGGCCTCGGTCAGTTCGATCCGCTGGGCTCGGCGGTCGTCGGGGTCGGGCACGCGGGTGACGTATCCGGACTTCTGCAGCTGCTGCACCGTCCGCGTGACATGCGAGGCCTCGACCCCGAGGCGATGCGCCAGTTCCCCCGGGCGCAGCGGGTCGGAGTCGGCGACCTGCCGCAGCAACGCCACCGCCGCACGGTCCAGCGGCACACCGGCGAGGGCCATGAGCCGGTCGTGCTGGCGCGCGCGCGTGCTCAGGTAGGTGATCCGAGTGAGGGCTCGCTCGATCTCGGTCACCTCCGGGGAGGCGGGGGCTTCGGGGATCGGTGGTGTGGACATGGAACCCACTTTACCATATCCTTGCGTAACTCAAGTAAGTTACTGCATTCGTTTGGCACGCCTACTGCGGAGAGACTACTTCCCGGGTATTCAGCGGCTTCGCCGCCCCCGCTCCCCGCCCCGTTCCCGTCGCCGCGCCCACCTCACCTCACCTCACCTCACCTCACCGAAGCGTCACCAGGGCTTCTGGCTCGCGAAGAACCGCTCGAAGAAGTCCACCTTGGCCGCGTCCGCGAGGGCGAGCGTGCCGAACCGGTCGCCGAGTTCCATCACGGTCGCGAAGCGGTGGTTCGCCGCGGGCCAGCGGGTGATCCCGTGGCCGTTGGGGTCGCCGTGGGTCACGAAGTTCACCACGTAGTCGGAGAGGGTGTCGGCGACCGTGCGGTCCGCGTCCGTCCAGGGCAGGTTCGTGGCGTAGAGGTTGTCGAAGACGTAGTTGATCTCCGAACCGTGGTACGCGCCACGGGAGTTGGCGCCGGTCGCGGTCGGCGGGACATGCTCCCAGTAGTACGTGAAGACCGGGCTCTTCGCCGTCTTCGCCCACTCGGCCGCCCACAGGTTGGCGGAGACGCGCGAGCCCTCGCGGGCGGAGGCGTTGCGGGCCTGGCCCGCCTCCGTGTCGGTGGTGGCGGGGTAGAGCTTCAGGAACTCGTCGGCGAGAGTGCCGTACTCCTTCTCCGCAGTGCTCTCGTAGTCCGCGAGCTTCACGGTCGGGCTCGGGGAGGCGCCGTTCTCGTCCTTGTTGCCGCCGGCCAGCACGGGCACGTCGTTCAAGTGGCCACCCGCCAGGGCCTGTTCGTACGTCCACGGCTTGACCCAGCCGTCGAGGACCGGGCGGAACTCCGGCGGGTTGCCGTTCACCGGTCCGCTGACCGAGGTGTCGCTCGCGTTCTGACCCGCCATCAACTTGGCGCTCTCCAGGGCCCGGAGAGCGGTCGGCGAGGTGGCGCCGAGTGCGGTGACGTACGCGGTGCCCTGACTCTCCGCCGTTTCCAGCGTGCGGTACGACGCCGCCAGCGCCGCGATCTCGGGGTCGCCGGTGGCGCGGGCGCCGCCGCTCTCGGAGATCGCGCCCTGGAACAGGCCCTTGGCGAGCGGGGAGTAGATGAGGTGCATCACCGAGGCACCGCCCGCCGACTGGCCGGCGATCGTCACGCGGTTCGGGTCGCCGCCGAACGCGGAGATGTTGCGCCGTACCCAGCGCAGGGCCGAAATCTGGTCCAGGAGACCGTAGTTGCCCGACGCCCCGTGGCCGGACTCGACGCTGAGTTCGGGGGTGGAGAGGAAACCGAACGCGCCGGTGCGGTAGTTGAGGGTCACCACGACCAGGCCCTTGGCGGCGAGACCCGCGCCGTCGAAGCCCGGGTCGGAGGCGTAGCCGCCGGTGAACCGGCCGCCGTAGATCCAGACCAGGACCGGGCGCTTTTCGCGTGAACTCGCCGCGCCGGTCCAGACGTTGAGGTTGAGGCAGTCCTCGCTCATGGTGACCGAGGCCGAACCCATCATCTGTTGGGGGCAGATGTCCCCGAAGGTGTCCGCGGCACGCACGCCCGTCCAGGAGTTGGCCCGCTGCGGCGGACGCCAGCGGTTGTCGCCCGCCGTGGTCGCCGCGTACGGCAGGCCCTTGAACACGGTGACTCCGGAGACGAGCGAGGCCACGCCGGACACGCGGCCGGTGTCGATCCGGAGCGGGCCGGTGAGCGGGGTCCCGGAGGTGGTGCGGTCCGCCGCGTCGGCGCTCGTTCCCGTACCGACGAGTGCGGCCGTCGCGGCGACGGTCAGCGATCCGTTGAGGAAGGTCCGACGGTTCATGGCGTTCGAAAGCATGGGGGGCTCCCTGGTCTAGGTACTTGCGAACGTAAATTCCGCCGACCGGGAACGCCAACAATATTGTCAACTTCAGAGCGGATCCACAGCATGCTCCCGCAGCGGCCCCACGGACAGGCCGCGCTGCGCGCAGGTGTCGAGGATGCGGGGCACGGCGCCGAGCGTGGCGCGCCAACTGCCGGGTGCCGAGGTGTAGTCAGAGTCGTGCAGCAGGACGGTGCCGCCACCGCGAAGGTCCTCGGTGACCGTCCGGTGCACCGACTCGGGTGTGGCACGCGCCCGCCAGTCCTCGCCCCAGGCCGTCCACAGCACCGGCGTGAGGTCCAGGCGGCGGGCCGCGAGATGGACGGCGGTCGACATCACGCCGTAGGGCGGCCGGAAGAGCCGTGGCGCACACCCGGTGAGGTCGCCGACCGTGTCCCGGGCGCGGGCCAGGTCGTCGTAGGAGGCGCGGGGGCCGCGCAGCAGCAGCGGGCGGTGCAGCCAGCCGTGAACGGCGATCTCATGTCCGGCAGCGGCGATCTCGCGGACCAGACCGGGGGCGCGTACGGCTTGGTTACCGAGGAGGAAGAACGTGGCGTGCACCCGGCGCTCGTCAAGCAGCCGTAGGAACAACGGAGTTGACAGCGGGTCCGGCCCGTCGTCGAAGGTGAGCGCCACGTGGTCCGGCCGACCGCGACCGGAGAGGCGGGGCATGACGCGGTTGCGCAGCGGGCCGTAGGTGGAGAGGACGGGGGCGGCGTACGCGGTGGCGAGGACCGGGAGTGCGGGGAGGGCTGCGCGGGCGGTCGTACGGAGGAGGCGGGTGGCGGTCATTGGGGACGCCCCTTCGTGGAGCTCGCGGCGGACGCGGTGTGGACGCGCGGCGCGGCACAGACGGTCGCAAGCAGAAGGCCTACGGTCGTCATGCGTGCCACCGTCCTCGCGGAACCCGCGGCGGACGGGGTGCGCCCGACAACGGAGTTGCGCGATGCGGCACACGCGGCCGTAAGAAGAAGGTCCACGTCGCTCATGCGTGGCGCCCCTTCGTGTAACCCCCGTGGGGCACGTGGCCCGCGTGGTGGGCGTGGCCCATGTCGTCGAGGTCGAGGTCCTGGCCTATCGCGTGCATCAGGCCCGGGCCGGCCTCGGTCGTGGCGACCGCCGTGCCGACCGCGCCCGCCCAGACCGCGCAGGCCAGGGCGGTGGTGGTCGCGAGCCGCCGGGCGGTCGGACGGGTGGTCCGGCGAACGGTGGGCCTGGGCGCGGACCCCGCAGTGAGTGGCGCGGCGGGACCGACGCCCGCCCGGCAGATCATGGCCGTCTCGGCGGCCGGGCCCCGGTCCGGGCCGAGCTGCTCGTCCGCGAACAGGGCGAGGCCCGCCTCCCGTTGCAACAACCCGCGTGGGCCGTCGATCAACTCGCCCAGTACGTGCTTGAGTTGGGCCGGGTCCCGGATCCACGCGGCAACGCCCGCCTCGTCGAGGGCGGCCGCGTTGGTCAGTCCGTGACCGGGTATGCAGCCGTAGCTGGCGACGGGCAGGCCGGTGGCGAATGCCTCCAGGGAGGTCAGGCCGCCGGCGTTCTGGATGAGGACGTCGGCCGCGTGCATCAGGCCGGGCATGTCGTCGACCCAGCCGTGGACGTGTTCGATGCCGTCCGCGCGGAGCTGGTCGGCCAGTGTCTCGTTGCGGCCGCAGACCACGAGCGGTACGGCCGCACCGCAGTCGCGCAGGTCCCGGGCGACCTCCCGGACCGGGCCCACGCCCCAGGAACCGGCAACCAGCAAGGCCAGTGGGGCAGTTGGAGGCAGGCCGAAGCGGGCGCGGGCCGCGGCGCGTTCCGACGCGTCCACGGGGTGGAAGCGCGGGTCGGCGACCGGGCCGCACACGCGGACGTCGCGCGCACCGGCGGCCCGGGCCTGCGCGGCGGGCACGGCGTGCAGCGCGAGATGGACGTCGACGCCGTCGGCCACCCACAGCGGATGCACCGAGAAGTCGGTGAGGTAGGTGAGGACGGGCACGGTCAGCCGCCCGTCGAGCCGGAGGTTGCCCAGGACCCGGCTCGCACCCGGGTAGGTCGACACGACGGCGCCGGTGTCGGCGGGCAGGGCGCGCAGCAGCCGTTCCTCGGCGGAGCGCAGCAGCGCCTGCGCGACGCGGCCGCCGCCTCCGGCGCGCTCGGTGCTGCTGTAGATCCGCTGGTAGGCCCACGGCGCGCGGACGAGCATCCGGTGGTAGCCGTCCCGCACGAGCCGGCCGAGCCGCGCGGGCAGCACGTCCAGCAGATCGAGCCGGTCGACCGCGAGACCGGCCGCCACCAGTCGCCGTTCCAACTCGGCCGCGGCGCCGTCGTGACCGGCTCCGACGCTCGCCGAGACGATCACGACACGCTCGGCCGACGCCGGACGGCGCACCGTATTCCCGAGGTGGGGCATGGGCTTCTTTCCTCCGCAGGTGGAGTGGAGCGGCGAAACTCTACAACATGTAGTAGGTGTACTCGTACAACATGTAGTAGGCCGACGGGTAGGCTGTGACGCCGAGCGGTGAAAGGCGGTGGGGTGAACAGTGCACGACCGGAAGAGCGACGAACCCGGCGCGACGTCCGGCAGGCGGGCGCGCGGTGAGCTGGAGAGCGGGGTTCTCGCCGCGCTCTACGGGGCCGACGAACCGCAGACCGCGCGCCAGGTCAGGGAGCGGCTGCCGGGAGACCTCGCGTACACCACCGTGCTGACGATCCTGTCGCGCCTGCACGACAAGGGGATGCTCGTCCGGCACCGCGCGGGTCGCGGGTACGCGTTCGCGCCGGCCCGGGACGAGGCGACCCACACCGCGGAGCGGATGCGCTCACTGCTGGAGCACGGCACCGACCGCGAGGCGGTGCTCACCCGCTTCGTTTCCGAACTCTCCGAACAGGACGAGCAGTTGCTGCAGCGACTGCTCGCCGGACACGACGGACCGCACCACGCCGACCGCACCGACCGCACCGACGAAGGACCGTGAGCCGGTGCTGATCAGCGTGTACGTCCCCCTCCTGATCACCATGGTCCTCGCGGTGTTCGCGCCCCGCGCCGCCCGTCGGCTGGCCCCGCGCCCGGCCGCCTGGTCGCTGGCCTCCGCCGCCCTGGTGGCGTCACTGGGCTGGCTCGGCTCACTGGCGCTGCTCGCGTTCGCCGGGCTGGTGCAGATCCCCGAGGTCGCCGAGGAGGGACAGTGGTCGGTCGCGGCCGTGCGCGCCTCCGACCCGGTCCACCTCACCGTCGCCGGGGCCGCCGCGCTCACCCTCCTCGCGTCCGTCACGGGCCTCACCGTCGCCGCCGCACGTCAGCTACGGCATCTGCGCTGGGCCCGCCGCGAGTGCCGACTGCTGCCCGGAGACACGGAGTTGGCCGTCCTGGACATGGAGTCACCGGAGGCGTTCGCGCTGCCGGGGGCGCCCGGGCGGATCGTGGTGTCGAGTGGAATGCTGCGCTGCCTCGGCGACCGCGAACGCGAGGCGCTTCTCGCCCACGAGCGGGCACATCTGCGCGGCCGGCACCATCTCTTCCAGACCCTCTGGCGCCTCTCCGCCGCCGTGATTCCCTTGCTACGACCGCTGTCCACCGCGGGCGGCTTCGTCCTGGAGCGCTGGGCCGACGAGGAGGCCGCGGTGCGCGTCGGCGATCGTACGGTCGTCGCCCATGCGGTGGGCCGGGCCGCGCTGGCCGGCTCGGCGAACCGTTCCCGCCCGGCACTGGCCGCGACCGGTGGAGCGGTGCCGCAGCGGGTACGGGCGCTGCTCGCGCCGCCTCCCCCGCGCCGGGCCCTGCCGTTCATCGCGGGCGCCGCACTGCTCGTCGTGTGCTGTGTGAGCCTGGCCGATGCCGCGACCGACAGCGAGGAGATGATCGAGACGGCGCAGCGGGCGGCGTGCGTGACGACGGAGGCACGGGCCGTTTCGGCGCCGTCGGGCCCGCAGCACGAGGTGTGCTGTGAACACGGACAACTGGACGGGCCCGCCCAACACCGCTGACCACTGGGCGGCACCGTCACAGCGTCGTCGGCGCCGGTCGGCCGCCGCTGCGCCACCCGCCCCTCTCGCCGCTCCCCCGCCGCCCCTGAACAGCGCCGATCGCAACATCCACCCGAAATACACCCGTGTTATCGTCACCCCACCCATCGCCAGGAATCCTGTTGATCGATCCCGGCGATCGGACGGAAGTCCCAACCTCCTTCGCGCGCACCCCACGAATGGAACGGCATGTCTGTTCTGGCCCGGCCCGCGGTGGCCGCCCTCGCCGCCAAGTCCTTCCAGCGTCTCGCCGTGCTGGCCGACCGGCGCCCGAGCGGGCGTGGTTCCGCCGCCTCCTCGCATCAGCGGCTGCCTGAATTCCCGCGCCGGACACGGGAGTTGACGATCCCGACCAGCATCGCCCCGGCGCGGGCCACGGTGTATCTGCCGACCGGTGAGGGGCCGCCTCCGCCGGTGCACGTGAACTTCCACGGCGGCGGCTATGTCGTACCGCTGACGGAACTCGACGACCCGCTGTGCCGTTTCCTCGCGGCGGAGGCCGGTGTCGTCGTGGTGAACGTCGACTACGTCGTCGCGCCGCAGCATCCGTTCCCCGCGCCGACCCGGCAGGCCTTCGAGGTGGTCCGGTGGGTCGCGGAGCACGGCGGTGCGCAGGGCTGGGACGGCGACCGGCTCACCGTGGGCGGCCAGAGTGCCGGGGGCGGACTCGCGGCGGCCGTGGCCCGGCAGGCGCTGGAGGAGGGCGGGCCCTCGATCGCGCTCCAGGTGCTGCACTATCCGCCGCTGGACCTGGTGACCAGCGCGAAGGACAAGCGGTCCGCCATCGCCAAGCCGGTGTTGAAGCCCTGGATGGCCGAGATCTTCGACACGTCGTACGTCCCCGATCCGAAGGTGCGTGCCGACCGGCTGGTGTCGCCCGCCCATCCGTCGGACACCGCGGACCTGAAGGGCATCGCCCCGGCCCTGGTCATCACGGCCGAGTACGACCTCCTCAAGGCGGAGGGCCTCGCCTACGCCGACCGGTTGCGGACGGCGGGCGCTCTGGTCGAGCACGTCGACGTCACCGGCGCCGACCACGGCTACGACGGCCAGAACGACGAACGGGCCCTGCACTCCTACGCCCTGATCGCCCGTCAGGTGCGGGAAGCCGTGGGCACTGCCTGAACTCCCCTCCCTGACAAAGCACTTCGCCGGCCGTCCCCTCAGACAGTCGGCGAAGTGCCGCTGGGTCACGCCGACGGCACCGGCTCCGGCAGCGTGAGGCCGAACTTCCCCGCCGCCTCGGTCAGCTCACGCCAGACCTTGGGCGCGACGGGGATGCCCTTCGCACCCCGCCCCTCGGCGACCGCCGCGCTGCGCTCGCCGGGGTAGAAGACGCCTTCGGCTCCGTGAGCGGGCGGCAGTTGCTTGAGGGTGGCCAGCGTGGCGTCGACCGCTTCGGTGAAGGCGGCCGGGTCGCCGAAGGCCGCCGGGTCGAGGGCGATGAGCAGCGCGTTCTGGCGGTGCTTGCGACCCTGGGGGTCGTCCGAGTGGAACGCGGCGAAGATCGGCGCACCGACCAGCACGCTGGTGAGCAGCTCGAAGGCCAGGGACATCCCGGACCCCTTGGCGCCGCCCACCGGCAGGGGCATGACGGCCAGTTCGGGGTCGGTGGTCGGGGTGCCGTCCGCGGTGGCCGCCGCGCCCTCGGGCAACTGGGTGCCGCTCGCCTTCGCCTGGCGGATCTTGCCCAGGGCGATGGTCGCGGTGGCCATGTCGAGGAGCAGCGGGGCGTGGGACTCCGCGGGTACGGCGATGGCGAGCGGGCTGGTCGCCACGGCGGCGCCCTTGACGCCGGTGTAGCCCATGTTGGGCATCCCGGCGACATAGCCGATGCCGACGAGTCCCTGCTCGGCGATCTTCGACACGTAATAGCCGATGGCACCGGTGTGCACGGTACGGCGGACCCCGACGGCGGCGACTCCGCTGATCCTGGCCCGGGTGACCGCCTCGTCGGCGGCGGCGCTGAGGGCCACCGGGCCGGGAGCCCGGTCGGCGTCAAGAACGGCCGCTGCCGGGGCAGTCGACTCGATCCTGATGTCGGCGTAGGCGTTGGCCACGCCCTTGGCCAGCAGCTCCAGATAGGCGGGGACGCGGGCGATGCCGTGCGAGTCGACGCCGCGCAGCGCGGCCCACACGAACACGTCGGCGGTGGTGCGCGCCTGCTCGGCGTTCAGGCCGCCCTTCTCCAGGAGTGCGGCGGAGAAGGTGCGCAGATCGTCGGCGGCGACAAGTACCTTGCCCGGCTTGGGCGTTGCGGTGTCGGACATGGTGGCGGGTGCCTTCCTGGTTCAGCGGGTGACGAGGACGTCGACGACGGCGGTGGTGCCCTCCGCCACGGCCTTGAGCGCACGCTCCAGCGCGGGGGCGAGGGCCTCGGTTACGTCGACGGTCTCGGTGTGCATCCCGAACGGCTCGGCGAACGCGGCGAGTCGGGGCAGCCGGTGCAGATCGGTGCCGAGCCACTCACCGGTGTCGGCGGCGGCGCCCTCGGGGTAGAACCTGCGGTGGTTCATGTTCATCGACTTGTAGACGCGGTTGTTGAACACCACGATCAGCAACGGGAGTTCGTAGGCGTTGGACGCGTCGTACGACGGGATCACCGGGTTGTACGTGAACGCGCCGTCGCCGATGGTGAGCACCACCGGGCGTTCCCGCGCGGCGAGTTTGACGCCGAGCGCGACCGCGATGCCCTGGCCGAGGCCGCCCTGGACGTAGAAGTACGAGTCGGGGTCGGCCGTTTGGACATGGCGCTTGACGACGCGGCTGTGGGTGATGGTCTCGTCGACGACGATCCCGCCCTGCCCCTCCAGCAGTTTGCGCAGCGTCGCGGCGACGAGGACCGGGTCGATGCCCTCCGCCTGCGCCGCCTTTGTCTCGGCGGCGGCGATCGCGGCCTGTTCGTCGGCGTGCCGCTGCTCCTGGGCCGCACGGCGTACGGCGACGGCCGCCTCGTCGAGGTCCTTCGCGCGCTTGGCCAGCTGACGCAGGGTGTTGGCGACGTTGCCTTCCAAGTACGTGTCGGCGAACAGGACTTGGTAGACGACGTGCGGGCGCTGCGGCACTTCGTCGATGACGACGATCGTCGCCTTGGAGGGCCGGCGCGACGGCGGGTAGAAGGGTGCCCGGCAGTTGACCAGAAGGATCAGGTCCGCCTCGTCCATCCACGGGCCGATGTCGCTGCCGGCGTGCAGCGGGTGGGTGCGCGGGAAGTTGCCGCAGACCGCCGAGTCGGGTTCGACGACCGGGATGTTCCATGCCTCGGCGAAGGCGACGAGGGCCTCGAAGCCGCCCGCCTCGCGCCCGGCCGTTTCCGTGACGATGACCGGATTCTCGGCCTCGCGGATCAACTGGGCGACAGGATCGACCTCTTCGGGCGAGCTGTGCGTCGAGCCGGACCGCACGATCGGTTTGGCCTCGCGTCCGTCCCACTCCTCCAGCAGGATCTCCAGCGGGACGTTGAGGTACGCCGGTCCCGCCGGGGCCCGCCAGGCCAGTTCCGCCGCCCGGGTCACCATCGTAGGAAGGGTGTGGACGCTGGCGGCCTCGTTGGACCACTTGGTGAAGGGCTGGGCGATCTGGTGCGGGCCGCCCACGACCGACAGGTTGCGGTACCACTGGCCGCCCGGGTCCTGGCCGGGGCCGTCGCCGTACGTGGTCGACTCCGAGGAGCTGACCACCATCGGGACGCCCGCGAGCAGCGCCCCGTGCACGGCCATCGAGCCCTGGAGCAGACCGGGGGCCGCGTGCAGCAGGACGCCCTGCGGCCGGCGCTCGACGAGTCCGTAGCCGGTGGCCATGCCGACGGCGACGGTCTCGTGGGTGAGGTCCAGGTACTGCGGGCAGGGCAGTCCGTCGCGGTGGCGGCGGGCGAGGGACTCCCAGACGGGGGCCCACTCGGAGCCCGACGAGCAGAAGATGTAGTCGGCGCCGACGGCGTTGAAGGCGGTGACGAGAGCGTCGCCGCCGTCGGCGCCGGGGGTGTTGGTGGTGTCGGTCATCTCTCGTGTTTCCTCAGCCCTCGATCGGCCAGTTCAGGACCTCGGAGATACCGCGGCCCATGATCCATTCAAGCTCCTCGGGCGTGAACTCCCAGTGCTTGGTGAACTGCTCGATCGTGTCGGTGTAGGTGATGCCGTGCCCGAGCAGCCGGGTGATGTCGGTGCCGTAGAAGCAGCGCTGCGGGCCCATCTTGTCGACCATCTCGCGGACGTACTTCTGGATGTTGTTGTTCGGGAACGGCTGCGTGGAGTAGCCCGGGAGCGCCGAGAGCTTCACGTAGATGTTCGGGTGGGCGGCCAGGTCGGCGGTCTCCGCGACCCAGTAGCCGATCGCGTCGTCGACGCAGCGGGCCATGATGCCCATGTGGTCGATGATGATCTTCAGCTCGGGGTGCTTGGCGGCGATCTCGCCCAACTCCCGCTTCCAGATGGGCGCGTGGACCATCGTCGGGACGCGGAGTTCCTCGGCGATCGGCCAGTACCAGTCGTTGGTGCCGTCGATCATCCAGTTGCGGTCCTGCGGCCGGTGGAAGGTCAGGCGTGTGCCCTTCACATGCGGGTTCTGCGCGAAGTCCGCCAGCATCGCCTTGCCCTCTTCGGGCTTGTTCTGCGGGATGCGCGCCATGATGCCGAAGCGGTCCGGGTACGCCTCGCAGGCCTCCAGGGCGTAGTCGATCCGATCGCCCTCCCAGGACGGCGGCAGGATCAGGGCCCGGTTGACGCCGGCCTCGTCCATCAGCTCCAGGGCCTCTTCGTACGAGAAGGGGTCCTCGCGGTGTCCGTTGAGGCGGATGCGCGCCCGCGCGCCCGGGACCCAGGGGCGGTCCGGGGTCTCTTCCTTCCAGATGTGGATCTGCGTGTCGACAACGAACATGTCGTGAGCTCTTTCTCTCGAAGGTCTTTACGGAAGGAACGCTAGGCGGGCGACAGGGCCTTGCCGAGTCCTGGGAGTGCAAGCAGTAGTTGCGCGAAACACCGCTGTACGCAGGGCATTCTCAGTGTGCGGACGGTGTGTCGAACACGGCGCCGACGATGTGCTCGGCGATCGCCATGGACGCCGTGGCGGCCGGCGAGGGCGCGTTGCGGACGGCGGTGATCCGGCCCATCTGATGGATGCGGAAGTCGTCCACGAGGGTGCCGTCGGGGTCCAGTGCCTGGGCGCGGACGCCCGCACCGCCGCGTACGACGTCGGAGACGCCGACACCTGGGACGTACAGATTCGCGTCCTTCATGAAGGCCTTCGCGGACAGCGAGCCGCGGTACTCCTTGATGCCGGTCCGCCAGTGCTGGGCGGCCATCTTCCAGGAGCCGGGGTACGCGGCGAGTCCGGCGAGGTCCTTCAGGGAGAACCGGCTGAGCTTGTAGCCCTCCCTGGCCAGGGCCAGGACGGCGTTCGGGCCGACCTCGACGGTGCCGTCGACACGCGGGGTGAAGTGCACGCCGAGGAAGGGGTAACGGGGGTCCGGCACCGGGTAGATGAGCCCGCGCACGAGGTTCGTGCGGTCCGGCTTGAGGAGCATGTACTCGCCCCGGAACGGGATGATCTTCGGTTCCCTCTTGTCCTGCGCCAACTTCGCCACGGCGTCCGAGTGGAGGCCCGCGCAGAGGATCAACCGGTCCACACGGACGCGTACTTGACCCGAGGCGACCTCTATACCGCCGGGCACATCGGTGATCGACGTGACCGGGAAACCGAGCCGCACCTCGCCCTCGGAGGCCTCGATGTCCTTGGCGAACTCCCGGGCGATCGCCGGGTAGTCGGTGATCGCGGTGCGCGGGGAGTGCAGGGCCGCGATGCCGCACGCATGCGGCTCCAGCTCCTTGATCTCCGCCTGGGAGATCCTGCGGAGTTCGGGCACGTGGTTGTTCCTGGCCCGCTCGTAGAGGCTGTCCATCCGGCCCAATTCGTCCTGGCGTACGGCCACTACGAGCTTGCCGATCTCGTCGTACGGCAGCCCGCGGTCCTGGCAGTACTCGCGCAGGATCCCTACGCCTCGTACGCACAGGTCGGCCTTGAGGCTGCCGGGCGCGTAGTAGATGCCGGCGTGCACGACACCGGAGTTGTGGCCGGTCTGGTGGACGGCGACCTCGTGTTCCTTCTCCAGGACCACGACCCGGGTGCCGGGGCGGCGCAGGGCGATCTCGCGGGCGGTGGCCAGGCCCACGATGCCGGCGCCGACGATACCGATCGTCTCGTCAGCCATCGGCATCCTCCTCTCTGTCGTACCGAATCTCTGTCGTACCGACTTGCTCAGACCCCGAAGTGGATGGCAACGGTTTTGACCCGGGTCGAGAAGCGCAGGACCTCGTCGCCCTGCTCCTTGTAGCCGGTGCCGGAGTCGTGGAAGCCGCCGAAGGGCAGGTGGACGTCCCAGCCGGGGGTGGTGGCGTTGACCGCGATCTGCCCGCACTCGGCCTCGTCGGCGAAGCGGTACGCGGAGGCGAGGTCGCGGGTGAACACGGCGGCGGCGAGGCCGAATTCGGAGTCGTTGACCGTGTCGACGGCCTGCGTGAAATCGTCCACGGCACGGACGGCGAGGACCGGTCCGAAGACCTCCTCGCGCCAGATCGCCGTCTCGGCGGTGACGTCGGCGAGCACGGTCGGCCGGACGAAGCAGCCGTGCGCGTGGTCGCCGTCGGTGTCCGCGCTGCCGCCGGTGAGGACGGTGGCGCCCTGTTCCACGGCCCCCGCGAGGTGGGCGAGGACGCTGTCGCGCTGCTTGGGGCTGGACAGCGGGCACAGGGTGGTCGCCGGGTCGCTGCCCGGGCCGACCTTGAGGGCCTCGACCTCTGCGACCAGGAGCCGCGTGAACTCGTCGTACACCGGCCGCTCTACGACGACCCGGCTGGTGGCGGTGCAGCGCTGGCCGGCCTGGCCGAACGACGCCGCTACGACGGTCTTCGCGGCGAACGGCAGGTCGGCGTCCTTGAGGACGACCGAGGCGTTCTTGCCGCCGAGTTCGCCCTGGAAGCGGACGTTGCGGTCGGCGAGGCGGCGCCGGATGCGGTTGCCCACCTCGTTGGAGCCGGTGAAGGTGATGGCGACGATGCGCGGGTCGTCGAGGAGCGCCTCCTCGATCTCGGCGGTGCGGCCGGTGACGACGTTCAGGACACCGGCCGGGAGGCCCGCGTCGTGCAGGGCGCGGGCGAAGTGCAGGCCCGACAACGGTGTCTCGGTGGCCGGCTTGAACACGGCCGCGTTGCCGGGGGCGAGCAGCGGGGCCAGCTTGCGGGCCGGGGTGATCAGCGGGTCGTTCCACGGGCTGATCACGAGGATCACGCCGATCGGCTCGCGCTGGGTGTGCACCCGGGTGTTCGGGCGGGCGTCGTGCAGGAGGGTGCCGTAGCCCTGTCGGGCCAGGCCCGCGTAGTAGTCGAGGAAGTCGGCGGCCTTGAGGGTCTCGCCGCGGGCCTCGGAGCCGGTCTTGCCGTTCTCGGCGGTGACATCGGCGGCGATCTCCTCGACCCGGTCGCGGATCAGCCTTGCCGCCTCGGTGAAGACGCGGGCCCGTTCGAAGGGGCTGGTGCGCTTCCATACGGCGAAGCCGCGCTCGGCGTGGTCGTAGGCGCGGGTGACGTCCTTGGCGGCGAGGGCGGGGATGCGCGCGAGGGGGGTGCGGACGTCGGCGGGGTTCTGTACCTCGATCCACTCGCCGGTCGCCACCCACTCTCCACCGGAGAGGGTTTCCAGGCTTCGCATGAAGATCACTTCCTTCGTCCGCCGCGGTGCGGGTCCGCGGTCTGCACAGTCAGCGGCCACAGTGGGCCGGATGCGACAACACACCATGTGGGGGCGGTGCCACCAGCCCCGCGGCGGCAGGCATTGCTTGCGCGGGGCGCAGGTCGGCGGAGGGTTGATCCGTGCTGGAATCGGCGGACCGGACGGCACGTTTCCGGCCGCCGGGAGCCGAGTTTCCGCTGAGGAGAACCAGACATGGCCTACGCAGTCATCGCCCACTACTTCTGCGAGCCCGCCGACGAGGCCACGGTGCGCGCCGCGCTGCTGAAGGTGCGCGAACACACCCGCGCCGAGCCGGCGAACCTGGCGTACGAGGTGCACGCCGAGGCAGACGTGCCGGGGAGTTTCGTGCTGTACGAGCAGTACGCCGACCGGGCCGGTTTCGACGCGCACAAGGCGGCCGAGCACTTCGACGAGCTGATCGTGCAGACCATTTGGCCGCTGCTGACCGATCGCAGGGTGACGTTCGCCGAGGTTCTCTGAGGTCTGCCGAGACCTGGCCGGGAAGCGCGTCTGCCGCGCTTCCCGGTTCGTGCGTCAGAACTCGTTGCCCCAGACGTACCGTGCGACCGTCTCGACCAACTCGACCTTGCGGCGCTGTTGTTCGGTGGTCAGCAACGGCCGGCTCGCCACGTCGGCGAAGCCCCGGGACGGCGCTACGGCCCCGTCCTCCAGGTCCTTGAACTCCCCCACGGCGTCGAGCCTGGCCATCACCGTGTCGATGTCCTCCAGTGCGGGGACGGTCGCGTCGACGACGCCCAGGCAGAAGTCACGGTCCTCGGGCAAGGCCTTGACCAGGGCGAGTTCGGCCGGGGTGCCCTGGTCGAACGGCAGGATCCAGCGGTCGGCGGCGATCGCGCCGTAGAGCTGCTCGGCGCGGGCCCAGTCGATCGCGGCGGGGGCGACCGGGCCGGGGGCGAGACCGATCCGTACACCTTCGGGGCGCTCGTCCAGGCGTACCGCCAAGGCGTCGACGGCGAGCGCGTCCTCGAAGGAGAGCGCGCCGGGGTCGGTCGACTCGGTCCCCAACTGGCCCAGCAGAAGCGGGTTGTTGAGCTGGATCAGGCGGACGCCCTTGGAGACCAGCAGCTCGATCTCGGCGAGGACGATCTCCGCGAGGGCCTCCCCCAACTCCCTTGCGGAGGAGGGGCCGTGGCCGGGCTGGAAGGTGGTCGCGGCGAGATACGCGGGTGAGGGCAGCGAGGCCTTCGGGGCGATCACCGTCAGCTCGGTGAGGCGTGCCACCCAGTCCGCGAGCAGTGGGCCGTTGGCCTTCGGGAGGGACTCCGCGACCCAGCGGGTGAGGCCGTCGGCGTCCGTCTCGTCCGTACGGCGGAAGCCTGACACTCCGTCAAGGACCGCGCTGCGGAAGTCTTCCCGAGGGAAGTCGCCGTCGGTGACGACGGTGGAGCGGAGCTTGCGCTGGAAGGCGACCGCGTCCTTGACCGCCTGGAGCTCCGCCTCCTTCAGGGCCTCGGCGTCGCCCGACGCGCGTGCGGCGGTGAGTTCGGCGGGGCGGACCAGGCTGCCGTGGTGGTCGATGCGGTAGTTGAACGTGTCCGCCATGAGTCAGGCGTCCTTTCCGGACGAGGACGGGGACGAGGACGACGAGTCCGGCGTCGAGGTCGAGGCCTGCTTGCCCGCGACTCCCCAAGCGGCGAACTCCAGTTCGTAGCCGAGGGATGCGAGGACCTCCTCGGCGATCTGCTGATCCTCGTCGGCGGTGCCGCCGGCGATGCCGAGGCCGCCGATGATCTCGCCGTCCTTCTTGATGGTGAGGCTGCCTTCGGTGGCCATGATCGGCATGGCGGCGCCGGGGAGTTGGGAGAGCTGGGCGAAGAAGACGGGCTGGCTCTCCTGCCACTTCTTCAGCATCTTGCCGGGGCGCTGCATGACGGCCGCCGTGTATGCCTTGGCGCGGGCGATGTCCGGGGTGAGCGGGCGGGCGCCGTCCGGGCGGCGGATGGCGATGGGGAAACCGCCCGCGTCCACCACGGCGACGCTCACCGCCTTCCCGATCGACTGGGCGCGCTTGTGGGCGGCGTCGATGATCTCCTCGGCGGCGTCCAGGGTGAGGCTGCTCATGCTGCTTCCTTCGGTGCGGTGAGGGTGCGGCGCAGGTGGGCGACGGCGGCGTTGTACTTCGCGGGCGTCTCCCAGTACATGGAGTGCGGGGCGTCCGGGACGATCTCCAGGTGCGAGCCGGGCAGCAGTTCGTGGGCGCGGGTCACGGTCTTCACGCTGAGCACCGCGTCCTTCTCGCCGGCCAGGAAGGCGACCTTCACGCCGGAACTCTGGATGTCGTCCAGGGTCGGGCCGTCGGTGTCGAGGTTGCGCAGGTCCTGCATCTTGGCGACGTTGAACGTGCCCATCTGCTGGAAGAGGAAGGTGAGATCGGCCCGCTCCTGCTGGAACCTCTTCGTCAACAGGCGGTCGATGACCGGCAGTTTGACGGCCTCGGCGCGGTCGGCGACGGCGAGTTCCTTCAGCTCGGGGTGGCTGATGCCGCCCAGCGAGTGGCCGAGGACGACGGAGCCCACGCGCTCGGGTCGGAGCAGTCCCGCACGGAGCGCGGCGACGGAGCCGATGGACTGACCGACCAACATGACGTCGGTCAGGTCCTCTTGGTCCAGTACCGCGACCACGTCACCGGGGAAGTCCTGGCCGTTGAACTCGGGCCTGGACGAGTTCGGAGGGATGGGTGCGTCGGACTTGCCGAAGCCGCGCAGGTCCACGGTGACGACCGTGAACTCCTCGCGCAGCGCGGCCACTTGCTGCCACCAGGCGGCGTGGTGACCGCCGCTGCCGTGCACGAACAGGATCGCCGGACCGCTGCCGTGGCGCTCGTAGTAGATGGAGGTGCCGTCGGAGTCGGCGATGGGCATGGGGGTGAACTCCTGTACGTGCGGGGTCAGTTGGGGCGGCGGCCGTGGAAGACGAGCTCGATCATGGTGTGGTCGGGGTCGTGGATGTAGCAGAACTTCGACTGGTTCTCGGGCCGTTCGATCGGCCGGGTGTGCCGGATGCCCAGCTCCTTGAGGTGGGCGAGGAAGTCTTCCCAGTCGTCGACCTCGACGGCGAAGTGATAGGGCGCCATGCGCTCCATCTCCTCGACCGGGGTGAAGTGGAGGTCGAAGTTGCCCCGGGTCATCAGCACCACACGGGTGTTGGACTTGGGCATGATGCGCTTCATCCCGAAGACCTTCGTGTACCACTCGGCGGTGCGGTCGGGGTCGGTGGTGGGGAAGTTGACGTGGTGGATGTAGCGGGGTGCGCTGCTCATGACGGATTCCCTTCGCTGTGTACGGGGTTGGACAGGACGCCGATGCCGCTGATCTCGATGTCCACGGTGTCCCCGGGTTCGAGTTGGCAGGTGGACTCGGCGCCCATCCACAGCACGTCCCCGGGGTGCATGGTGATGTGCTTGGTGAGCTCGACGATGTGGTCGAACGGGTCGAAGACCATGTCGCCGGTGGCGAACGAGGCGCGGACCTCGCCGTTCACACGGAGCGTCGTGGTCTGCGCCAGGGCATCGACGTCGGTTTCCATCCAGGGGCCCATGGGCTTGAACGTGTCGCTGTTCTTGCTGCGCCAGAACGAGCGGTCCTGGTGCTGCCAGGTGCGGGCGCTCACGTCGTTGCCGATCGTCCACCCGAAGACCGACTTGCGGGCCTCGTCGTAGGAGGCGCGCTTCAGGGTTCGGCCGATGACGGCGACGAGTTCGGGCTCGGCCTCGAAGCGGCCCTCGACCCCGGCCGGCTTGACGATGGGTGAACGGTGGCCGGTGAGCGCGTTGTTGGCCCGGTAGCCGACCTCGGGGCGGGTGGGCGTCTCGGCGCGGGCGTGCGCGATGTGCCGCGGGTAGTTCATGCCGACGGCGTAGAACACGGGCGGGACGACGACGGGCAGCCAGTGCGCGGTGGCGACCGGCACGCTGCCGATCACGGTCGGGTCCCCTTCGATCGGGGACTCGGACAGCAGCTCGATGTCCTCCTCCCCCACGCGGCCCCACACCGCCCGGCCGCCGGCCGCAACTCGCGTGTACCTCATGGCGGTTCAGCCCGCCAGCAGGTGTGAGACGCGCTTGGTGATGAGGTACGCGTCGAGGGCTTCGGGGCCGCCCTCCCTGCCGTAGCCGCTCTCCTTGACCCCGCCGGAGGGGGCCTCGGCGACGGAGCCGCCGCAGTGGTTGATGGAGAGGATGCCGGCTTCCAGCGCGTCGACGAGCTTCTCGGCGGTGGTGGCGGACTCGGTGAAGCCGTAGGCGGCGAGGCCGTAGGGAAGGGAGTTGGCGAGGGCGAGGGTCTCGTCCAGGTCGGTGAAGGGCACGATCGGGGCGAGCGGGCCGAAGGGTTCCTCGTGCATCAGCTTCGCGTCCGCCGGTACGTCCGTGAGGACGGTCGGGGCGTAGAAGTAGCCGTCGCGGTCGAGGCGTTGACCGCCGGTGAGCACCTTGGCGCCACGCTCGACGGCGTCGGCGACCAGCGTCTCCATGGCCTGCAACCGGCGCTCGTTGGCCAGCGGGCCCATGGTGGTGTCGGCGTCGAGGCCGTCTCCTACGGTGACTTCCTGGGCGGCCTTCACGAACTCGGCGGTGAACTCCTCGACGATGCTCGCGTGGACGAAGAAGCGGCTCGGGGAGGTGCACACCTGGCCGGCGTTGAAGAACTTCGCCTGGGCCGCCTTACGGGCGGACTTCACGGGGTCGGCATCGGCGCACACGATGACCGGGGCGTGGCCGCCGAGTTCCATCAGGGTGGGTTTCATGACCTCGCCGGCCTGGGCGGCGAGGAGCTTGCCGACCGGGACCGAGCCGGTGAAGGCGACCAGGCGGATCTGCGGCGAGGGGATCAAGTGGGCCGATACCTCGGCCGGTTCGCCGAAGACGAGGTTGAGGACACCGGCCGGGAGTCCGGCGTCGGCGTAGCAGGCCACGAGCGCGGCTGCGGTCGCGGGGGTCTCCTCGGACGCCTTGATGACGATCGAGCAGCCCGCGGACAGGGCGGAGGAGAGCTTGCGGTTGGGGCCGCCCACGGGGAAGTTCCACGGCACGAACGCGGCGACGGGGCCGACCGGTTCGCGGCGGACGGTGAGGACGGTGCCGGGTGCGGACGGGATGATCCGGCCGTAGGCGCGGCGGGCGTCCTCGATGTGCCAGCGCAGGGTGCCGGCGGTGCGCAGGGCCTCGATGGTGCCCTCGCGGAAGGGCTTGCCCTGTTCCTGGGCCATGATCCGGCCGATGTCGGGGGCGCGTTCGGTGATCAGGTCGGCGGCGGTGTGCAGGATCGCGGAGCGCTTGGCTATGGGGGTGTTGCGCCAGGTGCGGAAGCCCTCGGTGGCCGCGTCGAGGGCGCGGTCGAGGTCGGCGGTGGTGGCGAGGGGTACTTCGCCGATCACCTTCTCGGTGGCCGGGTTCACGATCGGGGCGGTCCGTCCGGTGCCGCCCTGGCACCACTCGCCCGCGATGTACATGCGGACGGCGGGGTAGCCGTGGTCGGAGGTCATGAGTCGGTGCCCTCTCAGGCTGGAAAGGCGGGAGTGGAGGTCAGGTGGCGGGGGCGTCCTGCTGATCGCGGTTGGAGCGCAGCGCCCAGATGTGGTGCGGCGGGGTGGTCTCGTGGACGCGGGTCTCGTAGGTGTCGTCGACGCGGTCCATGTCCGCCGCGTACTCGACGCGACCGCCGCACGGGGCGTGCAGGAAGCGGAAGACGTTCGAGCCGACGGTGTGGCGGCCGAGCTTGCGGGCCTCCCGCCAGCCGCGCTCGATCATGAAATTGCCGCCTTCGATGACGTCGTCGAAGCCGGGGACCTCGTAGGCGATGTGGTTCACGCCGGCGCGGTCGGGGCGGTGGCACAGCAGCATGGTGTGCTGGTCGTCGTCGCCAGGTGCCTGCATGAAGACGCCCATCGGTTCGACGATGTCGGTGGGCCGGAAGCCGAGCCGCTCGGTGTAGAACGCGACGGCTTCCTCACGCCCGGCCTTGACGATGTTCAGCGCGACATGGCACATGCGCAGCGGGAAGGCCCGGGTGAGCGGTTCCAGCGCGGTGTTCCAGCGGTCGACGCTGCCCAGCGCGTTGGCGGGGCGCGGGGTGACGTCCGCGTTCTTCGGGCGGGCCAGGGTGAGCCCGACGCCGAAGCCGCTCTCGTCGACGGTGTGGTGGACGCCGTCGGCGCTCTCGTGGACCTTGCGGTCGCGGCCCAACTCGGCGACCAGCCGGGCGAGTTCGGCCGGGGTGTCGACGCCCCAGACCACCTCGCGGATGGTCGGCCCCGCCTCCACCTGCGGCGGCAGCAGGGGGCCGGGCACGGTGTCCAGGTGGAGGGTCTGCCCGGTGAGGGTCTCGAAGACCGCGTGCTCCTCGGTCCGCTCCAGCAGGAACAGCCCGAAGTCGCCGAAGAAACGGACGCATTCGTCTACGTCGTCGATCCCGTAGGTGACGGATTCGATTCTCTGGATTCCCATGGGTGCCTCGTTTCGCGGGTCGCCCGGCGAGCCTAGATTTCCGGTCGTGAAACCCTCAATGGTCCGGGCTCGTCTTAATTCGCAATCGTTTCTTGCGACCTGATCCGCCGGACCGGCCCTACGACTCGATGGCCGGAATGGGGTTCTGTGAGAACCATTCGGCGAGGAAGTCCAGGAACACGCTGACCTTGCGCGGGGTGGCCTGGCCGGGGCCGTAGATCGCGAACAGGGGGCGGTCGGGGACCGCCAGCTCGGGGAGCAGGACCTGGAGGGCGCCGGTCATCAGGTCGTCGTAGGCCGGGCGCTGGGGCAGCAGGGCGATGCCGCGGCCGTGGACGGCGGCCTTCTGGAGGGCGATGTACGAGTTGGACGAGAAGGCGATGTTCCGGATCTTGTGCAGGGTGGAGGCGTGGCCGTGGCCGATGCGCCAGACCGGGTCGTTCACGTGGACGAGGCAGTCGTGGTGGGCCAGGCCGTTGGGTTCGGTGAGCGGGCCGCCGCGTTCCAGGTACTTCTCGGAGGCGCAGAGCACGAAGGGCAGTGAGGCGATCTTCTTGAGGCGGACGCTGGAGTCGCGCAGGTCGCGGGTGTGGAAGGCGACGTCGAAGCCACTGTCCAGGAAGTCGTACGTCCGGTCGGACATGCCGCCGAGCTCGAAGCGGACGTGGATCTTGGGGTGGGCGGCGGAGAAGGCGGCGATCGCGTCCCCGAGGTCCAGGCTGCCTATCCACTTCGGGCAGATGATGCTCAGGGTGCCCTCGGCGCGGTCGTGGAGGTGCGAGATGACGGCGTCCTCGGCCTCGATCTCGTCGAGGATGCGGGCCGCGAACTCGGCGTACTTCAGCCCCGGTTCGGTGAGGCTGACCGAGCGGGCGGTGCGGTTGACCAGGCGGACGCCCACCTGCCGCTCCAGCTCGGCCACGTGCCGCGACACCAGCGAGCCCGACGAGCCCAGCTTCTTCGCCGCGCCGCTGAAGCTGCCGGCCTGCGCGACGGTGACGAAGCTGTGCATGAGGAGCAGTCGATCCATGATTCCTCCGAAGGCCCACGCATGCCAGGGGTGGGTGGGCCCCGGCGGCGGTGCCGGTCGTACGTGGGGGTCCGGTCGGATCCGGAATGTCCTCATAGCGGCCCCATCAGGACATTCCCGCGACGCGCCGGACGGGCGGCCAGGACAGGGCGGGGGCAGGCACGCTGCCCGCGCGGCTGTGCTACTTGGGGCAGTACTGGGGTGCCTTGCTCAGGTTGTCCTTGGTGACCAACAAAAGAGGAATGTTGGCAATCTTGTCAACCTTCTTCTTGGCCAGGAGTCCGACGGCGTTCTTGACCGCCGTCTGCCCGATCGACATGGCCGAGTTCGCCACGGTGGCGGAGAGGCGGCCGTCCTTGACGGCGGCCAGGCCCTCGGCCGTGCCGTTGGCGGTCACGATCTTCACATCCTTCTTGCCGGCCGCGTCGAAGGCCTTGCGGGCGGCAAGGGCCATGTCCTCGGAGGCGACGAACGCGTACTGCAGGTTCGGGTGGGCCTGGATCATGTTCTCGGCCACGTCCTGCGCCTTCACCGGATTGAACATCCCTGGCTGGTTCGCGACCACCTTCGCGGTGCTCGGCAACGCCTTCGTGAAGCCGCCCACCATCAGGTCGGAGGCGGCACCGGGCGCACCCGCGATGACACCGACCTCGACGCTCTTGCCACCCGCGTCCTTCGCGATCCAGCCCGCGTCCAGGGCACCGAGCTTCCCCAGGTCGACGACGGCCGCGCCGAGGATGTCGTTGACGTCGCTGGTGGCCACGGAGGTCAGATAGATCGGTATGTTCGCGGCCTTCGCCTTGGCGATGTCGGCTTTCAACGCGTCCACGTTGACCGTCTGCACGATCAGCGCGCTCACACTGCGCGAGGTCATGTCCTCGATGTTGGACAGTTCGGTGGTGGAATTCTGGTGCGAGTTGGCGGTGAAGACCTTGGCGTTCTCCGTCTTCGCCTCCTGCTCGACCGCTTTCTGGAGACAGCTGTGGAACTCGGTGTCACCGCCGTTGACGAACCCGAGGGTGACATCGCCGGAACTCCCGCTGTCGTCGCTCGTGCCACAACCGCTCAGGACGAGGGTGGTGCCGGCGAACGCGGCGAGCATTGCTCTGCGGGAACGGACCGAAATCCTCATGGTGTGCCGCCTTTCACGTTTCATGGGCGCTGTACGTAGCGGAAATCAATGACGTGCGGAACGTGCCTTGTGCATCTCGTTGGCGATGGCCGCGATGAGCAGCACCCCGCCGACGGAGACCGACTGGTAGTTGCTGGAGACCTGGAGCAGGTTCAGCGCGTTGGCGACCACACCGAGGAGGACCACGCCGAGCGCGGTGCCGATGACGGTGCCGTAGCCGCCGGCCAGGGCGGTGCCGCCGATGACGACGGCGGCGACGGCCTGGAGCTGGAGGGAGAGTCCGCCGGTGCCGGGGCTGCTGCCGCTGAGCCGGGACAGCAGCATCAGGCCGGCCAGGCCCGACAGGGCGCCGGTGAGGGCGTAGAGGGAGAGCTTGCGGGCGGTGACGTTGATGCCGCTGAGTCGGGCGACGTGTTCGTTGCCGCCGATGGCGAAGGCGTCGCGGCCGAACACGGTGAACCGCATGACCAGGGCGGTCGCCACCAGCACGAGGATCGCCACGACCAACAGGTAGGGCACCCCGAGGATCTTGTTGTTGCCGAGGGCGAACATCTTGGTGCCGGTGGAGACGCTGACGCTGTTGAGCACGAGCAGGGCGACGCCGTCCAGCAGGGTGGCCGTCGCCAGGGTCGCCACGAACGGGGCCACGTTCGTGAACGTCACGACCACCCCGTTGACCAGACCGATCAGCGTGGCCAGCACGAGAGAGGCGACGACGGTGAACGCGGTGGAGTGGCCGTGGGCCAGCAACTGCGCCCCGACCGCGGTCGTCACGGAGACATTGCTGCCCATCGAGAAGTCCATGCCGCCCGCGGTCATCAGCAGCGTGAGGCCGGCCGCGATCACGGCGACGACGCTGACCTGACGCAGGATGTTGATGACGTTCGTGTCGGTGGCGAACGAGTCGGTCCGCAGCGAGGTGGCGACGACCACCACGATCAGGACGGCGATCAGCCCGGTGTGCGGGGCCCTGCGGAGTGTTGTCGGCGAGAAGCGGGGGCGCGCCTTCTCCGGCGGGTCCGAGACGCCCGGGGCGTCGGGAAGTGTCTTGACGCTCACTGCGGTTGACCTCCGAGGGCGGTGGCGACGAGTTCGTCGTGGGTGATGGTGTCGATGTCGTGCTCGGCGACCGTCCGGCCGGCGCTGACGACGACGACCCGGTCGGCGAGGCGCATGACCTCCTCGGCGGACGAGGAGGCGAGCAGTACGGCAGCGCCGCGCGAGGCGAGGTCGTCGAGGAGGGCGTGGATGTCGGCCATGGCCGCGATGTCGACCCCGTTGGTGGGGTCCTCCAGGAAGCAGGCGACCGGCTCGGTCTGCAGCCACTTGGCGAGCAGCACTTTCTGCTGGTTGCCTCCGGACAGCGCGCCCACGGGCGGGTTCCCGGCAAGGGAGACCACGCCGTAGCTGCGGCGCAACGGAGCGGCGCGGCGAGCGAGTTGGGCACGTCGGTGGGTGCGGCGGCGGGCGAAGCGGTCGCGGGCCAGCATCAGGTTCTCGTCCAGGGACAGCTCCGGGACCAGGCCGAGGGCCCGGCGGTCGCCGGTGACGCAGCGCAGGCCGCTGGCGAGCGAGGCGTGAACTCGGCCGAAGGGCACGGGAGTTCCGTCCACGGCGAGCCGGCCGGTGTCGGGGCGGCGGCGCCCGGAGAGCAGGTCGAAGAGGCGTGACTGCGCGTCCCCGGCCGGGCCGAGCACGGCGACGATCTCGCCCTTGCGCACCTCGACGGTGAAGTCCCGCACGGCCCGTCCGTCGGTGAGGCCGTGCACCGCGAGGCCGATCTCGACCTTGGGGGCGGGTCGTTGCACTCGCTGCGACACGACGTCCCGGCCGACCATGCTGCGTACGAGAGCGGCGGCGTCGAACTCGTCGGCCGGGGCGCTGCGTACGACCGCTCCGTCCCGGAGGACCGTGATGCGGTCGGCGACGGCCAGCACCTCGTCGATGTAGTGCGAGATGTAGACGACGGCCACGCCCTCGTCGCGCAGCGTGCGCACCAACTCCCGGATCTGGTGCGCCGCTTCGGAGCTCAGACAGGCCGTCGGCTCGTCGAGGACGAGGATGCGGCCGCCGCGGCGGACCTCGCGGGCCACCTCGACCATGGTCTGCTCGGCGACGGTGAGCGAGCCCGCGGTGCGCGTCACGTCGATGTCGATGCCGAGGGCCTCAAGTGCCTTCCCGGCCTCGGAGTTGACCGCCTTCCAGCGCACCGCGCCGCCGCGGGTCGGCAGGTCGCCCAGCAGCACGTTCTCGGCGACGGTGAGCCCCATCGCCAGCTCCCGCCGCTGGGGCACCGACGCGATGCCGAGCCGGCGCGCCTTGTGAACCGTAAGTCCGTGCTGCGCCTGCCCGTTGACCTCGACGGTGCCGGCGTCGGCCTGGTGGACCCCCGAAAGGACCTGCACCAGTGTGGACTTGCCGGCCCCGTTCATGCCCATCAGCGCGTGGACCTCACCCGGGTGGAGGTCGAGGTCGACGCCCTTGAGCGCGGCGGCGCCACCGAAGCTCTTGGTGACCCCTCGGACGCGAAGTACCGCGTCTGTCCTCGGGGTTGTCACGGGCGGGGCTCGGAGCCGACGGAGCCGACGGAGCCGTCGGCGTTGTCCGGGGCGACCCGACCGTAGCCGCGGATGTCCGGGAACGGCGGCGCCTTGTCGGCCTGGAGGTCCACCTGGAAGGTGTTGAGACACATGCCGAGCATGGTGAAGTTGCCGAGCGCGCCGATGGTGTCGACCAGGCCCTTGGAGCCGAAGTGCGCCAGCGCGGCGGCGAAGGTGTCGTCGGTGACGAAGTGTTCGTCGAGGATCTCCCGGCAGAACCGGTAGAAGACCTGGTCCGCCTCGTTGTCGAAGACGGCTTCGCGCTTCTCGGCGATCGCCTTGACGGCGGCCTCCGGAATGCCGGCCTCGATCGCCTGGTGCACATGGGCGTTCCAGGAGTACTGCGCGTCCCAGTTGCGGGCGGCCATGAGCAGCGTGAGTTCGCTCAGGTGCTTGGGGAGGCTGGAGTCGAAGCGGGCGAACGCGCCCAGGGATTCGGCTCGTTCGCACATCTCCGGGCTGTGCAGCCAGACCCGGAAGGGTCCACGGACCGCGCCGCGCCGGCCGGCGATACGGGCGGCCAGTTCCTGCTGGCGCGGGTCCATTTCCTCTTCGGTGAGAACGGGGAGCCTCATGGGGCCGATACCTGCCTTTTCTTTCCGGCGCGTTACGTGCACGAATCGGGAAGCCGTGCGATGCGAGCCGACGCTACAGCCGGGTTCGGCAACCTCACCCCTCCGGAAATGCAAGGTAAAGCTGCACGCCAGAGGGCACCCATTCGCTCGCGCGAGGCCTAACGTCATGCGACGCAGAAACGTGTGAGCGGAAAGGAACTCCGGATGACCACGATCGTCAAGGTCGCGTCCGTGCCCGTGCTCGACCGGGGCGGTGCCGTCGTCACGACCCCCCTCGTCACGACGCCGTCGGCGGGCGGGGAGAACCTGATCACCAGCGGCATGAGCGTGTATCCGGTCGGCTCCGGGGCGCCGTTGCACTCGCACAACTGCGACGAGCACGTGACGATCCTTGAGGGCCGGGCGGAGGTGGTGGTCGACGGCGAGGTGACGAAGCTGGAGCAGTACGACACCACATACGTCCCCTCGCCGATCCCCCACCTGTTCCGGAACATCGGCGACACCCCGCTGCGCATCCTCTGGGTGTACTCGTCGGGCTATGTGACCCGGACGTTCACGGAGACGGGCCGGACGGTGGAACACCTGTCGGCGGAGGACCAGATGGGCTCCGACGACTAGAGCCGTCGGTAGACACCGGGCACAAGCGAGGGTCACCTGACCAGCACCACCCGACGATCCGCTCCGACGGACCGGGGGTCTCAGCCGAAGAGATCGGCGTTCTCCGCGGCCCACTGCCGGAACGGCCTGGCCGAGCCGGTGACCCGTGACACCGCGTCGCGCACTCTCAGCAGCTCGTCATTGACGTCCCCGCCGATGACGTCGAGCACCGCGTCCGCGCCCTCGTCCCCGAAGACCGCGGCCATCCGGGCGTGCGCCTCCTGCCGGCCGATCTCGACGAAGGGCACGTCCCGCCCGAGTACGGCCGCGATGGCCTCGGCCTGCTGCCGGGCCGTCACCGGCGCAGGACCGGTCAGGGCGTACGTCCGCCCCTGGTGGCCGGGCTCGGTCAACGCCACCCGTGCCACCGACGCGATGTCCGCGGGGTGGATCGTGGGCAGGCCGGTCTCCGCATAGGGCGCACGGACCGTCTCACCGGCGCGGATCGACGCCGACCACATCAGCGCGTTCGAGGCGAACTGCGTCGGCCGCAGGATCGTCCAGGCCATGCCGCTGTCCTTGAGCAGCCGCTCGACCGCCAGGTTCTCGGCGGCGGGGCCCAGGTGCGGATGGGTCTGGACGGTGATGGACGACACCAGCACCACGTGCTCCACACCCGCGAGCCGGGCCGCCTCGATGAGCTGGGCATCCGGGCCCAGGCGCGACACGAGGAACAGCGAGCGGACCCCGTCCAGAGCGCGTTCCCATGACTCCGGCACGCCGAAGTCGCCCTCGACAGCCTCGACCCCGTCGGGGAACGTGGCCCGCGCGGCGTCACGGGTGAGCCCTCTCAACGGCCCCGCACCGCATGCGTGCAGCTCCCTCACCAGCGCGCTGCCTATGTTTCCGGTGGCTCCGGTCACGAGGATCATGAACGTGTTCCCTGTCGTCGGGTGATCAACTCGACAACACGCTAGAAGCTCAATCGCGCTTCAGGTCAAGGAGATTTCCGGCGCCGGCCCCCGCATCCCCTGCGGTGGCCGGCGTCCGGTCCTGCCTCTGCACACCCCGTGCGTGCTAGTGGGTGCCGACCAACTCCTGTTCCACGCCGACCCGTTCGCCCTGCTTCGAGCTGCGCAGTGCCGCGATGCCGATGAAGACCATGGAGGACAGACCCGCGATGGCGAAGGACGTGAAGCCCCAGTCGCCGTTGCCCGAGGCCAGCAGCTGGCCGCCGAGCCACGGGCCGAAGACGGCGCCGAAGCGGCCCATGCCGGAGGTCCAACCGACCGCGGTGGCACGGTTGTCCGGGGTGGAGCGGATGGAGACGGTCGCGTAGATCATCGTCTGGGCGCTGTTGAGGAAGACGCCGGTGAGGAACACGACCAGCATCGTCACGGCCTGGTTCATGTGGACACCGAGCAGGAAGACGCCGATGGCGGTGAGCGCGAACCAGATCGCCGAGATGCGCGGGGCGCCGAAGCGGTCGGCGGCGCGGCCGGCGACGAGCATGCCCACGATGCCGCCGAGGTTGAACACGACCACGAACGTGAGGGCGTTGGCCAGCTCGTAGCCCTCGGCGCGCATCAGGGTGGGCAGCCAGGTGGCGACGCCGTAGACGAGGAGGAGGCCGCCGAAGGAGGCCAGCCAGTACAGCAGGGTCTGGAGCCATTCGCCGCCGCGGAAGAGGGCGAGCAGGGCGTCCCAGCGGTCGGCCGCCGTCTTCTTGCCCGCCGCGGCGGGCAGTTGGACCTCGAAGCGCTCGGCGAGGGCGTGGGCCTCGTCGGTGCGGCCCTTGGTGACGAGGAAGCTCAGCGACTCGGGGAGGAGCTTCAGCAGCACCGGGACGAAGAGCAGCGGGAGGACGCAGACCCAGAATGCGGCGCGCCAACCGACCGGCTCCACCAGCCACTTGGCCACGTAGGCGGAGAGGATGCCGCCGGCGTGGTGGGCGGTCATCAGCATGCCGATGGTGAGGGCGGTCCGGGCGCGCGGGGCGTAGTCGGAAACCATGCTGATCGCGGTGGGCAGCAGACCGCCGAGGCCGACGCCGGCGAGGGTGCGGCCGAGGCCGAAGACCTCGACGCTGCCCGAGACCGCGCAGATGCCGGACGCGAGCGAGAAGAGCGTCACGCAGCCGATCATCAGCTGCTTGCGGCCGACCCGGTCTGCGACCGTGCCCGCGGTGAGGGCGCCCACCAGCATGCCGAAGGTGGCGTAGCTGCCGAGGTCGCCGGCCTGGTCCGCGGTGAGACCGAAGGTCTTCGTCTCCAGCAGGTGCGGCAGCACCGAGCCGTAGATGAACATGTCGAGGCCGTCGAAGAGGACGGCCAGCCAGCACAGACCGATGACCAGGAGGGCCAGTCTGGTGACGCGCGCGGACGGGGCGAGCGACGGGGAGGAGGGGGAGGGAGACATCGTTGGTTACCTCTCGTACTTGGTGCGCTAGACGCTAAGGAGCCACCCCCTGGATAGTCAACGTTTTTGTCAACAATCTCATCGACAATCACGTCGGGGGTGGCTCCCGCGCGCCGCTCAGCCGACCGGCGGAGTCCCGTGCGTGTGGAAGGACTCGATGGTCTTCAGGCCCCAGGCCTGCCCCTTCTTCCGCTCCTCCTCGGTCCAGGTGATCAGCGGCCAGTCGGGCGCCAGGACGAGTCGGGTGAGCGGGTTGCACAGCTCGATGCGGTTGCCACCCGGCTCGTAGACGTAGAGGAAGAACGTCTGCTGGATGGCGTGCTTGTGCGGGCCCGTCTCGATGAACACGCCGGTGTCGATGGCGAGGTCGGCCGCGCGCAGAATGTCCTCGCGGGTGTCGGTCGCGAAGGCGATGTGGTGCAGCCGCCCGGTCGAACCGGTCCAGTCCTCGGTGTAGACGACGTCGTACGACTTGTTCGTGTACGTCAGCCAACGCGCCGCGATCCGCCCGCCGTTGAGCCGGATCTGTTCCGTCGGCCTTGCGCCCAGCACCTGTTGCTGGAACTCGGCGCTCAACAGCACGTCTGCGGCAAGGAAGTTGATGTGGTCCAGCCGCCGTACGCCGACACCCTTGTTGGGCTTGGCCTGCGGCTGGTTCTTCAGGGCCGGCTTCAGCTCGTCGGGGGCCTGGTAGTACTCGCTCTCCCAGTACAGGGCGTGCTCGTGGCCGTCCGGGTCGGTGGTGACGTAGAGCTTGCCGAGGCCGGGTTCGTCCTCGACCCACCTGCCGGTGCCGCCCGCCTCCTCGATCGCCTTGATACGGCGCTGGAGCGCCTCCTCGCTGGAGGTGCGCAGGGCGAGCCTGCCGAGGCCGGGCTGGTCGCGGGCGGTGAGGACCAGGCTGTGGTGCTCGTAGTCGTCGTAGGTCCGGAGGTAGACGGTGTCGCCGTCCTGCCCGTTGACGGTGAGCCCCAGGTAGTCGGTGAAGAAGCCGACACTGGCGTCCAGGTCCGGGGTGAAGAGCTGGGCGTGGCCGATATGGGCGATGTCACCGAGCGGCGGAGCCATCGTTGCCTCCAAGGGGGCGTGCGGGTGCGGGAGTTGAGGCGGCGGGCCGGAGGAAGACCGTGCCGTCGAAGATCTTGCGTGCGGTGCGGACGACCGCAGTTCTGCGGACCACCGGGGCGGAGCCTGCGGATCCGGCGTCCACGCTGGTTTCGATGTCTAGGAATCCACTGGGATGCTCGATGCGAATTCGGTCACTTTGTGCGGGTGCCTCCGCGATGCCCTCCGACACCCCGCCGGGGACGAGGAGCCCCGCCGCCACACTCGCGGCACCCAGGACACCGATGGAGGTGTGGCAGCGCACCGGGATGAAGGTGCGGGTCATGACCGCGCCACCGTCCGTGGGCGGTGCCAGCAGGCTGAGCTTGGGGATCGTGGTGTGCTCGACGTCACCGAGGCCCATCACCTTTCCGGCCGCCAGGCGGATCTCCCGTAGGCGGGCGGCGAGAGTGACGTTCTCCTCCAGCTCAGTGGGCGTCTCGTACCCCGTGACGTCCAGTGCGGCGGCCGGGATCAGGATGACCGGCATGCCGTTGTCGACGCACGTCACCTCGGTGCCGGCGATCACGTCACGGACGCGGCCGGTCGGGAGGAGCGGGTTGCCGCCCTGCGGGAATTCGATCACCACCGGTGCCGCGGCGCCGGGGACGCCGGAGATCTCCGCCGTGCCAGAAGCTGCACCGGAGGCCGTACCGGAGTAGTCGACCCGTCCACCCGGCGTGGGGAAGGTCGCGATCGCCAGTTCCCCGGTGTTGAGCATCCGGATGCGGACGGAGGTCTGGCCGTCACCGGGGGCCACGAGCCCCCGCTCCACGGCGAACGGGCCGATGCCGGCGAGGATGTTCCCGCAGTTCTGACGATCCGTCACCTCGGGGCGGTCGACCGCGACTTGCAGGAACAGGTAGTCGACGTCGGCCTCGGGGTCGGTCGAGGCGGAGACCACGCCGACCTTACTGGTGAGCGGGTGGGCGCCGCCCAGGCCGTCGATCTGGCGCGGGTCGGGGCTGCCCATGACGCGCAGCAGCAGGTCGTCGCGTTCGGCGGGGTCGGCGGGGAGGTCCGCGGCCAGGAAGTAGGCGCCCTTGGAGGTGCCGCCGCGCATCAGCATGCAGCGCACCTCCGCGGGCCCGGTCACGACCCGGCTCCGGTGTACTCCTCGTACGACCGGTACTCGACGCCGAGTTGCTTGAGGGTGTCGCGCAGCCCGTAGCGGTCCAGGCCGAGTTGGCCCTCCAGGAAGGCGGCGCGGGTGGCCGCTTCCTTGGCCTCACGGGCCTCGGACTTCTCGGCGGTCTCGCGGGCCTTCTCGCGTGGGACGACGACCACGCCGTCGTCGTCGGCGACGATCACGTCACCGGGGCGGACGACCTGGCCGTCGATGGCGATCGGCACGTTGACCGAGCCGCCGGTGGCCTTGACGGTGCCCTGCGAGGAGACGGTGCGGGACCAGGCGGCGAAGCCCATGTCGCGCAGTTCCTGGGTGTCGCGGATGCCCGTGTTGAGGACGACTCCGCGCACCCCGCGCTTGTACAGCGCGGTGGCGAAGAGCTCGCCGAACAGGCCGTCCGTGCACGGGGAGGTGGTGGTGACGACCAGGATGTCGCCCTCGCCGCACTGCTCCACGGCCGCGTGGATCATGAGGTTGTCGCCGGGCCAGCTGAGCACGGTCACGGCGGTGCCCGCGACCCGAACTCCCTGCTGGACAGGGCGAATCGACGGCCCGAGCAGGCCCGTGCGCCCCATGGCCTCGCTGACGGTGGCCACACCGAAGGCGGCCAGCGCCTCGACGTCCTTCGCGTCCGCCTTCGGGGGGTTGGTGACGATCACGCCGCCCATGGTTATGCCAGCTCCTTCGCGATCTGCGGGTACGGGCGCATGTACGCCTCGGCCATGGTCTTGTGGGCCAGGCCCAGGTTCGGGCCGGCGTTGCGCTTGAGCTGGACGCCTCGGCGGACGGCCAGGTCGGTGTAGTAGTCCCACAGGTGCTGCTGGGCGCCTAGGCACTCCATCGCCTTGCGCTTGGTGTCCCAGACCTCGGTGATGTCGAGGAGGACCTCGGGCTTGAAGCCGCTCATCTCGGGCTGGTGCGGCTCGAAGTAGAAGACCGGCGGGGCGCCGATGATCTCGCCCTCGCCGGGATAGCCGATGGCCTGGGCGAGGACGCGGGCCTCCAGCGCCATCCGGTTGGCGGCCGGATGGTCGCCGTTGTACGGGTCCTCGGTGGGGTGGGTGAGCACGACGTCGGGCTGCGTGGCGCGGTAGACCTCGACGAGTTTGTCGGTCAACTCGGCGGTGGCGACCAGGGGATAGTCACCGGCGTCGAAGAAGCGGACCTCGGCGCCGAGGGTGGCCGCGGCACGCTCGGCCTCGTCCCGGCGTATCGCCTTGATCTCGTCCAGCTTCTTGCCCTCGCGCCAGGCCTTGGCGGACTCGCCGCGCTCGCCGAAGGTCAGACAGGCGATGGTGACCTTCTCGCCGCGGGCGGCGGCCAGGGCTATGGCTCCGCCGGCCCGCCAGACGAAGTCCCCGGCGTGCGCCGTGACGACGAGTGTCGATCGTGGGGTGGCGGGCGCGTTGCCGTGCGTCATGACTCGAATCTCCTTGATGGACAGGTGTGCGCCCGCCCCACGTGTGCCGATCCGCCGCGCGTCAGTCGCGCAACGCCGCGATCACACTGGTGAGATGGGCGCGGACGGCCGCCTCGGCCGCCTGGGGGTCCCTGGCCGTGATCGTCTCGATCATCGCCAGATGCTGACTCAGGGACTGCTGCGGACGGCCCGGCCGCAGCGCCAACTGGAAGCGGTGACGCACCAGTTGGGCGTTGAGCCGCTCCAGCAGGGCCACGGCCGTCTGCTGGCCGGAGAACTCCCGTACCTTGTGGTGGAGTTCGCTGTTGAGCTCGGAGTAGGTGACCGGCTCACCGTCGGCCACGGCCTTGGTCATGGCCCGGCCGAGGTCCGTCAGTTCGGTCAGCTGCTCGTCGCTGGCCTCGACGGCCGCCTTGGCCGCGCACAGTCCCTCCAGGACCATGCGGCACTCCGTGATGGCGACCGCTTCCTCCACGGTCACCACCCGCACCCGGGAACCCCGGTTGCGGATCCGCTCGACCAGCCCTTCGGCCGCCAGATCGATCAGCGCCGCCCGGATGCTGGCCCGCGTCACATCGAACTGCTCGGCGAGCTCGTTCTCCACCAACCGCTGCGCCGGTGCCATGTCGCCCTGCAGGATCGCCTGCCGCAGCTGCGTAAGCGCATGCTGCTTGGCCTGCTCCCCGGTGCTCGGACGGGCTTCTTTCGGCATCGTTGCCCTCCCTGAGTGAGTGCCTGTCGAACCTAAATCTAGCCAAACAAGATTGTCAACAATTTTGTCCGCCGTATTGCACGCATGCTTCCGCCCATACTTACCGCAGACACGCCACTGCCCGCCCAGGGACCGGCCATGGACGGGCATTAGACGGGCAGTGGACAGCAGATTTATACGGCTTTCTCAGACTTTCTACGGCTTGTGTCGACCGCAGCTCATCGACTTGCCGTTCTCCGTCTCGCACCACTCCTGGTAGCCGGAGGTGAAGGAGCCGGCCCACTTGTAGTGGTCGTCGGGCAGCTTGTCGGGCGTGTAGGCACGGTAGTTGGCCGCGTCCTTCTTGTCGCCCGAGCCGTCGTAGGCGACGAGTTGCGGGTACGGGTGGACGGGCCGCGTGTACTCGACGGTCGGGGCACTACTGCTCGCGCTCGCGGACGCCTTGGTGTCCTTCGTGTCCTTGGTGCTCTTGGTGTCGCCGCCGCCGAGCTGGCCGCCCGCCGGTCCCCCGGGCTCGCTGCCGCCGCTGGTCTTGGAGGCGATGACGGCGCCGGGGGTCTTGCCGGTCTCCCGCCAGTCGATCAGCTTGCTCAGCAGGTCGAAGCTGTCGGGCCCGTCACCGCCGCCGCAGTGGTTCACGCCGGGGAACAGGTACAGGCGGTAGAAGTCGTCGACCTCGTCCTGCCCCATGGTGTCGATCATGGCCTGGCGGTAGACGCGAGTACCGGTGGGCGGGATGTTCGGGTCGGTCAGCCCGTGCCACTGGATCAGCTTGCCGCCTGCCTCGTGGAACTTGGTGAGGTCGGGGTCGGTGGCGTCGTAGATCCCGGAGACCTCGCGCTGGTAGGCCTTGAAGGTGTCCACGGTGAACAGGGACGCGTCGAGCTTCAGCGCGGGTTCCGCCTCCCACTTGCCGACCCAGCGCAGGAACCCGAGCCCGATCCCGTACAACTGCACCGAACTCTGCCCTTGCCCTGCCTTCGGGATGAACAGCCCCTCCCAGGCGGCCTCGGAGCCGTAGGGCTGGCCACCCGTGTAGAGATGAGTGCCGTCGGGAGCGGTCACTCCCGCGTACGCCTTCCGCACGACGTCGACCTGTTCGGCGGGCAGACAGCTCGAACTGTCCTTGTCCTCGGCGCACTTGAGGCTCGCCGGGTCGAAGGTGCAGGTCGCCGGGTCCTGGATGAGGTCGTTGTTCAGCTTGGGGTCGGCGCACTTCGCCATGACGGCCTTGTGCAGCATGCCGAGCTTCGAGGCGGGCAGGATCGTCGAGCCGTCCGCGCGGAAGTCGATCGTGGAGAGGTACGCCTCCTGCATCGCGTTGAGCGCGGTCTGGTTGAAGGCCGGGGCGCCGACCAGGGCGGCACTGAAGTCTCCGGGGTAGCGCTGCACCTCCATCAGCGTCTCGCGCCCGCCGTCCGAGCAGCCGTCGTAGTAGGAGTACGTCGGCTCGGCGCCGTAGAACGCCTTGGTGATCGCTTTGGCGGCGGTGGCGAAGGCGTGCTCGGAGCGGTAACCGAAGTCCACCTTCAGCTGTGGGTTCGTCGCCCAGACCTCGGCGGCGCCGCCGCCCATGCCGGAGGTGGAGACGTGGCCCTGGTTGTCCTGGCCGAGGGCGAAGGAGCCGTCGGTGACGGGGACGCAGCCGGTGGAGGCGGCGGGCTGGGCGCTGACGCCGACCATGCCGCAGTAGCCGCCGCAGCCCTCCTGGAGGTAGCGCTGCCGGTACGTCTGTGTCGGCAGCCGCAGTTCGTACTGGATCTGTGGGGCGACCGTGCCCTTGACGTCGCAGTACTCGTACTCGTACGCGTTCGCGCCGCTCTTGGCCACCACGCTCGCCGAGGCGATGGACGTCGCCGCGTCGTCGAGGGCGCCGAAGTCCTTCTGGAGCAGGTCGGCGCAGGAGATCTTCGGTTCGGTGACCGGCAGGTCCTTCCCGACGTCACCACCGGCGGTCACCCTTGTGACGCTCGCGCCCGCGTCGGCGTCCGCCGAGAACGTGTCGGGCAGCAGCGCGAGGCCGGTGACGAAGGCCGCGACGACGACGGCCACCAGGAGGACGATCCTCGTCCGCTTCGACGAGTGTGCAGGACCAGGACTCATGGTTTCAGCGTCGAGTGGGCCCCTGGCGGAGGCCACCGCCGTGGGCCACCTGGGTGACCCGCTCAGGCCTCGCGGTAGAGCGTGCTGAGCAGTTCCAGCACGGGCTGGGTGGCGGGGTGCGGGTCGTCCTTCCACCAGGCGAGCCGCACGGCGATCGGCTCGCCGTCGCGCACCGGGCGGTAGACGACTCCGGGGCGTGGGTACTGGTTGGCGGTCGACTCCGCGGTCATGCCGACGCTGCGGCCGGTGGCGATCACGGTGAGCCAGTCGTCCACGTCGTGGGTGTCCTCGGTGGCCGGGCGGGAGTCGGGCGGCCACAGGTCGGCGGTCGTGGTGCCGGTACGGCGGTCGACGAGGAGGGTGCGCCCCGCGAGGTCGGCCAGCCGGACCGAGCGGCGCCGGGCGAGGGGATCGTCGGAGGCCATGGCGCAGAGCCGCCGCTCCAGCCCGACGATGGCCGACTCGAACCGCCGGTCGTCCAACGGCCTCCGGACCACGGCGAGTTCACAGGCGCCTTCCCCGAGTCCCGCGGTGGCCGAGTTGACGCGGACCAGGTGCAGGTCGGTCTCCGGGTGGGTCCGGCTCCAGCGGCGCTGGAAGGGGAGCGTGTGCCGGCCGAGCGCCGACCAGGCGTAGCCGATGCGCAGATGCGCGTGGCCCGAGGTGGCGTCCCGGACCAGGTCGTCGACCTCGGCGAGCACCCGCCGGGCGTGCGCGACCACCCGCAGCCCGGTGCCCGTCGGGGTCACCGATCGGGAGGTGCGCCTCAACAGCCGTACGCCCAGGGCCTGTTCGAGCGAGGCGAGGGTGCGGGAGACGGCCGCCTGGGAGACGCCGAGCGCGACGGCGGCGTCGGTGAAGGTGCCCTCGTCGACGATCGCGACGAGGCAGCGCAACTGCCTCAGCTCCGGGTCCATGACTCCAGCGTATAGATCGGCCGGCTGTTGCATTTTGCGCAAGTGTGGGCCGGGAGCACGATCGGACCATGCCTGAAGCTTCAGCAACGACAACTCCCTTGCCCACCACGCAACATGGCACCCCGCAGCCGTCCCGCGTGGGTCTCGCCGGGGTCGCCACCATGGCCGGCAGCGGGCTGTCCAACCAGCTCGGCGCGGCGATCGGCTCCCTCGCCTTCCCCGTCATCGGGCCCGTGGGGGTCGTCGCGGTGCGCCAGTACGTCGCCGCGGTCGTCCTGTTCGCCGTGGGCAGGCCCCGACTGCGGGAGTTCGCCTGGCGGCAGTGGTGGCCGGTGCTCCTGCTGGCCGTGGTGTTCGGGACGATGAACCTGTCCCTGTACACCGCGATCGACCGCGTCGGCCTCGGTCTGGCGGTGACGCTGGAGTTCCTGGGTCCGCTGTCCATCGCGCTGGCCGCGACCCGGCGCCGGGTGGACGCCTGTTGTGCGCTGATCGCGGTGGCGGGCGTGGTGACGCTGATGCGACCGCACCCCTCGGCCGACTGCCTGGGCATGGGCCTCGGGCTGCTGGCCGCCGCGTGCTGGGCGTCGTACATCCTGCTCAACCGGACCGTCGGCAGGCGCATACCCGGAGCGCAGGGATCGGCTGCGGCGGCCGGGGTGTCCGCGCTGATGTTCCTGCCGGTCGGGATCGCCGTCGCGGTCCGGCAGCCGCCGACCCTCACGGCGGCCGGGTGCGCGGTGGCGGCCGGGGTGCTGTCGTCGGCGGTGCCGTATCTGACCGATCTGTTCACGCTGCGCCGGGTGCCGGCTCCGGCCTTCGGGCTGTTCATGAGCGTCAACCCCGTGCTCGCCGCCGTGGTCGGGTGGATCGGTCTGGGGCAGCGACTGGGCTGGGCGGAGTGGGCGGGCATCGGTGCCGTCGTCACCGCGAACGCGCTGAGCATTCTCACGTCCAGGAACTGAACGGCTCAAGCCCGCCCACTCGTGTCACTCGGCGAGGATGTCGCCCATGTCGCTGTTCTCCCGCCAGTCCTTGAGCAGCGCGTGGAACTCGATGGGTCCGCCACCGTAGGACTCGCTGCGCTCGGCGGGCTTGCCCTCGTTGTTGTATTGCCTTGCTCTCCATGCTGAAGCACGGAGATTCTGGCCTTCCCGTCTGGTGCTCTGCCGCTACGCGGCACGGGCTCCGGACCGGATTCCGTGGCTTCCTGCTTCTTCCCGCTGTGCCGGAACCAACGGTTCCGGTCTTACCTGCGCCCGACAGGCTGTCACCGCCAGTCCGGCCGCCGTTTGCGCCTTGTACTCCAGCATCGCCAGGAATGAAGCCCATCCGGCGTCGTGGACCGCCTTGCCGAGCCGGGTGCGCGCGAGCCCCTTGACCGCCAGGTCCTCCACGCCGATCCCTTGGTTCTCGCGGATCAGCTTCGTGGAGAGCTGGTGGTGGAACTCGCGGCGGGCATCGGCCACCTGCGCGTGAGCGCGAGCAACTTTGAGGCGGGCCTTCTCCCGATTCCTACTGCCCTTCTGCTTGCGGGACAGTTCTTTCTGGGCCTTCTTCAGCTTCTTCTCGGCCCGGCGCAGAAACCGCGGGCTGTCGATCTTCGTCCCGTCGGACAGGACCGCGAAATGGGTCAGCCCCAGATCGATGCCGACACCGGGCAGGTCCTCCGGGTCCGGCATCCGCGCCACATCGGCGTCCGGGTCGGTTTCGATCACGAAGGAGGCGAAGTACCGGCCCGCCGCGTCCCGGACGACGGTCGCACTGGAGGGGACCGACGGCAGGGTGCGCGACCAGCGCACCCTCACCTCGCCGACTTTCGGCAGGAGCAGTCGCCCCGCCTCGGTGATCTTCCAGCGGGCATTGGCGGTGAACCGGATCGCCTGCCGGGCGTCCCGCTTCGACTTGAAACGCGGCGCCCCACCCGGGCCCCTGGCCGGGCACCCTTGAGGGAGGCAAAGAAGTTGGTGTAGGCGCGCTCGGCATCCCGCAGCGCCTGCTGCAATACCACCGCCGACACCTCCGACAGCCAAGCCCGCCCTGGCGTGGACTTCGCCTCAGTGATCAGCGCCTTCGACAGCACGGCCGCGCCCGGATACGGGGCCCCCTCCCGCCGGGCCCGCTCCCGGGCCGCGACCGCATCGTTGTATACCACCCGCGCACACCCGAACGCCCGCGCCAGCGCAGCGCGCTGACCAGGAACCCGGGTCGAGACGGAAGGCATATCGAAGCTGCATGATCCGGACGTTAACACCCACCACCGACACTCCTGACCCGATCGGTTAACGGCATGTAGATGTACGACTCGATGTCGCAGTGGATGCCGGGGTACCGGTTCCAGTACCAAGTGCCCCCGAAATCCCCGCCCTTCTCGATCACCCGGATGTCCTGGACACCGGCCTGGCGCAGCCGTGCGGCGGCGAGCAGTCCGCCGAAGCCGCCGCCGACGATCGCGACCTCGACCCGGTCGTCGAGCGGTTCACGGGTGAGGTCGGTGTCGGCGTAGGGGTCGTCGTAGTAGCCGAACTCGCCGGTGGCGCCCCGGTATTGGGCGCTGCCGTCCGGGCGGATGCGCCGGTCTCGCTCGGCCCGGTACTTGGCGCGCAGCGCCTCCGGGTCGAAGCCGAGGTCGGTGTGGGGGGGGTGACGGACATGCTGGTCCTCTCAGTCGTCGAGGGATGCGATGCGGCACGACGGAGCCGGACGCCGGTGTCCGTGGGGTGACCGGCGTCCGGGGCGGGGCCGTCAGCGCCGCATGTGCCGGCGGACCCAGGCGGCCTGCCCGCCGTCGACGAGCAGATCGGTGCCGGTGATGAACTCGGCCTGCGGGCCGGTGAGGAAGGCCACCGCCTCGGCGATCTCGCCGGGTGTGCCGGTGCGGCGCGCTCCGCAGTCGTCGAGCATCTTGAGCATGTGCCCGCCGTGCGGCGACTCGGCCTCGGCCTTCGACATGGCGGTCGAAATGACGCCGGGGCTCACGGTGTTGATGCGGGCGCCGCGCAGGTTCCAGGCGAGCGCGGCGGCTTCCACGCGCACGTGGTTGGCACGCTTGGCGACCATGTAGGCGCGCAGCGAGTCGTCGCCCACGGCGGTGACGACGGGCAGGGAGAGCAGTTCCTCCGCCGGCAGGGTGGCGAGGGCGGCCTCTTCCTCGGGGCTGAGTGAGGCGTAGTGCCCAGCCATGCTGGAGACGGCGACCAGCGCGGTGCCACGCCCTGCCACCGCCTCGAAGGCGTCGATCACATGGACCGTGCCCAGCAGGTCGACCTCGAGGACCGTCCGCGCCGACGCGATCGAGGCGGAGACCCCGGCCGTGTGCGCCACGGCGACGACCCGGCCCTCGCCGGCCGCCGTCTGGGCCAGCTTCTCGACCGCCGTACGGTCGGAGATGTCGGTGAGGACGCCGTGTGCCGCGTAGCCCTCGGCGGTCAACGCGGCCACGGTGCGGTCGAGTTGGCCGCGTGAGGCGTCGGCGAGGAACAGGGTCCGGCCGCTGCCGATACGGCGCGCGATCGCCGTTCCCATGCCCCCGGCACCGGTGACCACGACGACGTCGCGGGGTTCCTCAGACGGTCGTAGCGCCATGAACGACCTCCTGCCAACTCGCTCCTGCCACGATGGCCTGTCGCCATACGCGGATCGCCTTGGGCGGCATGCCGACCGCGAGGGCGCCGGTGAGCCGGTCGCCGGTGCGATAGGCGGCCACGAACCGCCGCTCGCCCAAGTCCCCGTCCACCACGGCGACTTCGTCGTGGCCGCGCAGATAGCCGTAGGCCTGGATCTTCATGTCGTACTGGTCGGACCAGAAGTACGGCACGGGCGAAAACGCCTTGCGCGCCTCCGAGTTGAGGAGGTTGCGCGCGGCGGCCATGCCCTGTTCGGCGGCGTTGGTGCGGTGCTCGATCCGCATCGACGTCTCGAAGAGCGGGTTGTACCAGCGGGCGACGTCACCGGCCGCGTAGACGTTCTTGGCGGCCTCGCAGTACTCGTCGCACACCACGCCGTCGCCCACCGACAGTCCGCTGTCGGCGAGCCACTCGGTGTTGGGCAGCGAGCCGATTGCGACGAGCACCTCGTCGGCCTCGATCTCCTCGCCGGTCCCGAGCCGTACGCCCTCGTCGGTCACCTCGGTGACGGAGACGCCGGTGCGCAGCTTCACGCCGTGGTCCACATGCGCCTGCGCCAGCACCTGCCCGACCCGCTCACCGACGGCGTGCGCCAGGGGCACGGGGGCCGGTTCCAGCAGGGTCACTTCGGCGCCCAGGCGCCAGGCCACGGCGGCGGCCTCGGCGCCGAGGAAACCGGCGCCGACCACCACCAACTTCCGCCCGGGACCGAGCCGTTCGCGCAGCGTGAGCGCGTCGTCGAGCGTGCGCAGCACATGCGCGCCCTCGCCCGGCAGCCTGCGCGGGCGCACCCCGGTGGCGATGACGAGCCGGTCGTACGACACCTGTGCGCCGTCCGACAGCCACACCTCCTGCGTGGCGAGGTCGAGCGCGGTCGCGGCGACACCGAGACGGAGGTCGAGGTCGAGCCCGCTCAGGTCGGCCGGGGTGCGCAGGGCGACCCGGTCGGGTTCCCACTCGGCGGCGAGGACCTGCTTGGACAGCGGCGGCCGGTCGTAGGGCGGACGGGGTTCTTCCCCTACGAGGGTGAGCGTGCCGGTGTAGCCCTCGCGGCGGAGGGTCTCGGCCGCCGCGAGTCCGGCGGCCGAGGCTCCGACGACGACGATCCGTGTCACTGCTCCACCAGTCGGATGGCCGCGGCCGGGCAGACCGCCACGGCTTCCCGTACGTCGTCGAGGAGTTCGGCGCCTGGCTGGTCCTCCAGGAGGATCGCCACGCCGTCGTCGTCCCGCTGGTCGAAGACGTCGGGGGCGGCGACCACGCACTGTCCGGAGGCGACACATTTCGGTTCGTCGAGTTCGACCTTCATGGCTGTGTCCTCTGCTCTCTGTTCGTTCGTGAGGGGGTGGTCACCAGGCGACGGGCAGGCAGGCCACGCCGTAGGTCGTGCCGGTGCGGTCGAAGGCCAACTGCTCGACGGGGGCGGCCAGTCGGAGGGTCGGGATGCGGCGGTAGAGGGTGCCGTAGACGACCTGGAGTTCGAGGCGGGCGAGGTTCTGGCCGAGGCACTGGTGGGGGCCGTAGCCGAAGGCCTGGTGCTGGCGGGCGGAGCGGGTGATGTCGAGGCGGTCGGCCTCGGGGAAGGCCTCGGGGTCCCAGTTCGCGGCGTGCAGGTCGAAGATCATGCCCTCGCCGGCGCGGATGGTGACGCCGCCGATCTCGATGTCCTCCTTGGCGACGCGGCGCACGCCGGTCTGCACGATGGTGAGGTAGCGGAGCAGTTCGTCGACCGCGCCGGCGATGACCTTGGGGTCGTCCGTGTCGCGTACCAGGGCGAGTTGGTCGGGGTTCTGGAGCAGGGCGAGCGTGCCGAGGCTGATCATGGTGGCGGTGGTCTCGTGCCCGGCGATGAGCATGGCGACGCCCATGTGGACGGCCTCGGTGCGGGTCATCTCGCCGTTGTTGACGCGCCCGGCCATCTCGGACAGCACGCCCTCGGCCGGGCTCTCCAGCCTGAGCCCGATGAGCTTGTCCAGATAGGCGGCCAGCGCGCCGCTCGCCGCCCGCGCCTCCTCGGGCGACGCGGCGCTGTCGAGCGCGATGCTGCTGTTGCGCTGGAAGAAGTCGTGGTCCTCGTACGGCACGCCGAGCAGGTCGGCGATGACCAGCGAGGGGACGGGCAGGGCGAGTGCGGTGAGCAGGTCGGCCGGGTTGGGGCCGGCCAGCATGTCGTCGATCAGTTCGTCGACGATCTTCTGGACGGGGGCCCGCATGGCCTCTATCCGCTTGACGACGAACGGCGCGTTGACCGTCCGGCGCAGTCGGGTGTGCTCGGGGGCGTCGGTGTTGGTGATCATCCGCGGGGTGTGCGGGGCGATGTCGGCGCGGTGCGCGTTGACGTAGGGGAAGCCGGCTTCCAGGTCGTCGTCGCTGACACGGGGGTCGGTGAGCAGGGCGCGCTGGTCGGCGTGGCGGGTGATCAGCCAGGGCGTGCTGCCGTTCCAGATGCGGACCCTGGAGATCGGTTTCCCGTCGCGCAGTCCGTGCACGGCGGGCGGCGGGGCGAGGGGGCAGCGCGCGTCCCGCTGCATCGGGTATTCGGGGACCGCCGCTGCCATGTCGGGCGCGGTGTCGGTCAGGGTGTCGGCCATGTCTCTCCTCGGTGGTGGGGGGGCTCCGCGTGGGGGCGGAGCGCCGGGATACTGGGATCGAGGCCTCGATGAGCACATGCAAACAGAGTGGGCTGACTCCTTCCGGTCAGTTTCCTGACAACAACCTGACGTGACCCAGATCATGCGGCGACCCTGTTGCCATGAACCGGACAGAGATGCCAGGGAGGGTCAACTCAGGTGAATTGCGCGGGAGTTGAACGGTCACCGCGTTACGGAACCGACTCGTGAGCACAACGAGAAACGGGCGGCGCCACGTCACCGCGACACCGCCCGACACCCCCGTTTCACGGATTGTCCATATTTGCTCCGCGCATCCCGTGCAATTCCCCCGATGGGGCGCTCACCGGTCGTCGGCCGCCCGCCCGAGCCAGTAACCGAAGCCCCGGCGCGTGTGGATCAGGGGTGCGCCCTCCTGGTCCACCTTGCGCCGGAGGCGGGAGACGAGCTGCTCCATCGCGTTGTCGCCGCGGAAGTCGCCCCAGACGTACCGGCTGATCTGTTCCTTGGACAGCACCTTGTGCGCGTTGACGAGGAGGTGGCGCAGCAGCCGGTACTCCGCGGGCGTGAGGTCGAGGGTGCACCGGCCGCGCCACGCCTGGCAGGTGGTGTCGTCCAGGACCAGGTCGGCGTAGTGCAGCGCACCGTCGCGTCCGCCGCCTCTGCCGCGCAGTAACACCTTGATACGGGCGAGCACTTCGGCGATCCGGAAGGGCTTGGTGACGTAGTCCCGCTCCCCCGCGCCCAGTTCGGGCAGCAGCTTGTCGAGGGCGTCCCAGCCGGTGAGCAGGAGGACGGGCGGGCGGTGCGTGACGAGTCGGCGGCCCTGCGCGAGGGCGTCCATCTCGGGCAACTCGGCGTCGATGACGACCAGTTCGAACTGCTGCTCCGCGAGCCGTGACACCACCTCGGTGCCGTTGCCGGCCGTCCTGATGTGATATCCCGCCAACTCCAGTGTCGTGGAGAGGAGTTCGGCGCTGTCCGGCTCGTCCACGGCGACGAGCAGATGCTGCCCGCCACCGCGGGCGAGTGATCGTGTCTCACTGATGCTGCCGTACGTGGACATGAGCGCCATCCTAGCGTCCTGCTTGCCTGACTCAAGCAATATATATTCGATTGCTTGACTCAAGTAAGTCAGATACGCTTGCCTAACTCAAGGAAGCCCGCCCTCGGGACGGGCCGACAGGAGTCAGGAGCACAGCTGAGCCCTCGCTCACCAGAACCGGGGCCGCCTTGAGCGGAAGACGGCCCCCGCGCCGAACCCGTGGGGACGGGGGTCGGCGCCGTCCCGGACCCGGTCGCCGGCCACTCCCCCGGCTCGGCGCCGGGTCCGCGGACAAACCACCTTCCCCACCTCGGGATGACCGCAGCGGACCTGCTGAGAACCAAGGAGTACGCCATGCGCGGCAGTGGTCTTGAAGGGCGCGGTGTCGTCGTCACCGGGGCGGGGTCCGGGATCGGACGGGCCGCCGCGCTGCAGTTCGCTCTCGCGGGTGCGGAGGTGCTGGTGGCGGACCTCGACCGGGCGGGCGCCGAGGGGACCGTCAAGGAGATCGAGCACGACGGCGGTCGCGCCGTACGCGTCGTCGGTGACCTGAGCGAGCAGGCGGTGGTGGACGAGGTGGTCGCCACCGGCGTCGACGCGTTCGGCGGACTGGACGTGCTGATCAACAACGCCGGGATCCTGGACCGGATGTCGGCCCTCGCGGACACCCGCGATGCCGAGTGGGAGCGGGTCGTCCGGATCAATCTGACGGCGCCCTTCCTGCTGACCCGGGCCGCGCTGCCGCACATGCTCGCCGCCGGGCGCGGCGCGATCGTCTTCACCGCCGGCGCGGCAGGACTGCGCGGCAGCGCGGCGGGCGCCGCCTGCACCGCCGCAAAGCACGGGATCGTGGGCCTGGTGAAGTCCCTCGCCGTGATGTACCGGGGGCGGGGAATCCGCGCCAACGCGATCGCCCCCGGGGCCACCGCGACCGGCATCACCTACGACGTCGACGCGCGGGCCCACGGCCCCGGGGTGATCGGCCCCGGGCTCGTGGACTCCGACCGCATCGCCTTCCCGGAGGAGCAGGCAACCGCGCTCGTCTTCCTGGCCTCCGACGCGGCCCGGCACATCAACGGCGCCGTGCTGCCCGTCGACGACGGCTGGTGCGCCGTATGACGGGCGCTCCGGGCCGTCGCCTCGGGCGGGTCAGAGTTGCCCAACGGTCACCATTCGACGAGGACTTAAATGGCGTCAAGTTCCAGCCATGCGGGTCTCGACGCGAGCAGCGGCTTCGTGAGCGCTTCCCTCAGGCTCACGTGTGGTTCCCTCCGGCTCACGCGTGGTGTCCTCCCGATCGAACAGACTTGGATCTTGGCTGACGTGCTGCCTCAACGATTCCGTCGTCCGCCCGCCCGCGCCCGGGCCGATGCGCCTAACCTGATCTTCATGCGCGCAACCGTGCGGCAGGCGGCCCGGGCGACAGTCCAGCTGGTCGTGTCCGCCGCGATGACCTTCGGGTCGTACATCTTCGTCACCGTGCTCCTGATCACCGCGATCCTCACGGCCACGGTGGTCGGCGCGTTCATGCTCCCCGAGACAGTGCTGCTGATACGGCGGATCGCCGGGGCCAAGCGGCAGCAGGCGGGCGCGTGGACGGGCCGGAAGATCCCCGAGGCGTACCAGCCGCTCACCGGCACCGTGCGCGAGCGGCTGCGCACGGCGGTCCGCGACCCGGGCACGCTGACCGACTTCCGCTGGATGGTCGCCTACTACGCCTACGGCACGCTGCCGGTGCTGATGCTGCCATTGTGGCCGCTGGGTCTGGTCGTCGACGGGGTGTGGTGCGGGCTGCTGCGCCGCAGGGCCGTCGTCCTGCCGCTGATCGGCCGGCTCGCGGACCTGGACGCGCACTGGTCCACCGTCCTGCTGAAGCCCTCACCGAAGGCCCAACTGGCCGTACGCGTCGAGGAGTTGACGCAGACCCGGGCGGGCGCGATCGCCGCGCACGAGGCCGAACTGCGCCGGATCGAACGCGACCTGCACGACGGCACCCAGGCCCGGCTGGTCTCGCTGTCGATGCGGATCGGGCTCGCCAAGCGGGCCTACGACCAGGACCCGGAGGCGGCGCGCAGGATGCTCGACGACGCGCAGACGCTGGCCGAGGAGGCGCTGACGGATCTGCGGCACGTGGTGCGCGCGATCCATCCGCCGATCCTCACCGATCGCGGCCTGGTCGGCGCGGTCCGCGCGCTCGCCGCCAGCAGCGCGCTCTCCGTCACCGTGACCGTGGACGGGCTGACCGACGGACACGACGGGCCGCGCGCCCCGGCGGCGGTCGAGGCCGCCGCCTACTTCGTGATCGCCGAGTCGCTGACCAACGCGGCCAAGTACAGCGGCGCCGACCGCGCCGACGTCCACCTCGCCCGCGCCCGCACCGGACTGCGCGTCCGAGTGCGCGACGAGGGCCGGGGCGGAGCCGACCAGGCGGGCGGATCGGGGCTGCTGGGCATGCAGCGCCGGGTCGCCGCGCTCGACGGCGGTGTGACTGTGACCAGCCCCGTGGGGGGACCTACCGTGATCGAAGTGGAGCTGCCGTGCGTCTGGTGAGCGTGGTTGAGGCGGAACTGTCGTGAGAGTCGTGATCGCCGAGGACAACGCCCTCCTCAGGGAGGGACTGGTCCTGCTGCTCACATCGGCAGGGCACGAGGTGGTGGCCGTCGCGGGCAGCGGGCCCGAGGTGCTGCCCGCGCTGCTCGAACACCGGCCGGACGTGGCCGTGCTGGATGTTCGGATGCCGCCCGGTTTCCGCGACGAGGGTCTGCGGGCCGCGTTGGAGGCACGGGAGAAGATCCCGGGGCTGCCGGTGCTGGTGCTGTCGCAGTATGTCGAGGAGTCGTACGCCGCCGAGCTGTTGGGCGTCGGGGCGAGCGGGGTCGGCTATCTGCTCAAGGACCGGATCGGCCGCGTGGACGAGTTCCTCGACGCGCTGGACCGGGTGGCGGCCGGCGGTACGGCGCTCGACCCCGAGGTGGTGACCGAGTTGCTGACCCGGCGCCGTAATTCACCGCTGGACTCGCTGACCCCGCGTGAGCGCGAGGTGCTGAAGCTGATGGCGGAGGGCCACGACAACACGACGATCGCGGGGACCCTGGTCGTCACGGAACGCGCGGTCAGCAAGCACATCGGCAACGTGTTCCTGAAGCTGAGCCTGCCGCCGAGCGACAGCGGACACCGCCGGGTGCTGGCGGTACTGGCGTATCTGCGGAACGTGTGACGTGCGCGCCGCCGCTCTTCGCACCCGGGGATGACACCGGCGGCGGCGCGTACGCACACCCAGTGCCCCCGTCGCCGAACCGCCCCCGTTCAGGCGAACCCCTGCCGAAACACGCGTGGCACCGCCCCACCCCGTCGACACCTCTGCCGTGACCCCACCACCGCCGCCCCTCCCCCACATCCCGCCCATGCTCGCCACCCCCGGCCCTCTCCCGCCGACCGCGCAGGACGCCCAGTGGGCCTACGAGACGAAACAGGACGGCCAGCGCGTGCTGGTGTACCTCCCCGGCGACGGCAGCGTCCTCCTGCGCGCCCGCTCCGGGGAGGACATCACCGGCGCCTACCCCGAACTGCTCGCCCTGGGCCGCGAGTTGGGCACCACCCCGGCGATCCTCGACGGCGAGGTGCTTGCCCTGGACGAACAGGGCCGCGCCGACTTCCAGTTGTTGCAAGGCCGGATGGGCCTGGCCGCATCACCGGCGCAGGCAGCGCGCCGAGCGACCGAAACGCCCGTCCATCTCGTGCTGTTCGACATCCCCCACCTCGGACAGCCGCTCCTCACGCTCCCCTACGTCCGCCGACGCGCCGCGCTGGAGCAGCTCGGCCTCAACGGCCCGTACTGGTCAACTCCCGCCGCCCTCACCGGACATGGGGCCGAGGCACTGCGAGCCACCCGTGAGCACGGGCTGGAGGGCCTCGTCTGCAAGCGGCTGGACTCGGGGTACGAACCCGGGGTGCGTTCCCGCGCCTGGGTCAAGATCCGCAACCTGCGGAGCGAGGACGTGCTGGTCGGCGGCTGGGTGCCCGGCAAGGGGCGGCTGACGGGTCTGCCCGGTGCGGTGCTGGTGGGGCAGCGCGCGGGCGGGCGGCTGCGGTACGTCGGCAATGTGGGCACCGGCTGGAGCGAGGCCGAGCGAGCTGAACTCGCCGCGCTGCTACGGGCGGCCGGTACCGACGCGTGCCCCTTCGCCCCCGTCCCGCCGGTGACCGGCGCGCACTGGGTGGTACCCCGACTGGTCGGCGAGGTCCGCTACAGCACCCGCACCCGGGCCGGGATGCTGCGCCAGCCGTCCTGGCTGCGACTGCGCCCGGACCTCGCGCCGGAGGAGTCGGCGGCGGACGTACCAGACTCCATGTCCGAGGATTTTCCGGACAGTTGAGGAAGTTGCGTAGATCAAGTATTGGGTCGTCCGTTACCGGAGTGACACCCCAGCCCCTTGGCGCGTACATGAAAAGTCGGGACCATGAAAGCCCTTTCCACCCCACAGCCGTTGGGCTGCGCCCGAGAGGAGGACGCGTTGTCGTCCCAGAAGTCCCGAACCCGCCGTACCAGGTGGTTCGCCGGTCTCGGCGGTGCCGCCGCCCTGGTCATCGCCTTCCCCAGCGCCGCCTTCGCCGCGCCGCCCACCGCGCTGCCCGCGAACGCCGAAGCCGCCGAGCAGACGTATCTGCCCGCCTTCGACTACGACACGGACGGCTGCTACCCGACGCCCGCGATCGGCCCCGACGGGACGATCAACGGCGGCCTGAACCCCACCGGTTCGCTCAGCGGTGAGTGCCACGACGCCTCGGACCTCGACAACACCAACAGCTACTCGCGCTACAAGTGCAACAACGGCTGGTGCGCCTACATGTACGGCCTGTACTTCGAGAAGGACCAGGCCGTCGCCAACTCCAGCATCGGCGGGCACCGCAACGACTGGGAACACGTCGTGGTGTGGGTGCAGAACGGCACGATCCAGTACGTGTCGACGTCCAACCACGGTTCGTTCACCGTGCACGCGGCGTCCGACGTCCGCTTCGACGGCACGCACGCCAAGATCGTCTACCACAAGGACGGCATCGGCACGCACGACTTCCGGCTGGGGAACGCGAACGACGAGCCGCCGGAGAACGACAAGCACACCTGGCAGTACCCGCCGCTCGTCGGCTGGAACGGCTACCCGGCGGGCCTGCGCGACAAGTTGAGCGCCTACGACTTCGGCAGCGCCAACTTCGGGCTCAAGGACGCGAACTTCGCGGCCCACCTCACGTCGGCGAAGCCCTCCGGAATCACGTTCGACCCGGCCGCCTGACCGAACCGTCCAGGGGGCACCATCGTTCTCAGGGCTCCCGGAGTCATCTCGACCCCGGGAGCCCGAGAGGACGGAACGTGGCAGCTGAACGCGGGATCTCGCGGCGGGCTCTCCTGATCGCGCTGGGCATCGCCGGGGCGACGGCGGTCCCGGCGGGTGCGCAGGGCCCGGCTCCCGGGAACGGATACACCATGCCCACCCTCGCCTTCGACGACCAGGCCGTCCAACGCCGCCTCGGCACCGTCTACGCGTCCGCGCTCGGATCCGTCTCCGGCGCCAACACCATCGGCGCCGACCGTTCGGTGTACGACAAGGCGGGCCTGCTCAGCTATCCGCCCGGCACCGTCGTCCGGGCGGGCGGCGGCTATCCCGCGCCGCAGCGCTGGACCCGGGACGCGGCCGTCAACGCGTGGAGCGGGGTCAGCCTGCTGGCGCCGGACGCCGGCCGCAACACCCTGTGGTCCGTGGTCGACCGCGCGCGGGACGGCCTCGTGGTCCAGCAGGACAACCAGTGGTGGGACCAGATCGTGTGGGTCCTGGCCGCGCACCACCACTACCTGGTCACCGGCGACCGCGCCTTCCTCACCCGGGCCCACGACACGTCCGCGCACACCCTCGCGGCCCGCCGCGCCCAGCACTTCAACTCGTCGTTCGGCCTCTACGAGGGCCCCGGCTTCATGAACGACGGCATCTCCGGCTACCCCAGCCCGCCCGCCTCGAAGTCCGTCCACTCCTCCTTCGTCCTCGACCACCCGCACGCCGCCACACTGATGTGCCTGTCCACCAACTCCCTCTACTACGGCGCCCATCAGGCCCTCGCCGCCATGTCCGAGGCCCTCGGCCACCCCGTACAGGCCGCGTCGTACCGCTCCGACGCGGAGCACCTGCGCACGGCGATCGACAAGCACCTGTGGCGGACGGACGCCGGGACCTACGGCTACCTCGTCCACGGCGAGGGCCCTCTCGCCGGACGCCTGGACACCTCCCAGGAGGGCGCGGGCCTGGCCCTCGCGATCCTCCTCGGCGTCGCCGACCCCGAACGCGCCGTCCGGATCCTCGACTCCACGCACTGGCAGCCGTACGGCATCGTCAACGTCTGGCCGCACTTCCCGCGCTTCGACGACCGGCGTCCGGGACGGCACAACGTGATGGTCTGGCCGATGGTCCACGGGCTGTACGGCCAGGCCGCCGCCGACGCGGGCCGCACCGAGCCGTTCGCCCTCGCCACCGACACCCTCGCCGGTCTGGTCACCGCGAGCGGCGGCTTCTACGAGCTGTACGACTCCGTGACCGGCGCGGTCGACGGCGGCTGGCAGGGCGGCGCGAGCGGACACGCCGACCACTTCGTGTCCCAGCCCGACCAGACCTGGTCCGCGACGGCGTATCTGCGCCTGATCCACGACGGCCTGTTCGGCCTGACGTTCACGGACGACGCCCTACGGCTGAGGCCGTGCCTGCCGTCGCAGTGGGGTGCGGTACGGCTGCGCGGGCTGCCGTACCGGGGCATGACGCTCGACGTGACGCTGAGCGGCGGCGGGAGCCGGGTGGGGTCGTGCACGGTCGACGGGGTGTCCGGGGAACCCGTCGTGGCGGCGGACGGGCGGGGACATCGCGCCATCGACATCGTGCTGGCCTGAAAGTCCGGTCCCCAGGCCTCACTTGGTGAACCCATCCGTACCCCCGCTACGTGTCCGGTGCAGTGCTCGCGGTGATCCCGTGGGCCCACCGATCGTCGACGGAACAGGAACGGATGGACTCGATGATGAGATCTTCAACCGCGACACGACTCCCGCTCGACCGTCCCGCCCGCTCGCTCACCGGACGTGGGCGCACGCTGAGCGTGGCGCTGGCCCTCGGCGCGTTGCTGGTGTCGGGCGCGACCATGGCCGTGGCCGCTCCGGCGGTCGCCGCGACGGGTGACATCACCTGCCCGTCCACGGACTGTGTGCGGATCGCCCCGGCGGCCGGTGCCCCGGTCGCCATCGCCCCCGTGGACGCCGGCACGGCGTATCTGGCGTACTCGGGCGGCGATCTGCTCAAGCTCGACCTGGCCACCGGCACGCTCACCGGGATCACCACCGGTCTGGGCAACCTCCGCGGAGTCGCCGTCGCCGACGGCAACGCGTACATCACCGCCTTCGACGGCAGGCTTCAGCAGGTCAGCCTCGCCACGGGCGCCCGCCGTACCCTGGCCGCCGGTCTGCCCTCGCTGTTCGGCGTGGCCCGCTTCGGCACCACGACCTATGTCACCGACGGCAACGGCGAGATCGTCGCCGTCCCGGACAGCGGGACTGCGCGCGTCGTGGCCACGGGGCTCGGCTTCTCCTACGGCCTCGCGTTCGACAAGGCGGGCCTCGCCTACACCGCCGACATGGGCCAGGGCCGCATTCTGCAGACGAACGTGGCCACGGGTGCGACGCGAGTGCTGGCCAGTGAGAGCTACGAACCCACGTCGATCTCGGTCGGCGGCGACGGCCTGGTCTACTTCATGGTCGGCGACGAGGTGAAGCGGGTGAACCCCGCCACCGGGGTGCAGTCCCATGTCACCAACTTCCGCGGGATCAACGGTTTCAGCTTCTCGCTGGCGGCGTCCGGGGACGCGTACATGGCCGGTGGCGCCGGCGACGGGGTGTGGCGGATCTCCGGTCTGACCTCGCGCTGAGCCGGTAGACACCTCGCCCGAGGGTCCGGGACACCGGAACCGTGAACGTCCTCGCGCGCTCGTGGAGCGGGTCACCGCGCCCGCTCCACGAGCGGCGAGCCCCTCGTCCGATGGGCGTGGTGCGGCGGGTCGGAGTTGTGGGGAGTTGCGTCGGGGGGCGTCCGGAAGGTCTATCGTGTCCGCATGTCCGTGCCCGAACTGATCCGTATCGTCTCCCGCGACTCGCCCATGGCGCTGGCCCAAGTGGAGCGTGTGCGCGCCGAGTTGGCCGTCCTTCATCCGCAGGTGCGCACCGAGGTGGTGCCGGTCAAGACGACCGGCGACAAGTGGATGGGCGATCTGGCCCTGGTCGAGGGCAAGGGGGCGTTCACCAAGGAGGTGGACGCCGCGCTGCTCGCCGGTGTGGCGGATCTCGCGGTGCACTGTGTGAAGGACGTGCCCGCCGACCGTCCGCTGCCCGCCGGTACGACGTTCGCCGCGTTCCTGAAGCGGGACGACATCCGGGACGCCCTGATCCACCCGGGCGGGCTGACCCTCGACGAGCTGCCGCCGGGCACCCGGATCGGCACCTCGTCGGTCCGGCGGGTCGCTCAACTCGCCGCCACGCACCCGGAGTTGGAGTGCGTGCCGTTCCGCGGCAACGTCAACCGGCGGCTGGAGAAGCTCGCGGCTGGCGAGGCCGACGCGCTGCTGGTCGCGATGTCCGGCCTGGAGCGCATCGACCGGCTCGACGTGGTCAGCGAGGTGCTGTCCCCCGAGGTGATGATGCCGCCGATCGGCGCGGGCATCCTCGCGCTGCAGTGCCGCGAGGGCGACACCGAGGTCATCGACACGGTCAGCGGGCTCGGTCACCCGGAGACGCATCGGGAGGCGACCGCGGAGCGCATGTTCCTGCACGTCCTCCAGGGGCACTGCAACAGCCCGATCTCCGGGTACGCGCAGGTGGACCGGAGCGGTGAACTGTCGCTGCGCGCCTGTGTGTTCACCCCGGACGGCAAGACCCGGCTCAACGCCCACGAGTGGGCGGGGCGACTGGACCCGGCGACGCTGGGCACGTCGGTGGCGGTGGCGCTGCTGCGGCAGGGTGCCCGGGAGATCATCGACGGCATCCCGCACTGAGCAGGGAGTCTCGGGGGGGGCGGGTCACGCCTGGTCCCAGAGGCTCAGGGGGTTCCGGGTTCCGTTTGGTCTCCCGGAGGCTCAGGGCGTACCGGGTTCCGCCTGGTCCCGGAGGAACTTGCTCACCTGGTGGGCCAGGCCGTCCCGCCCCGCACCGGCGGCGACGGCCGCCTCGCACAGACCGATGCCGCCCGCCCACAGGCGCCGCTCCGTCCACTCCTCCTCCACCCGCAGCTGGACCTGTACGTCCACCTGCTTCAGGGAGGCTTCCGCACCGGCCGCGTAGACGACGGCGGTGGCGCGGCGCAGCGGATGGACGTCGAAGCCCTCGATGAACTGCGAGCTGCGCCAGTCGATGAAGGCGCTCTCGCCGTCCGGGCCGACCCTGACGTCGATCTGGCCGTCCTCCAGATGGATGCCGTAGTGCCGCGCGCCGCGGTTCTCGACGGTGACACGGAGCGTGAAGTAGGTCAGCCCTTCGGCCGCGTCGTCGCGTCCACGCGGCGGCTCGGCAGCCGCCAGGCTGTGGACGCGGACACGCAGACCGGCATGTTCGTCGTACTCCTGCCAGTCCCCGACCACGTTCGGCTCGTACACGGTGCACCCTCTCGGCCTCAGAGAGCTGCTTCCTATCTGTGTGCTCAGCGCACTGTCAAATGAGCGGAATGCGCTGTGGCCAGCGTTTTCGCCCGCTTGATCACTGATCAAGCCGTGCGCAGGAAGAATCCGCTTTCCGGCCGTCGAATCCTGGTCAGGAGCGTGCCGCACATCACGTTCCCGCCAAGATCAGCGGGCGAGTCGGCCGAGTAGGGAGGAGGCGGCCGCGATGCCCAGTGCGGCGGCCACCAGCAACACGGCGAAGTCGGTGCCCAGATGGGACGGGGTGCCGAGCAGCAGCCCGCGCAGCGCGTCCACTTCGTAGCTCAGCGGGTTCACCTTGCTCACCGCCTGCAGCCAGCCGGGCATGATCGCCACCGGGTAGAGGGCGTTGGAGCCGAAGAACAGCGGCATGGTGATCGCCTGGCCGAAACCCATCAGCCGGTCCCTGCTGAGCACGATGCCGGCGATGGTCATCGACAGACAGGAGAAGAAGGCCGAGCCGAGGATCACGATCGCCCCGACGCCGATCAGCTTCAGCGGGTTCCAGGTCAGCGCGACTCCGAGGATCGCGGCGATGACGATCACGACGACGGCCTGGATCAGCGACTTCACCCCGGCCGCGAAGGCCTTGCCGGTGATCAGTGCCGAGCGCGGGGTGGGGGTGACCAGGAGCTTGTTGAGGATGCCGGCGTCCCGCTCCCAGATGATCTGGATGCCGTAGAAGATGGCGATGAACATCGCGGACTGGGCGATGATGCCCGGGGCGAGGTAGTCGATGTAGGGGATGCCGCCGGTGGGGATCGCCTTGATGCGGGTGAAGGTCTGGCCGAAGATCAGCAGCCACAGGGCGGGTTGAACGGCGCGGGTGTACAACTCGGTGCGGTCGTGGCGGAGTTTCTGGAGTTCGACCGCGCACATCGCGATGACGCGGGCGGGCAACAGCCGCCATCCGGCCCGGGGTTGGGGCGGGGTCAGGAGAAGGTTCAGGTCGTACTCGGGAGCTGGGTCAGCCGACGCGGTTCGCGGTGCGGCGGGTGCTTCGGACATCGCGGAAACCTCCTGACTGGTCTTCGAGACCGCTGCCGGCTATGTCCCGGAAGACGTCCTCGAGGGTGGGCAGCGGATCGGTGGCGGGGGCGCCCTCGGTGCGGCGGCGTTCGCCGAGGCCCTCGCGGAGTTGCTCCGGGGTGCCCAGGGCGCGGATGCGGCCGCGGTGCATGAGGCCGACGCGGTCGCAGTACTGGTCGGCCTCGTCCATGTAGTGGGTGGTGACCAGGACGGTCATGCCGGTCGCCTCGCGTACGGCGTTGATGTGCTCCCACACGCTGGTGCGGGCGATCGGGTCGAGGCCGATCGTGGGCTCGTCGAGGATGAGCAGGCGGGGCGCGCTGACCAGGGCCTGCGCGAGTTCGAGGCGGCGGACCATGCCGCCGGAGTAGGTGTTGGCGAGCCGGTCGGCGGCGTCGGTGAGGTCGACGGCCCGCAGCGCCTGGGCGACGCGGGCGGCGCGTTCCTTGCGCGGGACGTCGAAGACGCGGGCGAAGAGAGCGACGTTCTCGCGTCCGGTGAGCCCGCTGTCGGCGGACAGCTGCTGCGGGACGTAGCCGAGCATGCGGCGCACGGACATCTGTTCCTTGGCCGTGTCGTGGCCGAAGACGTGGACCATGCCCGCCGGGACCGGCAGGAGGGTGGTGATACAGCGGATGGCCGTGGTCTTCCCGGCGCCGTTGGGGCCGAGCAGTCCGAAGACCTCGCCCTCCCCCACGGACAGGTCGAGCCCGTCGACCGCGGTGGTCTCGCCGAAGGAATAGGCGAGCCGGGTACAGCTGACGGCCGCGGCCCGCCCGGTGGCGGTGGCAGTGCCGGTATCGCTGTCGGTGGCAGCGTCGATGGACGGCGTCATGACTCCTCGGCCTCCTCGTGCAGGTTGACGGCCAGTTGGCGCAGGGCCGGGAGCGCCGCGCGCAGCGCGTCCCGGTCCGCCTGGTCGAGACGGTCGACCTGGCCGCGTACGAGCTCCGCGCGCCGTGCGTGCCAGTCACTGAGGCGGGTCTTCGCCGTCTCGGTGAGCTGGAGGCGGGCGGCCCGCCGGTCGGCGGGGTCCGTATCGCGGATCATGAAGCCGTCCCGGACCAGCTGGTTGACGAGCGTCGACACCGAGTTGCTCGCGAGGAACAGCTCCTTGGCCGCGTCCGAGATGCCGATTCCCTGCCGGACCTCGACCAGGCGCAGCAGCTCCACCTCGGCGCCGCGCAGTCGCGGCATGGTCATCGCGCTGCGCAGTCGCCTGCGGATCAGCCGCTGGACACCGACGAGCGCGTCGGCCAGCTCTTCCGGGAAGTTCTCCGTCTCCACACTCGGAGATTACCTCTTTAGCAGAGGTAACTAACCCAAAAGGATGGTCAAGACACCTGCTCGGGAGGCAGCGGGACCGTTTCCGGTTGGACACTGGTGGAGACCGGTGGCCGCCGGTCCACGAGATCGGAACGCGACTGCCATGAACCACGACAGGAAACCGTCCCCCGGAGAACCGGACTCCGTCTCGACCCGTTCGGTGTTCGGCGCCCCCTGCTGGGTGAGTCTCACGAGCCGCGATGTGGAGACCACGGAGGCCTTCTACGAGGCCGTGTTCGGCTGGAAGTGGCGCTCGGCCAGCCTCGGCGACCGCTTCCGGATCGCCACGGCGAACGACATGCCGGTGGCCGGTCTGGCCGCGGTCGCCTCCATGTGGCAGGTCGCGGTGGCGTGGACGCCGTACTTCGCCGTGCCCGACGCGGATGTGGCCGCGGCCCGGGTCCGGGAGCGCGGCGGCACGGTCGCCGTGGGACCGCTCTCCTTCCCGCCCGGCCGCGCGGCCCTGCTCGGCGACCGGGACGGCGCGACCTTCGGCATCTGGGAGGGCGACCTGATCCGCGGCTGGGAGACCTGGCGCCGCTCGGCCCCCGCCTTCGTCCGGCTGCGCACCCGCGACGCCTTCGACGCGGCGATCTTCTACGGCGAGGTCCTCGACTGGGCCTCGGCGGACCCGGCGAGCTGCGACGTCCAGTACGAGGGCGGCGAGGTCGTGCTGCGCAGCGGCGGGAACGTCGTGGCCCGTATCGAGTCGGGCGCGCTGGAGGCGGCCCCCGACCCGACGGTCCGCCCGCACTGGCAGGTCCACTTCTCGGTCTCGGACATCAGGTCGTGCGCCCGGGTCACGGAGGCGCACGGCGGGAGCGTCCTGCGGGAGAACCTGCACGAGGCCGTGCTCCGCGACCCGGACGGCGCCCGTTTCACGGTCACCTCCCGCAACGCCCCCTGACCTTCACCGCCGGGCCGGGCGCGACAGCAGCACGAGACTGCGCGCCTCCACGGCCATCTCCGTGCCGGCCTTGTGTTCCGTCTCGTCCGGGGTGCCCTGCGGCTCGGCGGTGTCGATCAGGGTCGTCCAGCGCTCGCCGTAGGTGACGTCGGGCAGCCGAAAATCGACGGGCTCCCAGTAGCTGTTCAGCAGGAGCAGGAACGAGTCGTCGACGACGGGCCCGCCGTGCGGGTCGCGTTCGGCGATGGCGTCGCCGTTGAGGAACACGCCCACGCAGTGCGCGTCGGAGCGCTGCCAGTCCAGGTCGGCCATCTCGCGGGCGTCGGGCAGCAGCCACACCAGGTCGGGCAGCGGCTGTCCGGCGTGCACGGCGGTCTCGCCGCGGAAGAACCGGCGCCGACGCAACACGGGATGCGCGGCGCGCAGCCCGATGACGTACCGCGTGAAGGCGGCGAGTTCGCGCTGTTCGTCGCTCAACTCCCAGTCGATCCAGGAGACTTCGTTGTCCTGGCAGTAGGCGTTGTTGTTGCCGCGCTGACTGCGGCCCAGCTCGTCGCCGTGGCTCAGCATCGGGATGCCCTGCGAAAGAATCAGCGTGGCAAGGAAGTTGCGCTGCTGACGGGCGCGCAGTTCCAGCACAGCGGGGTAATCCGTCTCCCCCTCGACCCCGCAGTTCCAGGACCGGTTGCTGCTCTCGCCGTCCCGATTCCCTTCCCCGTTGGCCTCGTTGCGCTTGTCGTTGTACGAGACCAGGTCGCGCAGCGTGAACCCGTCGTGCGCGGTGACGAAGTTGACGCTGGCGCGCGGACGCCGCCTGCTGTGCTGGTACAGGTCGGAGGAGCCGGTGAGCCGGGACGCGAACTCGCCGAGCGTGTGCTCGCCGCCGCGCCAGAAGTCCCGTACGGCGTCGCGGTACTTGCCGTTCCACTCCGACCACAGCGGCGGGAAGTTGCCCACCTGGTAGCCGCCCTCGCCCACGTCCCACGGCTCGGCGATGAGCTTGACGCGGCTGATCACCGGGTCCTGCTGGATCAGGTCGAAGAACGCCGACAGCCGGTCCACCTCGTGGAACTGCCGGGCCAGCGTGGCCGCTAGGTCGAAGCGGAAGCCGTCGACGTGCATCTCGGTGACCCAGTAGCGCAGCGAGTCCATGATCAGCTGGAGGACGTACGGGTGCCGCATCAGCAGGCTGTTGCCGGTGCCCGTCGTGTCGTAGTAGTGGCCCCAATCGCCGTCCACCAGACGGTAGTAGGAGGCGTTGTCGATGCCGCGGAAGGACAGGGTGGGGCCCTGCTCATTCCCCTCGGCGGTGTGGTTGTAGACGACGTCGAGGATGACTTCGAGCCCGGCCGCGTGCAGCGCCTTCACCATGGACTTGAACTCGGTTACCTGGCCCCCGCGTTCGCGGTGCGCGGCGTAGGCGTTGTGGGGCGCGAAGAAGCCGATGGTGTTGTAGCCCCAGTAGTTGGACAGGCCGCGGTCCTGGAGCACGCCGTCCTGCACGAACTGGTGCACCGGCATCAACTCGACGGCGGTCACCCCGAGTTGGGCGAGATGCTCGACGACGGCCGGGTGCGCGAGTCCCGCATAGGTGCCCCGGAGTTCCTCGGGCACGTCCGGATGGGTGCGGGTCAGCCCCTTCACATGGGCCTCGTAGATCACGGTGTCGGCGTACGAGCGCCGGGGCGGTCGGTCGTCGCCCCAGTCGAAGGCCGGGTCGGTGACCACGCCGAGCATGCCGTGCCCGGCGCTGTCGCCAGGTGCCGGCCCGGCCGAACGCTCGTACAGCGAGGGGTCGTTGTCGATCTGGCCGTCCACCGCCCGGGCGTACGGATCGAGGAGCAGTTTCGCCGGGTTGCAGCGGTGTCCGGCGGCCGGAGCCCACGGACCGCGCACTCGATAGCCGTAGCGCTGCCCCGGTCCGGTGCCCGGCAGATAGCAGTGCCACACGAAGCCGTCGGCCTCGGTCAGCCGCACGTCCCGGTGGCTGCCGTCGTCGCCGACGAGGACGAGGTCGACGCGTTCGGCGACCTCGCTGAACAGGGCGAAGTTGGTGCCGTTCCCGTCGAAGGAGGCACCCAACGGATAGGGGTGCCCGCTCCACACGGACACCCCTTTCCTGCGCGGGCTCGCGGTCACCGGGCGTCCTCCAGGACGCCGTGCGCCGGACGGGCCGGCGGGGCGGCCGGTACCTCGCGCGGGAGTTGGAGCATCTCCCGCAGGCGCGGCGCGGGCGTCCTCGGGACACGCGGGACGCGTTCGCCGCTGCGAGCCCGCTGCGAGAACCAGATGACCTTGCTTCCGGTGTCGGTGGCGCAGCAGCCCCAGCCGTCGCTCATCGCGGCGATCCGGGCGAGGCAGGCACGCAGGTCCTGGTCCGGACGGAGATCGCGGTCGTTGTCGCCGATGGCGGTGATCAGGTGCTGGCCGTTCCACCACAGCTCTATCGACGTGTGCTTGTCCGTGGCGTGCTCGTCGATCGCCCGCAGCAGCAGCTCGGCGCCGCGGCAGACGGGATTCACGAGGATCTCCAGGTCCCAGAGGCGGAGATGGGCGGCCAGGATGCGCCTGACCTGCCCGACCCGTTCCGGACTGACGTCCACATCGAGGTGGTAGTAGCAGGGCACTGCGGTCTTCATCGTCGTTGGCTCCCTACCGGCGAAGCTCACGCTTCCCCTCGCCCTGCGGGGCCGGGGCCCCGAACACGAAGCGTGAGCAATGATCGCTTCTGAGTCAGCTCCAGAGTGCGAGCGCTAGGCCATTCGTGCAACACGAGCGACGGGTGAGGTAGTTGAAGAACCAACAAGACGCTGGGTCATCACCTGTGCACCATGAGTGAAAGCCTCGACTGCCGTGACGGAGCCATGACCCTCCGCGCACGGCCGCCACCCGACGGTCGGGAACCGCGGTCCGCCGAGGTGAAAGGTGAACAGCGCCATGCTGCTACCCGCCAAGGCCGAAGTCGCCCGCCACCTGCGGCGCTATCGGGCGTGGGAACGCGTGATGCTCGCATCGCCGGGCGACCGGACGGTACGGGCCACCTTCGAGGACTCGGGCTACACCTTGTGCGTGCTGCTGGGGAAGCGCTGCGCGCGCGAGGCCGCGGAAGCCGCCGAACGCTATCTGCGCGGCAGCCAGAGCACGTACCAACAGGAACAGAACGCCCGCCCCCGTACGACGGCCGTCGTGCACCGCGGGCCGCCGGTCGCCGTCGATCAGCGTTCCCCGGCGGGAAGGTAGTCCCCCTTCCGGCGCAGCTAGCATCCACGGCCGGGTGAACAGCCCGGCCTCCGGCACGACGGAGGTGAGACCCATGAGCGCGACCCCGGCAGCCATCGGCCGCATTCCGGTACGTGACGTACGCCCGTCCGTGGACAGCGGCGCGCGCCCGGCCAAGGCGGTGGTCGGCGAGACGTTCCAGGTCACCGCCACCGTCTTCCGCGAGGGCCACGACACGATCGGCGCCAACGTCGTCCTCTACGACCCCGACGGCCGCCCCGGTCCATGGACCCCGATGCGCGAACTCGCCCCCGGCAGCGACCGCTGGGGTGCCGAGGTCACGCCGGACGCGACCGGCCGTTGGTCCTACGTCGTGGAGGCCTGGGGCGACCCCATCGCCACGTGGCGCCGGGCCGCCCGCATCAAGATCCCGGCCGGCATCGACGTCGGCCTGATGCTGGAGGAGGGCGCGGAACTGCACGCCCGAGCCGCCACCGGGGTACCCGAGGGACCGGCCCGCGCCACGGTGCTGGCCGCGGCGGACGCGCTGCGCGACGACACGCTGGCGGTGGGGACGCGGTTCGTGGCCGCGTTGACTCCGGGCGTGGAGGGGGTGCTGGAGGCTTGTCCGCTACGGGAGTTGGTGACGGTTTCCGAGCCCCGCGTGTTGCTGGTGGAGCGGGAGCGGGCGTTGTACGGCGCCTGGTACGAGTTCTTCCCGCGCTCCGAGGGCACTCCGGCCCAGCCCCACGGCACGTTCCGTACGGCGGCGAAACGGCTGGCGGGCATCGCGGCGATGGGCTTCGACGTCGTCTACCTGCCGCCGATCCATCCGATCGGGAGCACCTTCCGCAAGGGCCCGAACAACACCCTGT
>Ga0307515_10000786_pt1 | contig 73166 bp, 62 predicted proteins | sample 17_EM_MG_FD_194513 | JGI IMG/M metagenome (GOLD analysis project Ga0307515, IMG submission 194513) | Populus trichocarpa ectomycorrhiza microbial communities from riparian zone in the Pacific Northwest, United States - 17_EM | ecosystem: Host-associated > Plants > Roots > Unclassified | place... | reverse complement strand
GCGACGCGTTGAATTGACGCCGGGCGCGGAGTAATCCGCCACCGGGGTGTCTCTGACGGCTCTGACGGAGCGCGTCCACTCTGACGGAGCCATTCCGCCCGGACGGAAATATTTTTTGCTGATGAACTGGGTGCAACCAGCTCAGCAGCACTGTCTGTCGTGGGAGGAAACTCACCTGGAAATCATTACCAAAATGCCAGAGAAGACTGTATTGAACTCTGTATCACCTGGATGGAAGATGAACACCTGGTAGATATTGCGAAACAGTTGATAAGGCTTCAAGATCTGAGAAACTTCACAATGGATGGTAATCCGCCCCATATGTGATGCCAAGTTTTTGCCTGGATTACTCGGCAATATGATCTAGCAACATACTTGTGGGCAGTTGACTCTTGTTTGGAGAGAACAACGTCCACCCAGGGTGATAGTCCTTTCACCAAATTTGCCATTATTGACAGTATTTTGGGAAAATCAAGCTTCTCGGACGGTCTGATATTTGCCCAAATTAAAGGCCATCTGATAGTGACATTTGTTACTATCAACGCAATGGTCATGGTGGATAACCGCAACAACAAAAGTGAATACATTGATAACAACCCACTCAACTGGGAATGAACTTCAGTCATCAGGGTGAAACTAGTTGATGAAGCTTGGAAGCTGTTAGTTATTGACATATTAGACAATTCTGGAGACGAAATAAGTGGCGATGAATTGAATGTTACATCGGAGGAGGAGGAAGGGGAAGGGAAGAAAGAGCTACAGGGGATGCATGAAAATCAGGACAATTCCAAACCGCGGATCATGCCAATTACTAACGTTTCACCACAGTGAAATTCCCCAGGGCAGCCTGGTGAAATGGAGGTCAAAGATGTTGAGATTTGAATTTCACATGAATATGATTGGGCAGATGCTGATATGGAAAACATTACCCTAACGGAACAGGAGGAAGCCAACCTCCCTGATGTGGAAGCACAAACGCAGGACCAGACAGATAATGTCAATATGTGCTGGTGAATAACTGTCCTTGTCAGAGTAGTTGCTGTCAGAGCTGATGTCAGGGATCAGGGTGCAGTAAGAGCAGCAGTCAAAATGTTAGGATGAAGCAAATTATGACTTGCTGATTAGCGGAGCTGATACATAAACAGAACATTCAGAGAGCAGACTTTGCGGAGTCAATGGCAGTAATATGCGTCACCATGGAGATCAGAACTCTCAAGCCACGCTACGAACCCACGCAGTAACAGCTGCACCTAATCATTGCCGTGAATCGGATGGCAGCGAAAGAAAATTGTTTGGAAAAGGGTTATTGATTGGCTGATGACTGTGGTACTGGCAAGGTTAGACCCTGCTGTGCCCTTGAGATATACTGTCCACCATACTCACAATCATCAGACTCCGACAGCACTAGCATTAGTATGTCTCGAGGTTATTGTCTACAAACAAAAAATCAAGAATCTACCTGCTCGATTAGACAAATAGGAGATTGACACCAATTGTCACACCACGAAGATTAAACTGGATGAGATGATTGGAAGGGAACGCCACCTCCAAACATTCATTCTCTGGTATGCTCGGGATATATACCACCATAGTGACTTAAGCCTATGGTTGACATGGCCCTAAACCGATGGTGGCAGAATGGTAAGTGGCAGTGACTAAGTTCACTGAGCTAACTCCATATCGCCATTATGGTATATCTTCCTGGCTGACAGTATCATATTGAGCTTCTCTTCATTGTGAACCATCAAGAATAGTCCTGAGCTCGATCACTGAGCCTTGCTACCACCGGTTCAACTAAGAGGAAGCACAAAGTTCGAAATTTTGGGGCCCTGTCATAACTCATTTGGATATGTTAGATGTGGCCCACAGGTTAAAAACAAGCGGGACCCCAACTCTCGCGTTTATGAAGGCTAATGGCATGTTTGTCACAATGGGCTCCAGCAATGATGATATGCATATGGCGTCCTGTATATTCAGTCCGGAGCTGCAATATCAATGGATGTTGATGGTAACTGCATTGGTGAATGGCATCGAAGCCTTGTGTTGGAGCCTGGACAGTTCATCCTGGTTGATCCTACAACTGCCACCAGATTCATTCAACTATACTCTGAACATTGATGTTGGTTGCGTTGCAGATGCAAGGAATGTGTCGGGTACCAAGCATGGTTCTGGGTCCACACCTGTTGCAGTTCTATACAAGAATGGCCCAGAGTTCAGATCAGTTCTTCCCTGCACAACAATGACTTCGGATATATATATATTGCATCTGATCAGTAAAGTAGGGAATGTAACGAGGGGCACACACAGATGGGATATAGTGATCGGACAGCACCGCTATGAGGAAAGTATTGGGAACTGAGGTTTGTCTGCTTTATGTACACTGATGCCATGGCAAACAATTGTGAGCCATATCCTAATCAAGAACCAAAACCCCATCATCAACAACCCTCATATGCATGTAAGCACTGCACTTGTTACATGAATGAAGTCCTCTGGAGCTAGGCAGTGTTACATAAATATGGGAAATGGTAGCAATACAGATCTGAGAGAGAGAATTACCGGGGTTGTCTCCACCCCGGCATCACTCATGGGCAAGATGAAGTTGTTGGCCTCTCATTGGCGGTTCATTTGCCTTATCATCACAGTGCTTATTCTTGGCCCTACCTAGATTGATCCAGAAACAACATCATCCAAATGATGATGATGATGAGATTGAGGGGTTTCTGATATGGGCAGACCGAACCTGATCATGCTGTGGATGGTCATTTCTGAGTTAGAAAAGGCCTTCCAAAGGAAGACAGATTGAATACCTCTACTGGTACGGTTGACAGGTATGATGTATGATCAGATCAAGGCTGCATTGTGGTTTGGGGCTCCATTGTTGCCTTGGCTCAAACACTATATCCAAAACACCTTGACAGCGATAGACAATGGAGAGAAGGTGATTCTGTGGGTATATGGGCCACTTACCCAGTGGCACATTGAACAGGTTAGCACTTCTTCACATTCCCACTTTTTGCCACTTGTACCAACTCTGACATTTGAGTGAGACACATCAACTCTGGTATTTAACTATGACAAATATCAACTATAACATTTCACTCTGACATCAACTCGTCGTATGACAATAATACTAACTGGGTGCAGTATTGCCCCATCCTAAGCTAGAGGTGTTTTGCTATCAATAGCTCAATGACTGCGGATGTGAGTGCCTCCGGAAAGATGTCATTCATCAACTGCAGGCAGGCAGGGTGCTTGTCCTGTGCTGTCTGACAAGCAATGAGGGGTCAAACCGACATTAAAATGGCTGAAATGCCTTCATCTTAGAATTGGTTACAAATTCCTAGATGGAACATCAGACAGGGTCGTATGTTGAGCAGATCGGTCGACAGCAAACACAACACACAACTGAATGCCTTAGCCTCACCATAATTGATTGTTTCATCACAACCACCGAGGGAATGAACTAAACACCAATACTATGTGCGCTGGCAGTTCTCCTGATTGCTGGCTGTAGGAACATTGATCTCAATGCTAATCAACTATATGACATCATGATTGGAACGATCTCACCACAGGTACACTGGGCTGCTGTAATTGGTCAATATGACAATGTAATACTGGACATTAGTTAATTTGTGATCTTGCAATACTTTCCACTTTTGGGTTTGCGCATTTTTTCCTTCTCAGTTGGTTCTTTGGTTTGGAATCTTTCTTTCAGGTTGACGGTTTTGGTCTCTGTTTGGGTTTCGAATTAGTTCTCTTGGAGTTTGTTTTGCTTGCCAGGCTTGCTCTGCTGCATTTTGGGTCGCTTGTGTGTTATCTCACAGTTTCTGTTTTGGACGGTGTTGACATGTATAGATAACTTGTACAAATGAATGGAGTTATATTGTCACTGACTTTGACTTCTGACCAGCATGACACCAACTCTGAGTGCAGCAACTCTGACAGCAGCCACTCTAACAGAAGTCCTGTGACAGAAGCCCTCAGACAACAACTGTCACAAAAATCTGACCACTGCTCTGACAGCAACTCTCCAAAGAGTTTGCCATGACTATGGTTGGTGGACAAAAAGTCTTCATTATTTAACAATGCAAAATCTCTACTAGTAAGTGCACTTCAAGCATATTGCCCAGCAAGTACTCTACAGTCCAGGCAAAAATAAACATTGGTTTTGGTTCTTGTTAAATCCATGTTGAAGGAACACCGTGACATTAAACTGAACATATATCATTTTTTCCTGATAATAGCTACGACTAACCTTCGAAGACCTAACGAAGGGTATGAAACCAATGTGCCATGCACATGCACAATGATGCTATGCAATGAGATACCTACACCACCTAGTTGTAGACTTGGGTTTGCTGTTAGAGTGTATTCACTTCGGAAATATAACATCAACTTCCAGTGTCACACAGGCAGTGTCAGCAACAGTTCCAAATCCGCAGTTCAGTTCCGGGTCCGGGTTGGAACCAAACTGGAACTGTTGCAACTGGATCAACCCTGTCAAAATACTGAACCGCACCGATCCCGCAGTGTTTTGGCTGGTTCCACATGTTAGCGAACTGAGAACTTGCGCTCCAATCAAGTATTTGAGTTCTGACCATATCACAATATGATATATACGTACAATATGCAGTTTTGGATGCTCTTTCTCCACCCATCCTCCAATTGGCAACCCGATCAGTAATCATTGAGTCACCGCAAAAAACACCCACTTTTCGGTGTGAATTCACAGCAACTCAATGCATATTGATTGGATCGCAAATTGGAGAACAGGAGGTGACAGAGCATCCCAAACCTCATCATTTACATATATATCATATTGCGATACAATCAGAACTCAAATACGTAATTGGAACCAAAGTTCTGAGTCCACGAAAAGAAGGGTCTGCTATATGGAACACCGGGCCGTGAAGTGGCTGCTTTAGGTGCGGTTCGCATTTGGAACTGCTCATCATCGGGATGTGCAGTTCCTTGATGACTCCATCACCGCACCCGGGCTACGGTTCCGGTTCCAACCAGGAACCATTGGTATCACTACACACAGGTATGGTACAAACTTCGCCAAGCAGCATTTTACTACGCTTGGGTTTGATGGACTTGGCTGTGTAGCTCCGACATTTAGTAGCCGCATCTTTCTTCCACTTGTAACCAGAGATATTCTTGTTCGACTCACACTGTTTGAGGCTTGGGATGAGGGGCCAGTTGTAACAGCCAATTTAAGGTAGTTAGATAGAGTACATCATGGGTAGAGAAAGGAAATATATGCCATACGAGAGTACAAATTCTGTTGCCAGTGAAGGTAGTACCAAAGCACTCTAAAACCTGTATATATATACTACACACTCCCAATATAAAGTTGCCAAGATCAGCAATAGTAACACACAGTAAATTACAATGGGTTCGTGATGTCAATTCATCTACCCAATCTGCAGGCCACTCAGTAAACAACAGATTCTCTGTGACATAGATATATCCATTTCAATCAGATAGTCAAGTTGAGAGTGAAATATACCAATCAAGAACCACCGAGCTCTCACAAGGCTGCGCAGACTTGTTACCCTGACAGGGTCACTCTAACATGGTCGCTCTGACAAGGTCGCTCTTACAATGTTCCTCTGGCAAGGTTGCTCTGACATGGTTGCACTGACAAGATCACTCTGACAAGGTCGCTCTGGCAAGGTCGCTCTGACAGGTTGTTCTGAGAGGTTGCTTTGACAGGTTGCTCTGACAAGCGCATTCTATTCTTCTAAGAAGCACTGTGCCAAAGTTGTATACCCAAAACAAACTTCATACTCGACTTTATATCCAGGAAGACTGGTGGTCACAAACCCTGATGGTGTACCACAGATCTTATATCAGTGGAAGGCAGTACTCTATGTGTATACCATCTATCAACTGCTGTGGCCTTGCGAATTGTAACAAAATTCTCATACTACACTCTCTCTGCAAGACTGACAGTCATGTAAAGCAATACTAAGCATTTCATTATCGCAATCCTGTCTTCAATGCAATGGCCAAACTCCTCAGCTGCAGAGGTAAATCAGTCTTGAGGATTGGCTAGGGATAAGAGCGGCCTGCAGTGTCCAAACGAACCATTCTCTGCCACCTTTTCAGGAATCTAGGGGCCAAACTACTAACCCACATGAACTACAACCCCTAGGATATGTGTTGTCCAATGCTTAACTGGGTAAGTTACCTCCTGATATTGCTTTGGTACCTGCTCCCATATCTTGGAGAGCTACACAGCAAATCCCATTGACCTCCAATGATGTGCAGATTCTTGATGCTATACTCCTTGCCATGCATTATTTGAATTATAAGGCTTTGATTTTGTTCACCATCAGGCCAGGTCACTCACTGGCTATTGCCAAATGAGCACCAGGGGATAGATCTGGTTGGAGTTGTGATAGCACACCATTCGCGACTATTGCTGCCCCTTTGACTCGCTTAGCAGTGAAGACCACACTGTGGCATATATCAATACACCATTGTGGTGAGATTTGCAGAGCAAGATCCCAGAGTGGCTGTGGGTGAAGGGTCTCATACTGTTGCCCAACATAGAGGTTTGTGGAAAAGAATATAGTCGGGAGGATTGGCAGATCAATGAGACTTAACAAAGTGGTATAACGTCAATTCGAACTTATGGAATCTAGAAAACTTAATGTGAATATGAAAAAGTCCAGGATAAACTTTGACTCTAACATAGGGGACCCAACGTATACAGTTTAACTGTGACTCTAACATTACCTTTACTCTGACAATTTCCCAACCTCTTACAACAGCTCTACTCTGATATAGAAATCAACGTCACCTATAATACAGTGTGACTGAAACATTGAGTTGGGAGACCCAAGCTATACGGAATCACATCAACTCTGACAATTTCTGTAACTCTGTCAACCATGGATCCTGTGGTGTTACTTCAACTTTGACTTGGGAGACCCCAACATGTATGGTGCAACTTCCACTCTGACAAGTACCTTCACTGTGACAGTTTTCTTAACTCCGACAACCACCCTACTCTGATACAAGAAGCAACACTACCAATAATATGTGGTTACTTCAACTTTGACTCAGGAGATTCGACATATACAGTATAACTTTGAATCTGACAATGATTCAAACTTTGACAGTCACCCTATCTCTGACAATCACTTTAACTCTGACAATCACCCGACTGTGATCTGGGAAGCGGCCCAACCTGCCATATGGCATTACTACAACTTTCACTTGAGAGACCCAACGTATACAGTATTACTTTTACTCTGACAATCACCCTCACTCTGACTATTACCCTAACTTGGACAATCACCTTAACTCTGACAATTACCCCAACTGAAAACTACACTACTCTGACACCAGAAGCAACCTCGCCTATATGGTAATTACTTCAACTCTGACATGGAAAACCCAACATATATGGTATAATTACAATTCTGTCATTGAACATGTTTCTGACATGGTTAAATTATAACTTCGACCTTCCCATGGACCATAATGCTGACCTGGGAACAAATGTTATTGGGTCTAATTCTGACTGTGACAAGTTTGTTTTTAGTAATGGTAGATACAAATGTGGCAGATAAGAAATGCTGATAAGGCATGAGTGCTGTGTGCAAGAAGATATGGGCATAGTGCCGGATAAAGTTGTGGTAATAGCCCATTAGACCAAGAATGAAACAAACTTATTTCTTATTCCTGGGCCAAGCCCAGTCAGTCAATACTCCGGTCTTTGAAACCAACATATACACTCCTGCTTATTCGATTTGAAAACCACTATATTCAATCTCATCATGAAACTATTTGCATGTGGACTTTTCAGAATCTTGCTAGCTTTCTGTAAACGGTCCAGTACAATCTGCACTTGATCCAGATGTGCCTCTCAGGTTGAACTGTGGATCAATATGTGGTTGAGATACACCGTCTTCATATTATGTAGTCTATGATTAGCTGCCAGCTGGTAGTTCATGACTCAGGCGAATTGACTGGGTGCATTGGCTAGTCCACAAGGAGGCACTGTCTACTTGTATAGCCAATAATAGGTGGCACAAGCAGCATTTTGGAAATCACCAGCACATATTCGAATTTGAAGATAACTGGAGGCGACATCTAGGTATGAGAAGCAGTTGGAACGTCCCAGAGGTTAGATGAGCTCTTTGATACGAGGTAATGGGTATCAATCTCCGCTGGTTATGCAGTTAAATGCCCAGTAATTGATACACTGATGCATTCTAACACCATTCTTAGATACAAAGCTCATGGGTGAGCAATTATGGTGGCTGCACGGCATTATCCAGACATCATGTAATGCATTCCCCAATTGTGGTATTCGCTCTGTGTCTTCATTGGGAGACAAATAATATGGAGGTTGATATGTATCATTCTTTTCACAGTCAGGTGCTATATTGAGTTTAAATACTGGTTGACACCATATGGTGCTGTACATCTGTTCTGCGAATAAACAACTATTCTCCAAGGTGTGAAGCATTGATTGAACTTCATCTGGTGCCTTTGTTGACTCAGGCTTGCTGTACCACACTTGAACTATGAATGCACTGGCCAACATGGAATGATCCAGGCAACAGAGTTGTTTCTTCTGTAATATTTCAATACACCTAGTGCAGGCTGCTTATTGTATGGTGTTGTCATCGGGTTTCCTTGCAGGCTGAAGTCTACAAAGGTAATGGATTTGTACTACCTTTTCTCTTTCTTGCCAATACAGGTTGCATTGCATTATCCAAATGTTGTTTAATCATTGATTGATGTGACATTTTGCATGTACATTGCGGACCAAGTATATCACCCGGATGATATCAAACCCTGTCACAGTGTACACTGAGAACCACCCTGTATAGGTGGAGCCATCAACTCCTGGTCTCAGTTTCAGGCAAACAGGTTTCCATCTCTCGAAGACCTCATCAACTATGTCATATGCCTTTTCTGAAATCATACAGCCACTATCTCTCTCCTGTCACCTAGCACTTTGCCTTTTTAACCTTTCTGCAGTCTCTCTTTTTACATAATTCTCCATTACCCAATGGTCTTTGTATGTTTTGGCTGCTAAGGTACCTTAACTGTAATGGATTTTCTTTTACCAAAGCATTCAGTCAAAATGGACAAAATCGGTAGTACCACGATCGCTGAATAGGAGATAGTGATAATAACGAAACTTGGTCATTGCCGCCGCAGAACTAGTAAATGTTGTACTATGAAGTCGATTCATTGCTAATCCGTACCATTAACATTTCCCCCACTTGAGACATCGGAATAATCATCATCACTGTCATCAGACATTTCTTGCACTTTGCACTTTTTGGCATCATCTCTTTCTCCAGGGACATGCTGCATCAAACAGATGCTGTGAAGGTTTCGACCGCCTCCACATCCATTGCCGCCTTTTTTGCGACCACAACAGCAACCTGTTTGCATATCATCTCTCACTATCACGGTTTCATCAGAGTATTGCTATTCGTTGGCTAATTCCTTTTCTCACCCTGCGGGCAGAACCTTTTCCTTGTTTGCACAAGTGCAGGTGCGGTGGTCCTCTTCACCACAAGCATAGCAACTCAGGTCATTACTCACAGCGCTAACACTGTTTATCAGTATGTCCTTCTTGTTCTTAAGCGCCATTGACATTGGTTACTTTATGTAGTGAATCATTGTGTCCACTCAAGTGATGTGGTCCATAACTTCATTGAGTAATGCTGTGCACTGATTTCCCGATCTCTCAAACAAAGATTTGGATGCTGCTGGATTGCTCCCAAGGTTAAACAGATATGAAGTGCAAAAGTATTCATTGGAGAGAGGTGCATGGGGTTCCACCTGGTGTTGAAGTGCTCAGAAGCATTCATTACAAGTGGCACCACACTTGCCAGCTTCGATTGGAAGTGACTCCCAATGCTGTTTCAGCCCGATCAGCAAGTCAGGAAGAATACTGGTCTCTTGGGCTGTGGCTGAAATGTCTCCCCACGCTACACCTGCACCTGGGTGTGCCAGAAATCTGTGATTGGCTCCAACTGCACCTTGGTTGTCAAACTGAAGCACCGCCATGGCTGCCCAACTGTCGGTCAGCGAAATCCCAACCACTCCATGAAAACAAAATCCCAGCGCATGAGGTCCAAATTGGTGCTGTAGAGTAAGTAGGCAGAAGATGATAGTGTGTAGGGTACTTATACAGTGGTAGGTCAGCAATCCCATCGTCTGGACATAGAACATGCACCTGGTGGAGTTAATTTGGAACTTGCTCATGGTTGCAGAGTTAGCCTTTACTGTAATTATGGTCTCGTTTTTAGCATTCAGTTCCGCCATGGCTGATTCCATCGTTTCACCAGTCATGTCTCTCTGATCTCCTGCAGCCACCAATATTTTCTTGGTTGCTTCAATATTGTTCAATGCTGTGCCCAGTCAAGCTTTGATCAAATGGTTGAGCACATTCATGGTGGCGACCTCTCATTTCAGTGTCAAGATATCCTTTGCAATCACATCCTCAATGGAGGGAGGTACTGCCTCATCTCATACTTAGGAGGCCTGTTGTACAAATGAAATGAACTCGTCCAGTTTCGCCACAAGGGCCCACTCCTTGACCTCCGGTATCACCTCTCAATCAGCAAGTACTTCTGCAATTAAACTCCATTGTTGACTGGTATCCTTGGACATTTGGATCTGATCTTTGACATGTCCACCATACTCAGTTTTGACCTCTGTAAGCCTGTTGTTGACGTCCATATGGATGTCCACCTGAGCCACAACCGGCGGGTAATTCATGATCACATCTTGGTCGACTAGATGGACATCGGTAAACTATTTGAAAACACTGAACGTCTTCGGCCGTGTATCTGGGAATGCACTGCTCGCCTAGGTAGCGCTTGACATATGTGCCACTTCGACACCACTTGCCTTTCCCTCTTCAGCGGGGTTATGCGGTATGGCGGCAGGCATTGTGGTTGTGATTGTCATTGTGGCAATTAGTTGAGGTGAAATTTGTCTTTTTTACATTCAGAAAGTAATCTGTAATCAATCTAACTATTGTTCATGAATTCAAAATCTTGCTGCAACACATATAATGTGCAGGACATGTCAATCTGGAAGTGTTGCTGCAAATGTAGTAGTATTAAGTGACAGTAGTCTATTCTTTGTCTGAGTGAGTGATGTCTATCCTCCCTCCAATCCACTCAGCATAATGGATATGTGTATACCCCTTTCTGGCCTGTGGGCTCCACAGAGCCGCACCATATGTCAACTCATTCTTTCATTCCACCTGTGATGATTACTTCCATTTTAAATGCAACAAGTCATAACTAGTTGTATGGTGGTGGAAAGCAATTTTGTAGTGCGCCTGTTTGTGTCAGCATCGAAAATGGAGACTCATAACCATGACTGTTACTGGAATTGGACCCTTTTCTCCGTATTTGACCATTCCATCTCAGATAGCACAAGGAGACTCATTTTCGAAGATTGCAGATCGCCGTACCAGGCCTCACAGAGTGAGAAATAGGGTTGTCATCTTTGAAGGTGTAGGGTCAAAGGTACATTATACAGCTACTAACAAAGCTTCCTCATCGTCACAGTAGAGGAGTCCACATACATTGTGGATTGATGGCCACAATTGCCACTACCAGTCTCTCAACATACCCAAATCACATACCATTTACATTCATCTGGTGAACCAACTGCAGCACTCACCGGCAGTTGAATGCATCTGCCAACATCTCCGACGTATCCAGTGTCCATTACCCACCCACTTCTAACAGCATAACAACATGCCACACTGTATGACAATCTGCCCTTGTCTGGCAATCACTTGACTGTGTGAAGAGTTCAATGTAAACATACTCAGGACTTCTTGGTTACTTAGTTAGTGTCCCTCGAGATGTAGTCCTTTGCTTATCAAAGTCTGTTGATATGATATTGACACAATCTTATCCGCACCGCCAAAAACTGCACTCCATACACCTGAGATTTATAGCCTGTCAATGTGATGTTCCGCTGCTGTACTCTCATATATATGTTGCGGTTAACCCCATGGCCATCTACACCACCACAGCCATCGAAGACATTGCAATCATTGCAGCCATTGCAGCCATTGTTGCAATTGCATCCACTCCAGCCATCCCAGCCGTTGCTGCTACTACAGCCGTTGCAGCTGTTGCAGCCATTGCAGCAATTGCAGCGGTTACAGCCACCTTAGGCCTTGCAGTAGTTGAGTGCAAGATTCTGTCAATATAAGACATTGTTTGCTCTATTGCATGATTGTATGGAGTCCGTAGAGTGTGCTGATGCCGGACGCATTTGCAATACACCTGGAACCCTATAGACTTATTTATAGGAACATTTCTGCTTCAAATAATATTACTTGACAGTAGCCAAAAATGGTTTCTGGGTTGTGGTTACCCCAGAGCTCAAACTTGGTTGAGATGAACCATTTGAGAAGATTTATTGATTCAGCCTAAGTCTATGATGATACATTGTCCATATAGATGCTGCCAGCCCTAACCAAAACCACATGATAACATAATGTATACAGACTGCATCTAAATAGATGTTATTTACATATTTTTAATTCAGACAATGTTGATCTCATTTACAAGAATCTAAACACCTGTATTGAAGAACTGCAAATCGGATGGAAAATCCACCTACATTACAATAATGCTTTAACTTCCCACTGAATTCAATCATGTAATAGTAAACTGCTCAATTATGTATAGAGTTTTGGAATATTTAGTATATTTCAAAATTATCCAAAGAAAAATAATACAGCCTGGCACATGGTAAGTAATACTAACATTGAAATCCAGTTATAGATTACAATACCACCACCATCTGATATTGATTCATAATGGTTCAGCTAGAAATGAATAACGTTTTGAGATACTGTTCATAATGATGAAGATAATCCACCAAGAGCCAATACAGATTAAGTAAAATGGCATGGCTGCATGTGGAAAGTCCAGGGCCGGGTAACACCCACTGTATATAGTCAGCTCACCACAAGTCTCAAATCTCAAATGATACTTTTACCATATCCTACCTTTCTACTATGCCACAATATTGACATCCACATTTGCAATCAAATCTATTGATATACCTTTCTACAACCCATACATGGGTGTATTCCCTTACACAATTCTTGCTCTTACACTTCAGGTACATTTCATATACAGAATTTCATGAATTACTCCTTTCCAATGTGTCATGACACATAAACTCCATGCAAGATATCATATAGATTTGAAAGTACTAATTGTGACTACAAAGTATCTTGATAACTCTATTCAATTGAGATTAATGGTAGCAGAGAACATTTCTTCCAGTTTCAGAGGCCAATCAGCCAGAGAGGTGATACAATACCTACCAATGAGAAATCCAATAGACTTGTGGTCTATACATCGCAAATACCAAGAGGCATGAATTGTCCATTAAATAGAGATTAATGGCGATGTGTGCAGAACTGACAGTCCAAATTGTTCGCAACAAATTCGCGTGAGAACTTAGAGGTTACCATTTGGAGTATCAATGAGCTTCGTTAAGTTATCATATGATTGAGTCAATTCACAATCACGGTGACCATTTCCGATCCCATGTATCGATTAGAGACTGGTCACTGGCATGCCAAAGCTGTGCCATCTCCAGATATTGCTTCCATCTTTATCCAACAAGTGTAATCACATCTGAACTATTGCATTGACACAGGCCACATTCTTACACCAAGGTGTGACGACGATTGTATTCCTGGCCCCTATGAAGTACCAGAGCAGGTTTGGGTGATATGAACTATTCACAGCTAGCAATGCCACCGATGCCAGTTCCAATCACAGTTACCCTCTGCTATGCTCAATGGGATTATCTACATTGCGGATGATGTTAGGAGTGTACTGCAGTGGCTACAGGTGTTGTACAAAGCACTATGCAGTCGGCTGCTATTCAATGATGCAACTATGATCACTGCTTTCTTTCAGCTATTGACTTGAAGAGGTCAAGATAGTAGAGCAGTGATCGCAGATTGTATGGAAGCACCAAATGGGAAACATAATAACCCTGAATGTTCTGAGGTGGCTAGCTGGTATGATTTGTGACTAGCAATATCAATTATCACCTTTGGCAGATGATTGGACAACCCAATCCAATTGTTGTGAGCGGAGAGTGTGATCTGTGCATATTGCATTCTATTTCGTCAAACAATACAATGACAGCTGATCAATCGCCAAGTAGTGATTTCGGATTTGTACGCATAAAATAGCATATAAAGCACGTGTCAGGAATGCTTTGGAGATCATATTAGTTTGTAGCGGGGACTCTAAGGATCCATGGAGCTGCTGGAGGATGGACTGTCCGGGCAATCTCAGGAGAGCAGTGCATTTAACATGTATTTAGGGCATGCAGAGATTCAATTGGTGTGTCATATCCACATGTGGGAATGGATGTTACTTTCTTGTCACGCAGTCTCATTTGCATATGACAAGTGGGTGATTTGCCAAGTCAGCTCATTTGTACAGATGGTGGCAGCTGCAGTGGATTCACTTTGAACTAGAGACTGATAGAAGTTGCCTTGCTACAAAGCCAGGAATTCTAGCATCAACTTGCAAAGTATTTGACTTTTGGCTCTGCAACCCCAGAGTGAGTGACAGAGGTGGCAATGGACTGCACTGGCCATCAGGTATGCCACTGGAAAGTACCTGGATAACAGCAAGAGTGGAGGTGCCTCCCACAGGTGGCAGCACTTCATATTTTCAAATTCTTGGAGCTACTGCTTTTGACAATCTACTGGCCAGTGAGGAGGGTGTTTGGACATTTTTCCTAAGAGTGGGAAATTGCACAGGGCTGCGAGGAGTGAGTGTGGAAAGCATCACCAGTATTGAAGTAGACACCAGGTGCTGAACAGCTAAGCAGGGACCAGTGGTGGTAGCGGCAAAAAGAGGCAGCCAATGGCATACTCAATTAAATATTGCCACCTCACCAAGACACAAATGTAGACACTGGATAGTGAGGCTTTGAACTGTTGTGTTGAACTGTGCTTTCCCAGACTCCAGGATATCCCTTCTTTCTGTTCCATATCTATTATGAATTGAGAACTAACATTTCCAGATGAAGCCAGCGCAAGGAGAACAATGATACCTATGGATGAATGGAAACATATCACTGCAATATATATAAATATCGTGGAGGTTGTCAGCATTGCTAATATGGAGGCAATCCCACGGCATCAGTCGATTCACAATGCCATTGATTTGGAGCCTGGCAACAATTCGACATGGGCAGATATACAATTGGTTGGAGTTGAGTTGAATCAAGTTGAGTTGGAGAGAATTGGGTTGAATGAAGTTAAGTTGAACTGAGTTGAGTTGAACAGAGTTGAGTTGAACAGAGTTGAAATGAATAGATTTTACTCAAACAGCATGGAGTGGAGCGGTATTCCTACTATTGTGTGGAATATGATCACATCCACAACAGACTGGATCATGGATTTGGACACAAATATCCAATGGCATAAGGATGGATTGAGTAGTGGGTAGTGTCTTGAGATGGATGATATGTTACCTGATTATGGGAGTGCGATGAAGAGTCAATGGAAGGCAGACTTCATGCAGGCCAGTAATGATGACCTTCTGAGGGCTTACAGATCAACAGGAGATGTCATGAAATGCCATCAATGAGTGCACTTATGGACATGGTGGAATCAAATGGCTGGATCCAAGTGGATCGTGGGAAGAGATGCACTGCAACGGGAGATGGATCGCATCGGGATTCAGACAGCAGCTGGAGACAGATTGCTGTTGGAGATGGTGGATTGGAGATGGTTGACAAGCGACAATTCAGTCCAAAGAATGATGGTCGCTGGATAAGGATCGTGATTTCACAGGGATGGAATACCAGAGGTGTATGATACGAGATGGATGTTAGGACGTGAATTACAAGAGAAGGATCACAATCAACTTCCTTCCCTTTGTTGAAGAGATTGAGATTATACGAATGTCTATTCTTCGGGAGATTGCCCTACTTTGATATCAAGCTACAAAGTTGCAATCAAGCACAGATATGCTGATACACAATGTGCCACCAGCATGGCTCCACTGAGTACACTACTGTGCACTATTCAGAGATGCCGAACTAAACAGCTACATGTCGGAAGTGTAATGCCAAATATAAACCCAACTTAGCCTCGGTAATCCCGAGTAACATGGCTACCCTCTTTCTAGTGCACATCAAGCCGGCGTATGAGATTAGTGCTTGGTGGAGCAAGATCGTAAAAGAGATGGATGACAGTGATGGAATTTCAATGACCCCTACCTGGCATGAATATTATACTGGAAGTGGAGGAACAATGCACTGTGAATCACATTCACCAATAGAGAAGGCTGGCAGTGGCAAGTGCAGATGGAGAAGAAGCAACAATCGTACACTGAGAACAGCAAACAGTGCATACAGGGAAGCGATGGCAAATACACCAACAGATGAATCAAGAAGCTGCATGCTACAGTTACAATTTGCAATCAGATTCTGACTCAGTCTTGGCATTTGCGAGATACACAGCTGGTACCAGAATATCAACTTCAGAATCAAGGCCTGACCAACAGATATGGCACCCAACAACTCCATAATGGATGTCCCATCTGAGTGTTCAGAGGTACAGAAGGGGGATGACCATACCCGAATGAAAACCAACTGCTACTGCAACAAATTACCATACTGGAAGTCCTGCTGGGATGCACCTTGGAGCGCACTTCCCTTCCTACAATAATAGCCGGAGATTAGTGACTGAGTGCACATTGGCAGAGATTGCCAGCAGATTCAACCAGCATATGTAGAGAACAGTGCACAATGCACCTGGAGATGAAATGACAAGTGAACTCAGCATACAATGATGTGGATACCCACACAAGTGACAGCAAGCCCACCTGGAGTAGGAGCAGAAAGCATACCCAAAGCAAAACTGGTGAGTGCAACCAGGAATTGGATATAACTGCACCAAGCATAGGGCGGTTGTCAAGTATTCCAACCAGTGCACCTATGAGCAGGAGGTAGATTAGTGTGACTTCAGGAACCACGGAGAGATGATGACAAGACCAAGGGAAATTGATCTATGCCAAGTGGGTGCATTTCTGTACACTGAAGCAGTTCTAAACCAAATCAAAAATCATCTCTGCATGTACCAAATGAATTAAGAAACCGGATCACAGGGGTCAGTCACTGAATGACATCGCAACACACAGTCCAGACAACTACCATGAGATAATGACTGAGCATTGTGACCAAGATCAGTGACGAAGATCATGGCCATATAACTTCAGAGTGTGATTAAACAAGGGGATTATTGGGAGCCCTCCACAAGAGGCACCAACCAAGATATTTACCAAATGGCGTACCAACATGAATGCTGAACGACCATTCCGGATGCCTATATATCTGCTCGGCAGACACCGAATCAGCATGAATTCAGCTATCAATGAGTATGGAGATGTTGTACATGTCACCAGCTGCAAGGGATCATCTCAGATATATCAAGACTGGCCAACCAAGCTATATACAAGGGTGCAGTACAGGGCAAAAACGCGTGCATATATACGATACAAATGACCATTTTATGTGACCCTTACAACATACATATGAGGTTACAAATGATTGACCATCACAAATGGCAATGACACCGAGAGCACAAGCTAGGATCCACATGTAGAAGTCAGGCCGACTTGATCTGTCAGACTGAGCACGAATGTGAATAATCAACCACCTTCCAATGCAGCAAAAATGGTCACTGATGGGCTGGGCCTGCGGAGTTGTTCAAGTGGAACTGGGAGATCTCAAGTGAAAGCTCATTTGAAAGTGTTGTGAGTATGCCCGATTACTGGGATGATTACAAGTTAGAAGTACTAATGCAATGGCCAATGACAATGGCAATGGTAATGGCAATGAAGATGGCGATGAGGAGCAGTGAGCTGATGTCACCATCGATACCTACAAGTCAAGACGAGGCTGATTCTATGTTTGGCGATTCCACCATGATTCCACTGTTCAATTCTGACGATGACCTGCACTTGGTAGACACTGCATGTGCCAGATGTGATGGTTGGATGGCGGACATTGTGGAAGTGGAGAGATGGAGGATAGTGTCACTTTCGATGTTTGTTATTTGGCTTCTCTTCTCATCTGTTTACTTGATTACCTCTGTACTTGTTTTGATCTCAGCCCAGTACAAATAGTGTCAGCATGAGTTTTAATCATTTCTGGAGACAAGTCAAGTATAGGTGGAATTTCACCTTGTGCCAGATTGACCGAAGGGTTGCGCTGAGTGGTACTGATTGGTTGTGGGACTTATGGGTTCGTACTTTCGAGTACATTGAACAGCTTTTTGATTATTTACTTTCGTTTCCTACTTTTGTATGGATTTATACAGCCCAGCAAGTGTGCACCTGAAGAGACGGATAATGTGATGGCATGGCTGCATGTGACATGACCAGGGCCGGGTATCACCCACCATATATAATCTGCTCACCACTTGCCTTAGATCTCTAGCAATGCTCCTACCTTAGCTTACCTCTATACATGTCTACAATATTGACATCCACCTTTGCAATTATATCCATTGATATACCTTCCATCATCGCCATACATGGGTGTATGCCTTTACAGTAAGGAGGAATTACTGATTGCCATGAAGTATTACATAAATGTGATCAGTACTAAAGATAATAAAGCTCTATAGAATGCAGTAGACCAAAAAATGCCAATTGCCAAGCTAAATAGAAAAGGATAGAGTTCAAATCGAAACTTGGTAACTGAAAACTACAGGATGGATTGCATTGGTAAAGGTACATTTTGTGAATCTAAAATACACAAATGGAAGTCAAGCTGTACTTTAGATGTATGTGGAGAGATATTGATTATATAGTTTCTCTCAAGGGTATTGTGTATATAAATACTGTATAGTTTATTAGTTTCTAGTTTTTGGAAATATTTAGGTTTGTATTAACCATGCAACAGTGTGATATGACAAATGGCCTCTGGATTATTGTGTGAATTCTCTAATTTTGCGATAGATAAAATATAGAGTTCTGCTGATACTGGTCAATAAGCCAGCAGAGTGTTCCAAACATAATAGAAATGAAAAATCAGGGGATTGACTTCTTGATAAAACAGATATTCATGAATATACCATCTTTATTTATCTTTTGTTCACATTGTCCTTATTTACCTTTCTCCTGGGTATATATCCTATCAACAGGGGTGCCTGGTACGGTCTGTGCAGATTGCATGGATGCTGTCTACTTGTATATCGATATCAACAACATGGATCAAACAGAATTTCAACTCAAATATAAACATTGACCAATTTCTTTTGTGTCTATAATACTACCAACTGTGTATTCCATAGCTATTAATCCTACTGCTACACATAGTGTAGTGATTACCCAAACGATCTGGAGATAGACCAAGTAGTGTTGAATACTTTCATAAGTTGCCAAGCTGGCGTAAAACAGAATTTCACAGATATGACTTCTCAATACAGATGGCAGTGGGTGATATACCTGTATGACTAATTACCACCAATGATTGGTAGTTAGTCAATTTTTGCTGTGCACTGTCTTACAAGTACAATGAATTTTATAATCGTGAAAATATAGCATCCACTGGAGATACATGTAAACAATTCAAAGGGGAATACAGGCATAATATACGGTTCACAGTATACAGAATAATTTGAGATATATTCATACATATCAATGGTAGTGAAATATACATGTCTTTAATTAAACTAGAATAACAACCATCTTAGAAACTGTTGATTGCTGAGCAAAAGCTGTTATTGGTATTTACAGTAGCGCATATGAATATTGTGTCTGTCTAACATAAAAGCTGATTATCACAGATATGATGCGGCAATTCATTCTCTCGTCAATTGCCATCAGCTATAGTGCAATTATGTCAACGTCACTGAACAATTGGTTACAAATTGAAATAAAGTCAACTTTTGAGTAGATATTCTTTAATACATAGTATATCCAATTCTTACTATCAAATATACAACATAGTAGATATATCAGTCAAGTGCTATTTGGTTCACACCAATATATAGATACTCATTCTTACTGATGAAGATTTGATAGAGTAATATATCTATTGTAATTTAATTTGCAAATATAAGTTCTGTTGGTGGCTAGTATATTTAGCTTCATACTATCCCTTTATTTTAATAGATATTACTGGAACTATTAAATGTATTTATACATACGGATATGAACAATTAGTCTGTGGCATATTTGTTACATAATTACCATTTTAGACTAGGTTAGAAGATGTAACTTCCACCAATAAATCAAAATGGTTCCATTGATTAATATCCACTATGTCACATTTTCTAAAATATTTCTTATTCTAACCTGAGAAATCTGAGAGATTCTTGATTTCTTAAACAAGAATAGGTTTGAATCAATTCATGTAGAGTACAAAATATAGATTTCAAATATGAATGAAGAAACTACTCATTCAGATACTAGTAACTCAATCTACTCAACCTGATTCTGTATCTGTTTTTACACTTGCCTGGACTGTTTGGACAACAGGTGCATTGCCTTGAATATATTACTCCCAGTTCAGAATTCTTCTGTTGAAGATTTCCCATATTGACTAGTTATCAAATGAATAACTCAGGCTGGCCTCTAATGATGCTTCACATCAGATGGCCATAGTTGTATCAATAGGTGGATTCTTTGCAATTACGAAATACATTTCTAGAACTTAGACCCTAGCACAGAGCACATACTACAGGCAGTGTATCCATTCAGACAGTCTCTGCTCTGTAACTCTCTAGATGGCTAGCAAGTTACATATATCATGAAAACTGAAGTTTTTTTAATATTTAAGTATACTAAGCTCTGAATTGGAATCACACTGAATAGTGATAACTTGGGATTCTGGGGCTTTGAACTCCAGTATCGTCAAATATGATTAATATTTCAATCTCCATCATGGTTTCTGAAGAGTGACAGTCTGAATACACAATATATATGGAGCATTTTGGTACATTTGTGGTATTTACTAATTACTACTAATACATTATATTCCTAAAGAGTTCAGTTTACAATGTATTTTAAAAAGACTGATTTTGATTTAACCAATACTTGTATTGAATAATGCTATAAAGATTGAAACTATAATAGAGATTTGAGTTAAGAGAAAATACATCCAGCAAGTACAACTAACTGTCACTATAAGGCAAGCCTGCAATATTTATTACTATATTTCATCATTATGACTAATTCAATATTGCGTATACCTCACTTTACAATTACTAGGTTCAGCTATTCTTCTATGAACTATGTTATAAAGCTTTACTATACATCATCATCATCTATATACTGGTTATTATTAACATCCATATAATGAATCTACCTCTGAGTTGTAAAGCTTGTTATGAATTTGTAAATTCATTGTATAAGGTATACAAGATAACGAGTACAAAATCAAGATGTCAGTGACTATTTCCATCCCATTGGATAGTAATCTTGATATTAGCTATATTATCAATCCAGACATTCCCCTATGAAGTATTATTATATTTTGTCTTTGTTGTTGGAATTTGTACATCCAGATTGTCTCTTTTATTCTATGACTGCATACTCTGAAGACATTGTATCAGGTTCTCATCCATTCCATTAGTTCAATATCATAGAGCATTTCAGCACACACTATCCATGGGACACCTTGGAGGTTGGGTCATACTAATGATATTATCTAATGTACTTTAAGTATCTCTCTCAATTTCTAACACAAAAAAATATTACTATAATAGTGTGTAAATTCAATGCAGGACTCCATCATTATTGGATCAGTACATAGTTAGTTTCTATCATATGTGGTAAATGGAATTATTGTTTTTATCAACTTCCCACCCAACAACAACTGGAGCTAAATATGGAAATTTAATCTTGTCTACAATCCCTAACCCCCTTTAGATTGTACCATTGCAACTAAATATTCACCACTCACTTGTTACAACTCTATCACGATCTGTAACTTTGCAATATAGCCAATGCTATATTCCATGTGTCCATCTGAGAAGTCAAAACTACATAGTTTATTACTACATCTGAAAGGCTTCAAGGGAATATGGAAATATCTAGTAGTACATATGCTAATATTGCCATCCATTCTTCTTCTCTATTGAGGTATATCTGTTTGTCCTTTACTTCAATATCAGTTGACTCAGTGGTAATAGTCAAAATTCTCAACTAGCAGTAGTAGTATATTTTATCTTTACAACTAATTTATCTAGCCATAGCCCATACTAGATTGTAGCTAAATGAGTTGTTGTAACAAAGTAAAGTCAACAACGATACAGAGTGTACATTACTACTTTAACTTTCCAAGAAACTGTACTTAACAAAAGGTTTTTGGAAAGGAAAATTTATAATATTTTTGATAATTACTTGCTGGTATTTCTAACTGCCAATTAGTACTTGGGTTTGCTTTTTCTATTACCAAAGTAATGAAGTCTCTTTATAGTAGTACTGGTAAAGTCTTTGTACATGGCAATGACATATCTATTCTACTGTGCTCATTAATTTTCATCTTTGAAAATAGTTTCATTGTATTAACTTTACATTAAATATATACTTTATATAGCATTCATTTGGTTTTCTTCTTATTGCATTGTTTGGCACCATTTGATTATGTCGCTGAGAATTGCAAATCATGACTAACAATTTCCAATATATCTCAGATCGTGTGTATTTGGTAGTTAGATATATAGTGCGATGCAATCATCTGCATACACACCTAGTCACATTGTTATATGCTGCCAACAACTACAGTGTCACTGTAATCTTACAATGTGACAGTGTATACTCAAAACAAAGGTCAACAGTCACGTTCACTGCACCACTATTGTGGCTAACCCTATTGACACTTAAATTCTATCACCCAAACCTTGTATCGCAACTATTTGCAGACCAGATAATCTGGACCAAGTAGTCTCTTGGCTTCTACATCCAAGAGTGTTGACATAACCAACCACACAGTAGATGTACTAATACCTGCCAGTGGATAGAGGCATACCCTCTTATTTACATGTCCAAATAAAAGCTCCTCATACTATGGATTTGTAAATGTAATATACCTCAGATGAAGGTCTAGACATGGTAGCACATTTGCTTCTCCTGATTACCTAGATTACCTGACAGTGAGTTTTGATATCATTGAATTGAGGATGGATTGTCCTGATTGGAAAGGATGAATCTAACTAATAACCTAATACAGGATTATGTAGTGAATGTATAATGCTGGATATTTTATACTGAAGCTCCATTATAGACAGGTCATATTCATACTAACTACAGCCTAACTACTAATGGCAAGATAACCCTCAATGCTGGTTATAAGTAATGACAATCAGGGATAGATAGTTGCTCTTGTTGGCTGGCTCCAATTATGAGTTACTAATAGAATCATTTGAATATCTCTAGTTCTTTACATGTACTTTGTTCAATGAGATGAATATTGTGTCAGCAAATTGAATTTATGTAACTGGGAGCCTCAAGTAGGGGGTGAGAGAATGTGGGGTATAAACCTACAAGTGTTATATAAGGCAGAGGGTGAAATGCCACAAGGGGAATCCAGCTAGTGTTTGGAGTAATGTTAACATCAGATAACCACTACAGAAGCATCATGAGAATGAATGTGACTTGTTTGGGGGTGAAACAGAGTGCCACAGAGAAGTACAAGTGCACCTGGGAATATTGCCCAACCAAGGGGGAAATTCCAAATAAACATAGAAAGTTGCTTTAATTCTTAGCAATCTGTTTCAGGAGGACTACAAGCATTACTTGATACATTCCAGATATGCACATGCAATGAATTACCCTATATGGCAAATGTGATCCATGGGTTTTTATTAATTATCCACTTTTAAATTATACTACTCTAGCTGAGTTGAGTTTCCACTAAAAAAATTTTACATCACAACTTGAAGAAATAAAGAAAAAGATACCTAATCCAATAATCCAAAGTAAAAATACTGACACAATAACCTTACTAAGCAACTAAATGGTTCAAATTGAAAATAGTATCTATGATGTTTACTCTATCAGCCCTCCAATCAGAGATGACAAGAGAAAGAACACACAATTTGCTGATTGAATGAACTGACATGAAATACTCCTTCAATTTCGGAATGCTTTGAATCTAGTGAGGGGGTGAAATGACATTATACCATGATTTTGCTTTATTTGTGATATCTGACAAATACAAATTGAGATTGGTAAATGCTGCAAATGAAGATGGAATGTGAAAGTCAATATAATGGTTTGGAGTGGAAATGTTATAAACTACTAGGATATGAGAAGGGGGAGATAGAAAGTACTATTTGGAAAAGGGAAGTACTGAAGCTGATAGAGGAGTACGAAATGAGATAGAAAAGTACCAATGCAGACTACAGAGTGCTGACAAGAATTTGACAGCGCCTATAGGTGCTTGGCAGCATCAGCAAGTAGTGGTGAAATAATGTCGCAAATGAATCGATAATAGATGACTGCCATAGCTTCACTCTGTGATTCATTACAAGGAAATGGCAAAATATATGTTGATATTCATCTTGAGAATACATAACTATAAGTTCTTTTCCAGCAGCATATTCAGACAGCATACCATAAATCACGTCTGCCACCAGTGCTAAAGTCAGTAGAGTAATAGGTTGAAAAACCAGAAATGTGATAGGCTAACACTCTAAACTATTGGCTGTAGAGAAAGATTAATGGCAAATTGAATCCAGACTTTCCATTCAGATGAAGAATAATTTCTATCATCCATGACGTTGGATATATAGGCATTATGTATAGCACATTATTGACATGGATCCAAATCTCACAGTCAGGGTTGGAATCCATTCCGAAACAGTGGACAACTGATTGACAAGCTTCCAATCCCAACCGTTCGCAAATTATAGTAATCTTTTGTAAATAACATGTCAGTTTGTTATATTGTTAGTATTGTACACCTAGTAGAATGGCAGTATACAGAATACAATACTTTTAGTGTTTTGTATTTGCAGAAAAATATAAAGGGATGAACTATTGGGTAATTGGTATACAGATGGTATACTAACAGGAGTATCTGCTAATGTACTCTGGCAATTCAAGGTATCCACTGCTAGTTGTTAAACTTCATTGACCATCAGGTATTTGTCATCTGATATTCCAATCAATATAGCCATGATAGACACCACTGTCTTCATTATTCAATTTGCAACCTCAATAGTAGCCCCTTCTGAGTTTGGGAGCATTGTTATCTCCACTGGCCATTAGTTGAGGAACATTCAGGTCTCCACATGTCTTTGGTTGTGGAACAGCCTACCCAGGTGCAAAGTTACACTTCAGGAAGTTGTTGAGAGTTGACTTTTGGCATATACACAAGGGGGTATTGTAAAGCCAGCGGGTTTCCTGGAAGTTGTAAGTGGAGGGTATATTCTATCAGCATCAGCATAATTTGATTTCTTTAGCAGTATGACTCTGGTCATTGGTAGCATGATTTTCCAGTATACCCGACATTGGAATAGAACCTCCGATTAGATATTCAAATCATCCTCTTTGATATATGCAGAGATGGAGGATGGTTAGAGATCTTCACTTTCTTGATTACTGATGTCTGAATCCGTTTATTTAACAACCTGCTGTATTACCAGGTATGATATTGTGCATATTAGTCATCACAAATACAATAATAGGTGAACAGATAGTTGAAAGTCAAATGTTAATAGACAATACAGAGTTACTGGTGTGATGGATGCCAGTACATGTTGAGAGTTCACTTTTGGAGTCTTCTATGAAGTGTGACATCTCACCCGGCTAGCTGTAGGATCCATGTTGATAAATTGAAGATAGACTTGCATTGTGGAGAGATCAAATATCAGGGGAACAATAGTATTGAGTTCAATAGAATAACCGGTAAATAGAACAAAGAACTCATCCCATGTTACACAGGATCCGATTTGAGGCTTACTGTCAAAGACTCCCTGAGCGATGATTGCAGCAGTTCACATTTGCTTCATGGAAGGCTGTCATGTATTGTGATGTAGAAAGTGATTAATGTATACGAACAATTGAATTTCTAGTCCCAATTTAGAATGATAGCACTACAATCTTGCAGGCTATTCATGCGAGAAATGGAGATTTGTTGAACCGATTACACTGAGGAATCCACCAGATGAGACTCCACAACTCATGACACTAACATTGTTGCAATACTAACTAACCCTTGGGGCAACATTACCGAGTACTGGAAAATGGAATCAGAATGATTTCTCTTGAATATAATATTGAAAGAGGGCGTAATTATAATTGTAGTTGGACGATTGGTGTTGACTATGTGGTCTAGAATTGTGACTGCATTAACATTCTGCAAAATGTGAATAGAGTTGGTACCTTCTAAGTGGTAATGTGTATGTTACAAGTATTCAAACTGAGATTGTTAATGTCAGAGGTTAAATATAAATTACAATAGGTAGAATACCAATGAGAAGGACATGGGATTTTGATGGGATTCTGCTGTTTTTGATTGCAGCTGCTGTGTTAATTGTTAATAAGGCAGTTGTATTGGTATAACTTCACTTTCTTACATTCATCAGCATTTGGTGTACTAAATATAATCACAAGAATATTGCAGTTATCGTATAAGGAAGACAATTTGACTGTAGACAGGGGAAACACCAGGCAGTGAAAGACTCATTTAGTATAATAAAGATTATGGGGTAATATTTTTCATTCAAGTTTGCATTAATACCAAGGTTGCTTGCAAACTGGTTATACATACTGACTTACTGTTGAATTATACGGATAATATCAATTAAATAGCCCATCATGCAACTATGAATTCAATATGAATAACACACTAAGAAAGACAACTTAAAATACATATTGTAGTTGAAAGCTTTATACAAGGTAATGACAATATATTTTAAGCCTTTATTTCAGAGTGGGCAGATGAGTGATTGCCAGTAGTTCTGTGGCATCAAGGGACAATAAGACTTGAATTCACGCGTAGAATTCAATTCGAAAGCTGCACTTACAGACCCCCCAAGTCCTGACAGTTACTTCCAATCTCTGAACTAGTCTTTGCTTATGACAAGCATTTAGGATAATTTCAATCTTGATCCAATCTTGGGATATGATAGTTTGGATAAACCAGATTGTTCAGTTCAAGATCCAATATGAACTTAAGGCATTTACATTAAGCTGCATCAGCAAAATACATTTCCGTCCGGGCGGAATGGCTCCGTCAGAGTGGACGCGCTCCGTCAGAGCCGTCAGAGACACGCCGGTGGCGGATTACTCAGCGCCCGGCGTCAATACCACGCGTCGCGTTGCATATCACGCTCCGATTGCCGTTTCGCCGTTTCTTCTCACTCTGTCGGTCTCCTATTTTAGACAAACACTCTGGCGTTGTGGCCAACTGTGACCATACGTCGGAATGGGTTCATTGGGTACACGCTTGCATCGGGATTGCAATGCAATGGGTGACGCTGCGAAAATCTCACCTCGCGTTCCTTCTACGTTAAGCTCGAGGAGCGTCGGAAGAAGGTGAGAAGATATGATACTACCCGGCCGTGAGGATCCATGCAATTGCGTGGATCCACGGAAAGAGCGAGTGAGACCAAAAGTTGGGAAAGATAGAGTGTGTATTTTCGTTGAATGACAAGATGAGATGAGAATGAGATGCTGTCTATCTACCCCGGGGTCTCCCGAATATATACTCTGCATCGCTCATTCCACCTCCGTTACCCCTGTATCTCCGTACACCCTCTGTCGCTCCTTGACGATATACTTGGAGGCCGTGATCAATCGAGTGTGAAGATGCACTGGGAGGCCGTGATCGATCGAGTTTGGAGATGCACTTGGAGGCCGAGATGGAGTGGACTCAGAGATGCACTGGGAGGCCGTGATCGAGCGAGTTTAGAGATGCACTTGGAGGCCGAGATTGAGTGAACTCACAGATGCACTTGGAGGCTGTGATCGAGCGAGTTTGGACATGCACTTGGAGGCCGAGATCAAGTGAACTCAGAGATGCACTCTGAGGCTGTGACCAACCGAGTTTGGAGATGCACTTGCAGGCTATGATCGAGCGAGATTGGGGGAGAACTTGGAGGCGGTCGATTTGGAGGGAGGCGCGACGGCAGCTGAGACTCTTTTCATTGGTTAACTTGTACTTGGATCAGAAACTGGCTTGGAGCGGGAGACTGTCGATCTTGGGATGATGCTGTACTTGGTGTATGCTGTACTCGGTGTTAACTCATGACTATGGCATGGAGAGATAGAGAGGGATGACTTAACTTAGTGTTCTTAGGTGATGGTAGAGTTGAGCACAAGAAAGAGAGAGATCAGAGGAGATGGGGGATATCATCATAAGAAACTGGGACTTAGAGACTTTCGTGTGCGAGTCAATTGACCATCCCCGATAAGGCAGGTACAAGTCCCGATCCGGCGGGTAATAACACCGATACGAGGTCTTCTAAACCCAATCAGGCAAGTCATTCCCCTGATTTCTCATACCCGGTCGTATCCTCCATATCATTCTCATCTTCATCTCCCATCTCTCTCTTTCTCGTCCACAACTCTACCATCATCGCAAGAACACAAAGTTAATTCATCCCTCTCTATCTCTCCATGCCATGATCATGAGTTAACACTGAGTACAGCATACACCTAAGATTGTCTGTCGTCCCTTCATTCTCGCGATTTCAAGTTGACCCCTGAATGTAGCTTCAGCTTCCAGCGTACCTCCCTACTGATCGACCGCCACCAGCCAGTTCTCCATAAGAGCTTCAATGGTAAAGTCACCGTGTCACATTCCCATGGTTGCGAGTTAACTAACTGATGAATTGAGTCCCGGCGCGCCGTCCATTGGCCGCCTCCAAGTACTCGTCCAATCTTGCTCGATCACGGCCTCGAAGTGTATCTACAAACTTGCTCGATCACGGCCACCAAGTGCATCTCCAAACTCGCTCGATCACGGCCTCCAAGTGTATCTCCAGACTCGCTCAATCACGGCCTGCAAGTTCGCACTATCATGTCCTCCAAGTGCATCTCCAAACTCGCTTGATGACGGCCTCCAAGTGTATCTCCAGACTCGCTCAATTACGGCCTGCAAGTTCGCACGATCACGGCCTCCAAGTGCATCTCCAAACTCGCTCGATCCTGGCCTCTCAGCGCATCTCTGAGTTCACTCGATCTTAGTCTCCAAGTGCATCTCTGAGTTCACTCAATCTCCATCTCCAAGTGCATCTCAAACACACTCGATCAAGTATATCTTCAAGGAGCGACGGCGGTTGTACGGAGATACAGGGGTAACGGAGGTGGACAGGGTGACGGGGAGTATATATTCGGCAGACCGTAGCCAGTCCAGATATAGCGTGTGTCGAAGGGTAGCTATACAGATACATAAATACATAGATGAGAATACAAACTGAATACAGGACTGTGATTCGAGGTGCTCCCAGACATGTCGCTGGCGCTCCCAGGCGCTCCCAGGCTTGTCGTCGATCGCCAGGCGTTGTGTAAACGGCTTCAGCATAACTGCAGCCCCTGCGAAGAGTGTAACACACGTGTCATTCTGATGATGCGTATACGTTACCACAAAGTAAAGGAGGTACGTATGCAACGCGACCCGTCTCCGGGGCGACGGGTAGCGTGTAATTCTCTGTCGGAGCGTACGAGGTTCCGTCAGAGCGGTCAGATCCTTCTGGAACACCTGGTGGTTTCAGACGGAAATTAGGGTCGTTGCTGATGTGTTGCCAGAGGTTGACAGTCACCAAGTGTTACCTAGATACAAATGGGATTCAGAAATATATTACTCCAAGCTTCCTTGATTGAAACTAGAATATACACTTTATATTAACATACCGTAGTTGGATGCAAAAAGTAATATTTTTTCAGAATCTAGTTTGGTCTGCATCAGAAGTCCTGTAAACATAGACAGCATAGATCCAATGCAGTATATGGAGTGAGTGAGTACAGTTGGTTTTAAACAGAATAACTGTATAGAAGCTGTCTTTTGTGATTCACTCTCTTTAGGTTCAGCTTTATTGATAGAGCTCATACTACTGAAGCTGTTTTAGGATCTGAAAGTGAAGGTCCAAACATACCTACTTATGAGATATCCAGTTAAGTGAGATTAGAGATATAGCAGGGCTGTACATATAAGGTATAGTGTGCAGAGCCTACCATCCTTCAAAGGATAGTTGTTCACATGAAGCATAACCACCAAGATATTGATGCAGAAGACTTCACATACTAAATAAATATAGATTCACATATTTGCAGAGGGAGTGCAGAATGAGATATCTGGACCTGAAAGTGTAGAGTCAAATCCAGGACAATGCATGTGTACTGCAACAACTAATTGGCAATTATATACAGTTCAAAAGTAAAATATGATTGTAATTAAGCAATATGAAACATTGCAGTGAGACATGAATGTACTCTAGTTGCATCATTGGCCATGAAGTGGATATATGTCAAATCGGTACAGGAATGATAAGTTGATAATGATTTGTTGATTCCGAAATTTGAAAATGTCAACCTTGGTTGGATTACAAATATACAGTGCAACTGAATATCAATCATGACTCAGGAAATTTATGGCTGTATGAGATTCACCAGAGAGAGGAATCCCCCAGCAATGTATGATGATATAATGCTGGATCTGAATATGACTAGATATTATTTATTTCCTGAGATAATTGGAATATACTCATCTTGAGGTATTATACTAAGACTCAATAAATATATTGGATTTGCATGCACTCATGACAGTAATGAATTAAACAACTTTGATTCATTCAATAAAGATATTTCTTCTTGGAATAAGGTTTGTAATATAGCTTAAGTTTGCCAAAGATGAATTGCTTCAATTTCTGAGGCTGCATTTTCAGTAATAGTTCCAACCTGATCACCTCTCCTTGGATAAGACAATCCTAATGCTTTAAATTATATCTTCTGCACAGCTATATTTTGACTATATATACATGAATACATCTATTATGCACCATATTTTGTCTCAATAAACCATTCATGCAAAAAACATTTCAATTAACATTCCACTACAGGTTTGATGTACCTGCTATATCACTGAGGCTATCATCAAAAGATAGCTTTGTGTCAGATTACTATATGAGTGTCTCTCAATTGACTTGAGCTCCTATATATCACTCATAATTAACTGACAACAAATGAAATCGCACTATAACCAATACCGACTGTAGAAACTATTCCCACAGTAGCATATGATTAACATCAATTCTAACTGTCAGAAATGGTTTACATATACACTGCAGTATCTCATAAGTAATATCATTTCTCAATTTTACATTAGCTGATAACATGGTATTGGTTAAATTTGGAAAGAAACATATCTAGGTATCACAGTTCTGATGGTTTAAGGCAATGGTTCATGGTTTTAGTGTGATATCAAAGTATCTGTCATCTCAATTGGTGAATGTATATGGTCCCCATGAGAGTCGAGAATACAATCAGACTTTAATGGGGTAATGTTCAGTCAACTGATACAATCATGCAGAATCCTTTCTTTGAGAACTCCATAATATAAGCAGAAATCACATATTCAGTGACTCTAGCCACTGGGACATTTGCTTAGTTGCTAGATATGTGGAACTCATTTCTGAACAACCAGAGCAAATACCTAATGCGACTTACTCATAACCCAGAACTTCTAAGTAATTACTACATCATTTGGAGCTATAATATGAGCTGTTGTCACATCTATATTGGATGTAGTTACCAATACCGAGGAAATTGATGAGTCTTGCAATTTGAATTGCATTATTGGGAGATCATTGTTATCCATTTCCATATACATATAGATACGATCAATATGATCGAAGAAACAGTTGGTTAGCTACCACCTCCAATAAGATACCTGAGAAAAGTAAGAAGTTTGGGTGATAGCAGTTGTGGAGGAGGTATAGAGGGAAAGTGCTTGTGGTTCTTTTGGGATTGTACAAGAGTATTGAACTTCACACTGTATCCTTGACAGGTTCTGGATACAACACTGATTCACTGAGAAGATGTGGCAGAGAAGTATTACTTAGCCATTGGATAATTAGAGAAACCACCCAACTATTCTGTGGCATTTCATTGTGCCATTGTTTGGTATGTTAATTGCAATGATTGACATTTTGTACAACTAATGAGGATTATACCAGCCACGATCAATATACCCACCATCATTTTGCCGCCTACTGCCTAGTCTATTCTTTTGCCAGGGGCTCCAGTTTTTTTTGCTTCTCCTCAGTCCATTTCTAATCAATCAGGTGTAGGTTGTCTTGTGCAATTCAAACTGATGGTGTCATATACACCAGTTTCAATTCTGACAACATTACATCAGCAAAATGTATAATAGTCACTGAGAGCCTCCAGGGGTATCTGAGAGGATGTGGAGTGTAAATTTAGAAGCATCAATTGGAAGAAAAAACAAACCCTAGGAGGGCATTCTGGCTGATCTTTGGAGTAACTGGGATCTCTGATGACTGGCAAAGGGATATAATGGGAGGGATTGAGACAGGTGTGGGAACATGTTGAAGCGCGAGAAAGGACATTGGGTGCACCTGGGAGTGTCGCCGAACAAATGTGACAATCACAAACAAAGAGGATGAGATGTCATTGTTCTTGTGGATATTCATTCAGAGGACTGCAGGCGATATCTTAGCCTTTCTTTCTGTACACATGCGATTGATTTCCCTCAAACGCAAATATAATGCATGGATTGATATTCATTAGCACTTCTCAATCGTACTAGCTATCATCTTCCTCAACATTGTATTTTTTGCCTTGCTACATTAAGGAAGCAAAGAATAAGGTGAGTGATTCAATCATAAACTCAGCTTCACCGATACAATAACCCGACTATCTGATTCCATGTCATTTGTTGATCATGGTGTCCATTCCATCCACTACTTCTCCCATCATGTCAGGGTCAATGAAAGCAGGAAAATTCAATTCATCAGCTGCACAAAGAATCTGGAGGTGCTCCTTGTATTTGGTGATTATGTGTATCTGGCAACTGGATGAAATTGAATTCCAATGTCATTTGGCTCAATTGGTGATATCAAACAAAGGTCTCATGTGATGTGAGCTAGCTGCAACTGTGGATGGGAGTTAGAAAGGTAATATGATATATTCCGATAATAAGGAGGAGCAACTACCAGGAAAAGATAAGCTCCAGATGGGAAGATCTGTGTGGAAAAGAGAAGTAATCAGAAGGTGTTGGAGGTGTGTGGAATGACAAAGAAGAGCGCCAAGTCTAGGCTGAGAATAGGGTGAGCAACTGTTCCGGACCTTCACTTTGGGTCCGGGTCCGGGTGACCACTGAACAATTGCCAAATTGGCGGTCCTGGTTGTCAATCAACCCGAACCGACAACTCGGGTATGGTTCGATGGTAAACTCGCAACCCATCTGCATTGGGTGGGTTGGCAGCGGGTTACCCAGCGGGTCCATTCATAGATTCATATAAGGTTCTTGTTTTTGGAGTTTGTTAATAGTATCTTATCAAAATCCCGTTTTCAACAACCAATAATATGTTGTTGCATGCTTTGCAGCTTGCAATATCAATTAATTTGGAATTGGTGTTTTACTTTTAATATAGTATATTTTGACCTATCAGGGCGGTCAATCATTCTGTTGTGAACGCGAAGATCCGCGCAATGCCTTGATTGCCAAATATGCAACAACTAAAACTGCTGATGCTTCGTTGACATTCATTTTCAGGATGCGGCAGGGAGCATAACGCTATTGTTTTTGCCAGTAAAGGCTGCCAATATCTGATCAATGGATGTCTGCAACCGATCAGAACATCAATTACCCTAGATGCGAAACTACAAATCGTTGATGCTCTGTTCACGCTGATTCGCAGGATGCGGCAGGGAGCCCGTCACTGAAGATTTTCCCAGTAAAGGCTGCCAATATCTGATAATTGAATCTTGGCAACCAATCAGAACATAAATTACCCAAGATGTGAAGCTGAAAATCGTTGACGCTCCCTTGACGCTCATTCCCAGGATGCGGCAGTGAGCATGTCGCTGTAGTTGTTCCCACTTAAGGCTGTCAATATCTGACAAATGGATGTCGGTAACCAATTGGAACATAAATTACCCAACATATCAAGCTGAAAATTGTTGACACTCCGTTGACGCTCATTCTCAGGATGATGCAGGCGGCATGTCGCTGGTGATGTTCCCAGTAAAGGCTGCCAATATCAGATAAATGGATGTCCGCAACCAATTGGAACATAAATTATCCAAGATGCGTAGCTCAAAATCTTCGACGCTCTGTTGACACTCATTCTCAAAATTGGGCGTTGACCCTGTGGATGTCTGTTTTGCCTATACAAGCTGCGAATACATCGGGTATGCATAACAGCGACCAAATAACTGTTTCATTACCGGATTTACAAAACCACAAATCGCTGACGGTCCATTGACGCTCATTCTAATGTATTGTTCATTCAACATCTGCTGCCATCAATAATAGTTTTCTTCATATTTGAACTTATCGGTGGTCTTTCTGACAGATTGAGACTTGGCCCTGTGGCAAAGCCGAGCGCAGTAACATTTTTGCACTTTTCGCTCTCACACAACTAAAATGTATATATCTTGCCAAAACGTTCATTGCGCCTGCTATGCATCTGTTTATCAACCGATATTCACAAGCTGATGCTCACCATTCGCCTATGATATATCACTAACTAAAACCCTCGGTCAAGATACATAATGAAGCTGGTGAAACATTGACACATTCTGTCCTACTGTTTCTTCACTCCTTAATTCCTCCTCGTTTCTATTGCATTGAACGTGACGAACACCTTCCCAGCCTGTCTCTGTAACCTACCGGTAGGCCGAATTAATCAGGGAACATTTGGTGAGGCAATCATATCCCGCTACTCTGGGTGTTCTGGATCCTCAATGCTATTGTCTTGCTTTATATCGGATTCAACGACGGCCACGCAATCGTCTTCACTGTCATTTGGATTATCTAAGTCCCCATTCCAGTTAAGCCAATCTTCAGTGACCGAAATGCTTCCAGGTGCATGATCATCATGACTTTCGACTGGATGACGGTCGATCCTTCGGATATGGTGGACATTTAATATTTGAGTTCGTCCTCCAGGGAGGTTCTTTGCAGATAAAGGTGGTGGCAAAGGAAATCTTTCTGACAATATAAATTCAGCTGCACCATCAAGTTGAAAGTGTGACCACGATGCTTTGACTATCTCTTCCGTGTCTGGAATGTATCCCACTGCAGGCATCTGCCTGTATTGAGCGCGAGATTCCCTCTGGGTTGCACATAGGTTTTGGCTGCCCTGCCACATCTCCAAAAAGTTGTGAACCTTGGCCATTCTGTGCAATTTCCTTTCCTCCGCCTCTTTCCTCATTGTGGAGTTGTTTTCTGTGTTCATCGTATCCAATTCTGGGTCAATGCCTGCCAAAATCCTGTCGTTGGCTCGGGCAAACTGCCTTACAATGACTTTTTTGTGAAGAGTCTTGCCTGTGGTTTTTGACTGCCTCCAGCCGATAACATCTTGGCCTAGGGAAAAACTGGCTGCCACTCCGACACCATGTGGTGTGATAGAGAATATGTCACGCGCCTCATCAGTGAGATCGGCGTGCTTTGAGTGCATTTCATCCTGTTGACGCCACCAGTCTGTTATGTCCAGTAACCGAAATGTACTGCTAATCTCCATTGGGTCAGAGTGGGAATCATTGATATTTGGATTAATTTGCCTGCAGTTCTTTTATGCTTGAGGCGGCAAATTCAAAGAGGGCCTCGCGGCAGTCAATCAGGGTGCTGTGTGATTGCTTCGTCCGGGTGTTGTCTCAGCCACATTGTTAGGCGTTAAGTATCCTTCATAATCGCTGGACAAATCATACGAATCAAAAGATGATTGACAGTATCCTGAAGCCGTTGCAGAGGGCATGAGATTGCTGCTCGGTAAGCGTTCGTGTTTATCGACTGGCACATGTTGATATTTGGTAAAGTATTCATTCCCCACAAACTTCAAAAAGGCCGCTTGGTATTGGATAGTATTGGAACTCTCGTCCTGAGGATTAATATCCATTCCCTGGTCCCACTTCCTACACGATCGCAACTTCCGGAAAGGATTGAGAGTCTGGGCAGAAATGAGAAGAATACCCATCATTGGAGTCACTTCAGCGTAATATTTGGACAGCTTCTGTCGAGCTAACTTCACCGCAAAGAACAAGTCTTCCTTCGATTAAGTCTTTTTCTTAGTCAAAGCTCACATCACACCATCCATGAGATCGAAAATGTCATTGTACACTGTGATAACATGATGCAATGTGACTGTATGGCTCTTTGACCTCCACATGGTCCAATATCGGAAGGGCCTCAACACTTCGATATCATACTTCACAATGGTCCATTCATCTTGTGTTGTGAAGAGTGGCCTGTATTGACTGAATTGTGGATTTTGAAGCCACTCACGTGTGAATTCCCATGATCGGTGGGCATGCTCGAGCCCCTCCAGTGTGGAGTTTCACAGTGTCTATACTTCCAGAATCGGAAGTACCATGATTTGGACTTTGGCTTTTTGACAGTGAATGAACTCGTTTCGACGACCAGGTGTCAGCGCAATCAATACAGCAAGCATTTTTTTGTCTCTGAGGGTCAATTTCAGAACTTTCAAAATATGGTGATATACGTACTTTCTCAATTATCTTTCCGAAACCTGGTTTCATGGCCGAAACCTTATTGATTCGAGCGGTGCCCTCTTTTCGAAGCCTTGGACTCTTCCCAATGTCTATGCTTTCATTCTCTTCAGATTGCTGATCGCGCTCATGGACTTCCCAAGACTTGGTGCGGCCGTTTACACTGAGACTGCTCATGAATGCACCTAATCCCAGTTGTATGACGTGCGCCATGCACGCTGTGTGGTTCCTCAAAGCTGACCACTCAATTCCTGTGGCCTCGGGTTTTGATTGCAGCTCGCGTGACATCGAGTAATTTGAGGAGGCATTGTCAGTTGTAATTCCAAGCAAACGGCCGTCGGTAAGCTCAGAACGATCGATCACGTCCTTTAAATGTACGGCTATCGTTACTCCAGTATGATGGCCTTTAACCTATCATCCTAAATTAGCTTTCAAAATGGGAAAAGAACAGGCAATCAACCTCATCCAACGCGAGTTGATCTTCATGTAACGCCCAACTTCGATCCAGATTCTAAGCAATGACCAACGTTATAGCTAGTATGTTCGTCGATGTCCATGCATCCAATGTTTAACCCACTTCATGTCATGACAACAGTTGCTTCTCAATTCCATCCACGGTCAGTGCATATTCCCTTCGGCAAATGTTGTTAAGGGTCATAGCAGATGGCAGCCCTCAGTTATCACATACTGTCTTATATGACCGTCGTAGGTCTAGATTTGATAAACCATTCCATGGAATAAGAGCCGAAACAATTCTTCCATGATGCAGCGATTCGATGTCTCTGTGTGAAATTCGGAAGTTTCAAAGTCCTTTGCTGCCAGTTTAGAATATTTTGTCTGTCACTTTGGTCACTATGGATCAACCAGAATGTCAAATATGATCATCCTCTGCAAACTTACTATTGGGATTCCTCGACTTTCTTGCCTCATCAGGAATGACAAAGGTGTGTCATTGACTGTCGAACTAGGCAGTTAAGTAACCTCTGACTCGGTTAATTCGTTTAACTTTGCGAGGTGAGCTTTTGCCAGCAAGTGTTTCCCCATTGAGCTGGACCCATGTTCTGATGGATGGCGGAGAACTTGATGACAAAGGATACATATGATGCCAGGGCTGCTGGTCTCCACAATTCCACAGTGTAAATAGAATTGCCACGAAGACACATGTCTAGAATTGTTCCAAGCAATAGGCAACTTCGAGCCTACATTCATTGAAGCCCACCAAGCATCGAAGATGATTTGTATAGTAAGGTCGCTCACATCACAAATAAAGACACTTTCATTTTTGGAAGAGATCATAACATCGAGCAATGAGGTGTCCAAAGATTTCGAATCTGACATGGCCTTAGGAATCAGACAGCTGGGCAATCCAACTCGAAAGACTTCCGAAAGTAACGATACAACAAAGCAGACTGTGGATTCTTAAATATTGACTCTACAGCTACAAGTAAAAAATCAGATCTGTAAGACATTGCATGCATATTAGGGAAGTTGTATACAAGGTCAGATTGCAAAGACTGACAAGGTAAAACAAGATTTAGGAACAGCACAATGCAGTTCATTGGTGTGTAGCGTTCTGAGCCTCCACAAGAACTGTTGACGCTCAGTGGGAGCTCAATTGTAGGAGGCGGACACGATATAGTCACTCGCATTTTTGCCAATACAGGCTGCCGATAGATTCATTGCGGGTTATCTGCGTTCCATTGCCGTTTGATTATCCAAGATGCACGATCGAAAATCATTGACTCTCCATTGACCCTCTGTTGACCCTCTGTTGACCCTCTGTTGACCCTCTGTTGACACTCAGTTGACGCTCATTTTTGGACATGGTAACGATCTTGTCTTAAGCATTATTGCCTAGAAAGGCGGCGGATAGTTCGATCATAGCTCAATGTAGTCGCATAGCCCCTCGACGTTCCAAGATCCAAGGACAGAAATTGTTCACACTCCGTTGATGCTCGTTTGTAGGGCATAGTGATGATGTCATCGAAAGCATATTTGCCTCGAAAGGCGGCTGACAGATCGATTGTGGGTTAATGTCGCCGCACGGCCCTTGCATTGTCCAGGATGTCAGGCATGAACTCGTTGACGCTCCGTTGACGCTCATTCTCAGGACATAGTAGCGATGTTGTCGCAACCATTTTCACCTGGAAAGGCGGCCGATAGTTCGACTATGGCATAATGTCGTCACACAGCACTTGCAATTTCCAAGATGCAATGCAAAATGTCGTTGACGCTCCGATGACTCTCAATTTTACGAGATAGCAGCGATGTTGTCGGAACCATTTTTGACTTGAATTGCGGGCTATGGTTCGATTATGAGTTAATGTCGCAGCAAAAGCCTCTTGGATTGTCCAGGATGCAATGCCAAAAATCGTTGACGCTCCATTGAAGCTCATTTTTAGGAGGTAGTAGCAATATCTTTCATAGCATTATTGCCCACAAAGGCGGCTGATAGAATCATTATAAGTTAATGTCGTTCCATAGCGCCTAGATTTCCCAACATCCAAGAGAGAACATTGTTGACTCTCCGTTGACGCTCGTGTTTAGAAGGTAGTCGTGATCTAGTCTGTAGCATCATTGCCCATAAAGGCCGCCAATATTATGATTGTGGCTAAATGCCATTGCACAGCCCAGTGATTATCCAACATGCAAGACCAGAAATCTTTGATGCGCCGTTGATGCTCATTTTTATGATGGGGCAGGGAGCGTGTCGCTGGCCATTTTACTCATTGAGACTTCCAAGACTTCTTGTTTGGATGGATGCGACTATGCAGCTGTTTGATTGCTGAATAGGTAGGACTATAAACTGTTGACGCTCTGTTGACGCTCATGTTTGAGCTCACCTTAGAGTCATAATTCCAGTCATTGGGTGCTCAACAATTGTACATCAAATTCATACAGTCCTTTTTGGCAGCCAGTAGACTGTTTCTATGTATTATCATGTGAATCCAAAATCTTGGAGACATCTCAGTTTCTGAGCCACCACTATACACATCATTTGGATGATGATTGATGTAGGTCCATCGAGTATCAGCGCTTTCGGTCGGCAATATACTCCATGAAAATCCATGCACTAGTTTTAAACATTTATAGCCCAACGTCCTCGCCATTCGGTATCCAGCTCATTCTCCACGATTTCCATGACGTACGAGAAGCTATTTTCAATTTCTGGAACATGTGCAGGAGGTCTGAGCGGAAAGTTATGTAGTTGGCTGCATCGATTGATGTAGTCTGACGGCTGTTATTGATCTGGGTTTCGGATGTGCTTTGACCGCTCCTTCTATGACTTGTATGACATCACTGACTTAAACTTTGATATGAAATTTCGGCTGAAAATTTAGGTTTTGCATTATCATTTAACCGTAACCGGCAACAACACATACAGTTCCTTGTTCGTCAATCAACTTGATTTGGAGACTAGCACATTCGCATGGCCTGTACAACCCTTGCACACACACTGACAAATAATCTTATCTCACAATTTGGTCACAGAACATCAGAAAAAGCTGACATGAAACAAAGCAGGTACAAATTGCTTTCACTCAAGATACGTCATCAAAAATACCTAATACGTTATCTACTCCTCCAGTGACGGAAGAGCCGTCACCATGTCTTCGTCCCTACTCGATCCCTGTATGGTAATTAGTGCGGGACGCTATATGGAAGGGGAACAGCTTACAGGTTGAACTGGCTTCACGATCTCCATCTGCGATGAATCACGCACCGCGTCGTGCATATAAGATACTAGGTGATTATGTGCCTAATGGTTCTCCAAACTGAGCCTCTTTTGACTACTACCCTGTCGAGACGTCGCTTGTGGCATTTGTGATTTTCCAGGGACGATATCATGAACCTGCATAAGCTCTCCAAATGTTGTAGGTGATGGTGTGGCTGCTGTCGTGTCTGTTTGGGGCTTCACAAGTGCCAGTACCTTTGATTCAGTCATACTATACTTCATATCTCGCTCACGGAAGTAGTCAGCCGCGTCCTCCCAGCCCAGTCCCGTTTGTTCGTCAAGCCTGATCTGCTTCTGGCGAAAGCTCCACATGCAGTGCTGTACCGTTTTGGAGATTGTGCCCATCACCCAGCCAGGTTCGTCATCATCGCTCAGCATGCAAAGCGCTGTCTCTTCTTCATCATCATTCTCGTCTTCCCCATCCTCCTCATCTTGAGAACTTGCAAGATCGCTCAGACTGTCTCCAATAGCATTCAACATCTCCTCAAATGTTGTTTCAGGCTCTGTGGTTGTCGATCGTACCGTTTCAACATTTCTCATTTGTTCCTGCTCTTGCATAATTGCTATCTCTGCATCTTGAACTCACTTGCTTGCCACAGCGGTCTAACTATCCACATAATCCTCGATCGATTTCTCTTTCTCTTCATTGCTGAAAATGTTCGTTTCCGGAAGGTTCTCCGCTGAAAGCTTCTTTTTAGATTGTAAGCTGCGCAATGCTTCCAACACGCGGACCCTTTCTGCCTCGAAGACACTCTTGCCTTTATTGGCTTGATGACATTGTCGGGTGGATTTCTTCGTGAATTTGCTGTATTTGCCTGCCGGAAGAGGCCAAACGTTCTTTTTCGGAGCATTGACCATTCTATCTCGTGTCGACCTTGTTGTTGGGCGAGATGTTGGATGTTGCAAGATATGGACCACATGGAGGCAAGCTGCATCTTCTACATCAAGGTTGGTAGGTTTGATCAATTTAAACAAATTAAAATCAGCGTTTTGAACGTCACTTCATTGGGAATAGTCATACTAATCGTAGATTATGACTTGATGGTTAGCGTGTGATTCATGTAACATCCTGGAGATGTCTTCAGACAAACGTCACTAGACATCCTTTCCGTCAAAGAATGTCGTTTTTATATCTATCCAACATGGGATATCAGCTGTCATTCATCACGATGTATCCCTGTAAACAAACGAACAACATCGGACCGACTTACTTCACATTGCGGGACCTTTGGAATCCCCTGTAGCTATATTCAGTGCATTTATATGCAGTCTGATTCAGCATGAATTGAAGGTGCAAGTTGGCTGTCACTCATTCCATTTTGACATGTAGCTAACCATATAATCTTCAGGACTTCCCTCTTCTTTTCGTGATCATCTTCCTCACCATTCCACAACAGCAAGCCATGGCTCCAGAAGAACTTCAACCAGGTGTGATTGGAGCCAAATCGAGCCGAATGACAGGTGCTTCAACCATTGGGCCTCCTGGTGAGACACTGCAGCAACGCAGACACCAGTTAGTCCACCGCGCCGCAGCAATTGTAGCTACCGAAAATGTGACCCTGGATGCACACATTGGAATAGTATGTAAATCCGGAAGCAGCAACAATAAGAAGCCGCATGCGATTGGATGTGAGTCAATGCATATAGATGTTGACGACCGTCAACTAGGAATGTAACGCACAGCTGGGGTATGTTGAGAGCTACGTTACCAATTCATTGTGGCACATAACGGGAAACCTCCATGCTCGACCAAGGCATGTGTTTGCACAGTCCGCGAAATTGAACATCACGATGTTCTCAGTTCTGGGATGTTCGCAGACAAATTTGGTGATAAATGTCCCCGGGAATGGACGAAATCGGATTTAAAGACCTCAGAGGAGGCTATGGAGTGGTAAATGATTGAGGTTATAGCCGAATCTCACTCTAGAAGCATCGACTAATTTCTTGTAGGTTTTCAACATGTCAGCTACTATGGCTAGACAAGGAGGTTGGGTACAGCTTGAACAGTCCCACATGCATCATACCTTGAATATGGCCAATATGGCTAAAGAAGGGTTTTCGCGTGCCGGGATAGAGGAAAGGCAACAGCTGATCAAGAAACCTGGCGCCGAAGTCCGAGAAGAGATGAGGCGGGGTGTTGTGGTTGCCAGGCATAACAATGTGAAAGCTGCGATAGAAAGACAGCCGGCACTGGTTCGTGAAAATCACACAGACAGCAGTCTTCCTTGCGAATATGGCACAGCAAAGAATCCACAGACACGCTGGAGGCGCAAAGGCACAGGTGCACCTCCACCATGACTGGCGCCACCGAGGCCCGGAACACCACCTGGCCCACCTGATGACAGTGAGAGTGCTCAAAGCTCCGAAACAGAAGGTGTGCCACCCGGATATGTGTATATACATACAGCGCTTCTCAGCGCTCGATCTTTCAATCTTGATCGATATTCCAAGGATCACACCCGCGATAATGATTTCATTCCAGATTTGCTGATTGATGAAGGTCCATCCACAGCTGACTAGACAATCAGGTGTGTGGTAATGCAGCTGACAGCCATTTTGAAGACGACAGCAGCCATTTGACTGAACCTGACAGGGAATACGAGAGTTGACTGAACGGAACGGGCTTATTGAGTATTATCATTATCTACAATTTGCAGACACTTTAAAGTATATTTTAAAGGGTATATTAATATGCATCATTAAAGAACAATGTAGTAATAAAGGAGAACGTACATGTACAGCACAGAACGGCTGCCCCAAGACAATTATTGGTACACTATGCCAAAGTGAATGGTTTCATATTGCGGATATGCCTGTGGCAAAACGAGCGTCAACGAAGTGCCAATGATCATTGGTCCTGCAAGTCGGATAATAAAAACGCGATTTGGTTGTGAATACACATAATGGACGTGTTGCCACCCTTTATAGGCAAATGAGACAGCAACACGCTCCCTGCCCCATCTTTGAACTGAGTGTCAACAGTGGGTCAACGATTTTAGGTCGTATTAGTCTGGTAATTGAGAAATAATTGTGTACTGGTTATACATCACGACAGCATTGACAACCGTAATACCCAAAAATGTAAACAACACGCTCCCTGCCCCATCTTGGAAATGAGTGTCAACGGAGCATCCACGATTGTTTGCCCTGTAAGTTGGGTAATAAAAACACGATTTAGTCGGGAATACATATAATGGACCTGTTGCCACCCTTCAAAGGCAACACAAAATGCAACACACTCCCTGCCCCATCTTGGAAATGAGTGTCAACAGAGTGTCAACGATTTTAAGTCTTGTTAGTCTGGTAATTGAGAAGTAATTTTGTAGTTGTTAGACAGAACAACAGCATTGACAACCTTTATACCCAAATAAGGAGGCGACACGCTGCCTAACCCATCATGAAAATTAGCGTCGATGGAGCGTCAACAATTTTAGGTCTTGTTAGTCTGGTAATTTAGAAATAATTGTGTACTGGTTATACATAATGACAGCATTGACAACCGTAATACCCAAAAATGTAAACAACACACTCCCTGCCCCATCTTGACAATGAGTGTCAAGGGAGCATCCACGATTTTTGGTCCTGTAAGTTGGGTAATGAAAACACGATTTGGTCGGAAATACATATAATGGACCTGTTGCCACCCTTCAAAGGCAACACAAAATGCAACACACTCCCTGCCCCATCTTGAAAATGTGTGTCAACAGAGTGTCAACGATTTTAAGTCTTGTTAGTCTGGTAATTGAGAAGTAATTTTGTAGTTGTTGGACAGAACAACAGCATTGACAACCGTTATACCCAAATAAGGAGGCGACACGCTGCCTGACCCATCATGATAATTAGCGTCGATGGAGCGTCAACGATTTTTGGTCTTGTAAGTCGGGTAATACAAACGCGATTTGGTAGTGATTTCACATAATGGAAGTGTTGCAATCCTTTATGGGCAAAATAGAAAGCGACACACTCCCCGCCCCATCATGAAAATGTGTGTCAACGGAGTGTCAACAATCTTGGGCCTTCAATCATGGTTTATCAAAGGGCGTTGTGGCGGTTCAAGTCCATGAACTCAGTGTTGGCTGTTTTTGTAGTCTAAAACGCTTGTGAACACTTAGTTGCACCTTTGTGAATGAAAAAAGTTGTTACTGTTGAGGAGGCTATCGCGGGAATATCACTTGCTTATTTGCTCATATAGGCTGCCAACCACTTGTTTATAGATAGGTGTGATTAAGCGCCACTTAGATTACCCAAGATGCAACACCATCAATTGTTGATGCTCGATTGACGCTCATTTTCAGGAGGGTAGGGAGCGTCTCTCTACTTGTTTTCTATATCAAGGCTGTCAATACATCTGAAAATGACGATGCAGTATAGTATCAGCAATGGTTCCGTTTTCAGACTGTTTCTACTATAGCGGTTCCAAGAAAACCCGGACGAAGCCGCTTCGGTCCGGGTTCGTGCCAAACGGTTCCTTCAATTAAGTCCTTGACTATTCACCTGATAATTTAGTGTTTGGTACATGAAATCTGGAGCTTCAGATGGCGCATCTTTTGGCAGTCTCCAATTTTTGATATCTTCCGAACTCAGCAAGCGGCTTTGAAATTATCGTCATTTTGGGCTGAAAAACGAAGTTTTTGGGCTATCGCTTGCAGATATTTAAAGATCTCGAAAATCGGAGACCGCCAAAAGATGCGCCGTGCTGAGCTGCATATTTTACATACCAAACACTAAACTCTCTGATCAATATTTGTGGCCTTAAAGTGATGGTTCGCATAAAAAATCATCGATTTTTGATGGGGTAAGGCCGTTGCCACGCAGACCTATAAAACCGGCCAGGTCCAAAACTGGAACCGTTGCTAACACTAATGCAGTACCATAGTCAGTATTTTGCAATTGACAGGAGGAGATTTGAATGTGGCCATAAATCGAAAAACCCGAAACGCAGAACTGGGGATTAGAACCGACATGTCTAGCCAGACCTGGCAAACTCCGTGGGTTGATGTGATGGGGTCCGGGTTTGGCCTGCCAAGAGGCAGCGGGTCTGGTTTCTGGAGGGGTCTAGAACCAAACAAACCCGTTGCTAACACTAACGAAGAATCTCAAATGTGGATTGAGGAGTGCCCATACTACCAGCGGGCGAGTACCTACCTGGAGGGTAAGAAGTGCGGAAACACATAGAGGTGCGCCAATCCATGCCCCAGAGCGCTGATGGTGATCGACGAATGCTATTACCAATCAGGTCAGGTTGAAAGTGGGGGCGGGGGTATGGAGTGCAGGTTGCAATATAAAAGGGATGATTCAGACCAAGGAGTGCTGTTGGCAATTGTGGAGCTCCCACCCCAGGCTGAGGAGTGATGAAATGGGGGTATAGAGCATTGAATGAAATAGAGGAGCACCAATCAAGGCAGAGGGGATTAAGAAGTACCTATCCCAGCAGAGGTGCACTGAAAAGGAGAAATTGACTGCGGAACACAATAGAAGAGCATCAACCCAGGCTGAGGTGTGCTGAATGGGATTAAGGAGTGCCTATCCTAGCGCAGTTGCACCACTGGGGGGAGAGGAATGGAGCAGCCCACTAGTATATGATGGCTGAGTGCAGTAGCATCTGGAGTAACATTTAGCACTGCGGATAAGCCAAATGTACCTCAATATTCTTGTTCAGAAAGCATAACTATCGCCTTCTTTCCACTGGCATATTCAGATAGCGGAAAATGAAGAGCTGCTGCTGCCAGCGCCAAAGTCAGCAGAGCGAGAGGTTAGAAATACTGGGATGTAGTAGTCTGGCACCCCAAGATATTGGCAGTGACTAATGATCGATTGTAAATTAGCTCAAGCACTTCCATTCAGGTGAACCATGATTTGTTATCATCCAAGTCCTTTGAGAGATAAGCATTTGCAAACAGGAGCTCCTTATCCTGGATCAGACGCTCAGTCTCAGAGCCCAAATCCAACCAGTAACAATGGTCTACTGTGTGATGTGCCCCATTCGCGAACTGTCCACTAATTGCACTTATTTTCAGTTTTAACTATGCATACTTTGGGGTGGAGTCAATCTCATAAATCTGATAGAGGAGTATTAACCACAATCCAAGACTTACAGCTTCTCGCATTTGCGGAACAATTTTGAGAGATGGACCACCTGGCAATTGACACACAGATATTGAACTATCAGAAGCACCTGCTAATGCCCACTGATGATGCTGGGCATCAGTGGCCGGTTTCCAAGCATCTTCAATCATCGAGTACTTGTCATCAGATTATATTGGGCAAGGAGTACTCATGAATACTATTGCATCCATGATCCTTTACACTCCCTCAAAAGTAGCCATTTGGCATTGGGGAATGTTCTGATCTCCATTGGCTTTTGGTTGCAGGACATTCTGGGCTCCACTACACTTGGGCAGTGGAAGCGCGCGGGCGAATAGTACATGGTCAGACTCGAATGATTTGTCGAGGAGGATTGAACTTCGCTGATTGAGCAGTCGTGGTGCCATTACCTCATGTTGAAATCAGGAATTTGGAAGCGGAGGATGTACAATGACTATAGTGGCATGGCTTAATGTTGGTGGATGTGCAACCATTGTTGTTCATAATGACTTGCCCAAGCACTCCTTGGCTAGATGTTGTACTACAAGTTCATGATCCAAATCCTCTTCTTCAATGTCACATGCTAGGGTGGACTCTCTGGTGTCTTCACTTTCATTATTACTGATCTCCTGATTATTATTGTCATCCTGCTTCATTACTGAAATTGGAGACATTAGTCATTTGCAATACGATGCATAAAGCCAGATGATTGGAACGCAAACATTTGAAGGACAATTATGATTAGATGCTTTGTTGAATTGTAGTGCTCTCTCATGGTGTACTTTATGATGGGTCTGTGAATTGCAATTCCTTGGCACCTGGCAGGGTGTAGGTTCCATTTACTGTAATGAAGACAGTTTGTTCGTAAATGTGGGAGAGAGTGTATAAGCAGTAAATATATAATTAAGTGCAATAGAATAACAGGAAAAATGTTGGAAGAAGTTGCACATAGTTGTCAAGAATGCAATTTGAGGCAAGTCTTGAAGGGATCAGGTGAAATGACTTCAATGGTGAATATTGTTTTTAAGTACACAATTCCAGCGTTGTGATTTAAGATGTTCTCAGGTGCACCAGGACAGTTGGATTGCTTGTCAGGTGGACCGGAATAGTTGGATTGCTTATGCTGAATGTTAGCATAGTATTCCAGCAACACTCTGCGTGCATGCCACAATGTGAGGTTGGCTGAAGACAACATACATCGCATAGAATCTGATGCACCTGAAGAAAACTCACCGCAATTACTAACCCTTGATGCTGGCCAAATGGAGCACTGAGAACCTGGATGAAAGCATGTACCCCTGCATATGACTACACTAAACATAGTAATTATGCGTGAAAGTTCAAGTATTTGAGGTGACCATATTGCATAGAAAGGATAGAGTATTGAAAATCTGCAGAACTGAATATATTAAGGATTTTTAGAACAACGGCTCTGTTGCAACGGTTCATACTGACATTGTTATCGATCATCCAAGAATTTAAATCTTCATATGTGGCATATCCGTCCAAAGAATACACATGTTTCCATGGTAATCTTTTGTGTGAACATTCTTTTGGTAAGTGAGCAGTAGATAGGGCAATATCATAAGCATAACTTCCCTCTCATGCATACATCTACACCTTGTCTGCAGAATATCCTTCACAACAATGTTGTAGTTAATGGTGGAGAGAGAGAATTTGGGACCCAAAAGTGAGACAAAGGAACAAAGAAAGTATGGTAAGGTACAATGAATGATGCAGCGGTAAATGTATTAATTTGAGGACTCGTCCATGCCACGATTGCAATCCTATGGCTCTTATATACACACCCACATTCTGATGTTACACATAATATCAAGGAAGTTGCAGACCATCAAATCAGATGTTCATAATGAGTTTCACCACCACAATGTTCACTTGAAATAATCATTGCGGTTGAAAGCAATATTCAACAATGCAATGAACGAATAATGAGACATGTTATCACAAAGAGCAGAGGGATAATAATTGCAGGGCTGCAGTTCCAGCAAATTGCGGTGCACCAAAGTTTACATGGTTATGCATAGATTCAATGGCAGGGGATTGCAGGCTGAACATACTCTGACAGTTAATGGCACTCTTCGAAGCTGTCTTGTCTGAACTTGAACTTTCCAGATTCTATCTCTTCAAACTCCTCACTAGATGGCAATGATCTCACATAATCAATTTCAAGATATTAGTTTTGGAGGCCCAAACCTACATTTCGTTAGAATCCAGTTATTTGTGCATTCAATCCAGTGTGAACTCAGGCCTGATTGAGTAGGTGTGGTACATGGGTAAGCGGAAGTTGTCGGCCATGATGCAGAGTTGCTGAGCAGGTTCTGTCTTTTGAGATTCGTGTACTCAGGCTCCAGCTGTTTAGTCAGAGCCCAAACTTGCAGAAGCTATTTCAGGATTTGGAGGCATCGGTCCACACATACTACTTAGCCAATATCGAGTTAAGTGAGGTTACGAATTGGCCAGGTCTGTGCATTGATAATTTAGTTGTGCAGGGCTATATTCCTCCAACAGAGAGATGACATGGATGTGACAGTTCGAAGAATTTCATCGGTGGCCTTCCTATTCTAACCGAGCATAGATCAATATATCGGTACAGGCCAAGCGGGATGAGCCACCTGCACCTAAACATGAAGTTTCGTGATAAATGATACTATGTGTGCACTTCGTCTACTGATTCAATGGCGAAGAAAACATGATGAGAATGAGGCAAACTAGAATACATACTGCGATGGTGACTGGGATATTTGCGCTTCACCATGAACACCCGAGCCCTGTCACTGCATTTGACTGTCTGGGATCCGAAACTGAGATGTGTATGCCATGGCCGCCAGCGGCCGAATGCAATATGATTACAAACAAACAAACTGAGGGGTGACCGAACTGTGATAATATGGCAGCAAATTCTGCGGCCTTGCCACAAATATGTAATCCTGTGTGTCATATTCTAACACAAGTACTCAATATCACATAGACTGTCTTTCTTGCTGAATGGGATTGGCAAATATAGTGTGCTAGATCTGTCATGATGATATACCCAGGATTCTCCAGTGGACTGGAACTTTGTTCATAGGCCAGCAAAAGCTGATGCTTTACTATGAATCAGTGAGCTGGTGTCTAAAATTCCAATTCAGATACTCTGTATCTCTTACACTGAGTGTGCTGCCAACTGGGATTGGCAAATATGCAGTGACCAATCGGTCATAATGATATCTATCCAGGACGCTCTGGTGCACCCAAACTTCGTTCAGGTGGCAGCAAAAGCTCTGGCTTTGCCATGAATACGGGAGCCATGTCTTATATTCTTACCCAAGCACTCAGTATCACCTAGACTGTGTTATTGCCAAATGGGATTGGCAAATAGGCAGTGTGGAATCTGTTAGAATGTAACTCCAGACATATGCAAATAATGTTCCAGTGTACAAGAACTTCAATCGGTTGCCTGCAATAGCTGCGTCTTTGCCAACCCTTATCAAGTTGCTGTCCCATATGCTGACACAGCTACTCAATATCGCCTAGACTGACTGTATTGCCAAATCGGAGTGGCCAGTATGCATTGCTCAATCTGTCGTAATGGGACTCAGGACACATGCCCAGGATTCTCCAGTGCACCTGAAAGTAGTTGAATTATGCTGTTTTCATACTATTGACTTCAAAATTGATACATGGTCTCAGGTTTCTGGTGGACCTCAAATATACAACCTATGAATAATTCGAAGCCCTTTGCAGCATCATTCCCAAAGTTTGGCTGATGCCATTGATCATGAGGTAGGCCAGCTGAGAACTTGTAAATTAGGTTATCAATTGACTTCATCTCAAATTTGTCATTGATCATGATCAAGAATGCCAATGATATCCCTCTCTAGCCATTTCAGATTTAAGATACAACAATTCCGATATCAGACCTTTGATTCACTTCAAAATGACTGAGAGAAACAATTTATTTATACTGTATAGTATGCTTTACAAATGACCTTTTTCACAATTTGTATCAGTTAAGAAGATAATGTTGATTGAATGTCTAAAGAGGCATACCTTGATGAAGTGTTCTAACAATCTAAGATGATGGTTCTTCAGATCGCGATATGTCTCCATTCTCTGATAGCTGCTTCGACTGGTCCTCAAGAGACTCTAGAATCCAGCATATCTTCAACACAGTAATGTTCAGTCGACTAATCAAGCCATGCAGGTCTGTGAGTTTCTCCACACCAGAGTGTTCAAGGAGATCACCTGCTAGGATATTGTAGCAACCAGAACCCGTTTTTGGTCACCATGATGGTTGTACGGAGCTTTGCCGTAGCTGGACAGCTTGTGCAATCACCTACCGCTGCGCATTCAATACCCAGAACTTCTTAGTTATCTGTGCATGGTTTCCAAATTTCAAATGTAGGCCTGTTTAGCCCACATTGGGTGTACTGAAGAATACAGACGGACTTCATGAATCCTGGAATATGAGCTGCATTTCTGTGCGTTCATCATTGTCCAATTCTGCATACATGTGGATTATATCCACATGATCCACAAAATACTTAGCTAGCCACCACATGAAATGACAAACTTGGCCAGGAAGTGGACACAATAGCATTGCCTTTTGTGGAGAAGGTCCACTGGGGAGTGCATTTTCCTTTCTCTCATGTTCCAGAAGGAGTGCCTCTCTTGATGCATCTTCCTGGTCATGTTCAGGTTACTCCACAGGTTGGTTAACAAATATTGACAGGAATGTCTCTCTCAGGCACCGGAAAATCGGTGAATCGACCTAAGTATCAAGTGGCCACTCATTGTATTATTGCCCAGAACATTATTGCGATCCTCCAGTGTGTCTTCCAACACTCATGAAAAACATGCTAGCTGCTATGTGTAAACCCTGCATTCTCCTGAAGCACACTGTGAAGTTGATGTCTCCACCAGGGTATTCAGTTTGGCTTGCTCTTTCTCAGTCCACTGGTAATCAATGAGGAGGACATTCTCCTTCGGTATCTGAATGCGAGGTTTTCAATTGGCTGGTGTCAATTCTGACCACCTCCTAAGTGTCCATGGTGTGCAATCAGTATCATCCAGGGCCCCACGTCGTGTTCAACTGCTTAATCTTCAGTCCGGATAGCATATATGAAACTCTTTGCTGCAGCACACAATGCCTCTGCACCATGCCTTTTCATTAGAGGATCATCCTCTGGATCTTCAGGTGCAGCTGAAAACAGTGACATCATCCAATAACAACAGTCACAGAGTCAATGGAATCCCCCTGTAGCTGTGACTTGAAGTTTCAATCCAATTCTCCCGTTCATTGCAATTTGCCATCAGGCACTGTTTTTAGTCATTTACTGATCGGACTCATCGAAAATCCCATCGCTCCATGACCACTATGATAGTCGGCCATTGCTTGGTGGTCAAAATGGCATGGTTGCGCATGGTGTGTCCAGGGCTGTTTACCAGTCATTCTATATAGTTGGCTCACCACATGTCTTAGATTTACAGCGATGATCTCCCCTAATCATCTACAAGTCTATATATATAATCACTCGAGTTCACATTTACAACTGTATCCGTATCCCGCCAGACCCTGGCATATGCATCCTTACAGTATTATGGCTTCACCAGTAAACAGATATGTTTCGCTTATGGGATTTGTGAGTATACCCCTATTTATGAAGCAGAATATGAAGAAAAGAATTCGAAAATGCACCAGATCGCAAGTCCAGATACCTACTGATTATACGAGCAATGAGTTTTAACATGTTCATCCCGTTATGAGGTGAGTGTCCAAGAGCAGAGATGACTTCGGAGATGCACTCAGAAGCGAGACACATTACATATTCATATTGTCGACAATTGCTACAAGTCAAACGACAACTACTACACCAATTGGCCAAGAGGAATCCCATACTATGTATTACAACGAGCACAATCACAATCGACTGAAGTCAATCAAGTAGCACCAAGCGATGTAGAGAGAATGATTCACGAGAACAAGTATATCACCACCAAATGCATACAAATGACTAGATCCCAACAAGACGTCCGCAGACAACAATAACTGAGTCAACACAGTTTCATTACACAATCATGTGCACTTGCATTCGCATTTCCCTGAGTCTACCTCTCACAGTCAATGTGTGCCAATGCAGGAGAGGCGTTCTGTAAACAAAATCTGGTTACACAGATCAACTACATGATGAAAGCACACACAGGGGAGATGCCGTCAGGCAAAGCTCACTTGCATTGACAATGCAGATAGCGAGATCGGATGCTCGATGGCCACCTACAATTCCGGTAAATACCAACTGCAGTCACCACGTCATTCCGGCGACCAAATACAATTCTCTTATTCCTATCACCAATACCTTTGATGGTACGAATGCTGATGGTTGACCTGCAGACCTGGACAGCCAACATTAATATTGAACACCCTGAATGTCGTAAACATTGCACCCAACACCTAGCAGCAATTTGGCGGTACTACCAGTCGTGAACAACTGTCAAGTGTCCAGGAAGCAAGTGAATTTGCAATTGAGCTTGCAGTACTATGTTGACTGCCAGCCTTTCGCTCTGTTGAGATAGTAATCTGGTGTCCTGCTGAATAACACTGGGGGCCCACTGATACCGAGACAAGTAACATGATCTCAAGGCAATTATTACCACCTATTTTAGAGTGAGGCAATGTTATAGACCACATGTGGATGGGTGAGGTAGATGAATACAATCGAAATTTTGACCGGGAGTGTTTCCAGCTATTGCTAGCAACAGTTTCGGGTTGCCCGGCCGAGGTCTGGGTTGGAGCAGGAACCGTGGCCCAGGTTTGGGACTGGAACCGGCAAGGAATGTCACCACCCAATCACGAGCGGTTCCAAACCCCAACCACACCTACAACTGCGGTTTTTTGGCCTGATTTGCATACAGTGGAGCCTCATTTTCGCGAACTGAGATGTTTGGCTCCAATTAAGTACTTGAGTTCTGATCGTATCACAATATGATATATACATAAAAGATGCAGTTTTGCATGCACTTTGAGCCCCTTCTCTCAAAGTTGCAATCCAATCAATATTCGTTGAGTCGCTGTGGAACATCACTGAAAATCGGGCATTTTTTGCCCTGACTCAACGAATATTGATCCGATTGCAAATTGGAAAATAGGAGGTGACAGTGCATGCAAGATTGCATCCTTTATGTATATATCATAGTGGGATATGATCAGAACTGAAATACTTATCGGAGCCAAAGATCAAAGTTTGCGACATTGTGGAACCAGCCAAATCACCTCGGGTTCAGTGTGGTTTGGTCCTTTGATGGGGTAAAAGCTGTTGCAATGGTTCAAGTTCGGTTCCAACCTGGACCCGGAAGCAAACCGCGGATTTGGAACCAATGCTAACACTAGTTAAGCTTGGAACTAGTTGTTGATAACTATCTGCAGAGTTTGGACAGCAACTGACTGCTGATCCTCTAAACCAAGCGAGGATGTAGTTCATGATTGTCCAGTTGTCAATGAACGGGCATCGTCCTGGAGCGGGCATTATCAACAATGTGTGGAGCTCGCAATAGCCTTCATTTCAGAAACCAACTGAGATTAGGATTGCTTGAGCTGTAGTAAAGTGGACCCATTGAAGCGGTATATTGACCTGCAGAAGTGGTAACCCTCGTAGGCGAGATGAGCCAGGAAGGCTCAGTGGCAGTTGTTGTGGCAGAAGAGCATCCACACGGGTTTATTCAATAACTACTGTTGGCTCACTGAGGCACGAAGGTGGTGACTGGATGACGGGGTTTGATCTATTCGCTGGTGAACCACTACTGACCATGCATCCCGGTTTTAACTCTTCATCGCCTCCATCTTCAGTTATTTTCTGGGGCAATCCAGACGATACGGTAAAAGCGGTGATACAGATGTGTGTGATCTGATGTTGAGACATATCATGAATTGCCAACGGGCTTGAGAGATCGAATGTCACAATCTTCAACGGAGTATGTTTCATCATACAACTTTGTCATCAAGTATTGGTTAGGAAACAGGAACCCGGTGGATGGACCCTCTAGACTGCCCGATTTTGTGATCGGATCTGAGAGACCTACTGCATGACATTACGTTGCTTAGCAGCCATTACACCTTACGATGACTCCAGGCTATCAAGAGCCCGGGCTACAAACAAACTGGACACCAACGTAGCCAAGAAAATCATTGATATCCCAATGATCGACTACCCTGACTTGTCAGAACAGTTGACCGGTGGGTGCAAAGGACAGGCATAGGGATTGGACAGTCGTCTCAGGGGCACAGATCTACAAAGGGAGAATATATAACAAGAGCGAGTATGACTACCTAAACAGCTTACAAAGCTGCATGAATAATCACTGATGGGCTGCACCTGCGGAGTTTTGCACAAGGAATTGGGAGAGCTTGAGTGCTAGCACACTTGAATGTACAGTGAGTATGACCAGTTAGTGGAATGCTTCAAAGTCAGATACACTAATTCAGTGGCTAAAGGCTATGGCGACAGTGATGGTGTTGATGAGCAGCGAGCGGAAGCAGTTCTGATCGAGAAAGTCAATGACTATGATATGGCTACAGAATCATTCCCAAAGGAGATCATCAATGACCACCGAGCATACAGTGTAGTCTGCTGAACATCCGCACAAGAATCAGTTGTGATAACAACCTAGAGTTGATCACTGTAATATCACACCAACGGATACTGTACTGAAGAAGCCTATGAAGATAGTCTACAGATGACAAGGAATTCCAATCCGATTATGTGTCGTGTTACGGAGATTATGATTGCAATCCCGGATCAGGAAAAGTCTACCGAAGTTCAAGAGTTTACCAAGCCACAATGACAATCAATAACCTCCATGAGTCGAAGTTGTCGAAGGAGCAACGAATTTTCCGAAACAGGGAAATTGCCACATTGGATCAGTCAAGTCCTACCTGCATGTCAATAGCCCACCTGGAGGCAGTCTACTGAGATATGCACCGACAAGTCTATGAAGAAGTCAACCGAGAAGTGTATCAACAGTTGACAGAGATGCTACTGAAACAGCTGATGGGGAGCACACCAATGAAGTCAACCAGATGGTCCCCGCTGCGGATGGTCAAAGATGATTTTCTAGTGAAACAGCATCTACATGTCAATGCCGAGTACCGATGACTCACAGCCACAAGATATACTCCACAGAGCATTTGGAAGCACTGCACAGAGCTCAGACAGTGCTACAACACTTGAAATTGGTTAGTTTAACCATCATAAAGATGCCTGCATGTTAGATATCTAAGAATAACACTCAATTGATGTACACAATTGACAGCTACAACCAATGCCCGCATTGGAAGCTCCCATTGATGCCACTTCATGAGCAGTACCTCATTACCACCGTGACAAACTCGGACAATGACCTACACTAAAACATATGAGCTACAATTACGGAAGGTCAGAGGAGTATGGGTTCAGTGTGGAAGTGGTGATCTGGAGGACAGGATCACTTCTGGATGTTTCCTTGTTTCATTCCTCAATGCTTCTCTTCGTTGGATCTTGGCCCAATACAAATGGCGTCGGCATGGGTTCTTGCTACCTGGCAATGCAGTTGGAGTTTCCCTGGGCGCCAGATCCGCAGAGATGTTGGCATTGAGCTATACACATCGGGTGGGGGACTTTTCGGTTCGTACATTTGCGTATGTAGGATAATTGTTTTGATGATTGTTTCCCTTTCCTTCTTTGCTTTTATACTGGCTTAGGCATCCCAGGAGGTCTGCACATAAAGTGTGGGATAATGTAACAGCACAGCTCCACATGACGTGTCCAGGGCCGGGTAGCAGTCACTCTAGATAGTCCGCTCACCACTGGCCTTAGATCTCCAGTGATAATGTTACCTATATATCTGCAAATGTACATATATAATTACTCGAGTCCACAGTTGCAGCCGTATCCTGATACCGTGGGATGCTGGCATATGCATCCTTACAATTGTATTGGTCTAGACATTAAGATATCACATCAAACAAGATGGATATTCCAGCAGTGTTTCAGCTCATCAATACTGGTGTTCCAACCCTCACGGATGGGTTTCGCAGATATCCCAGGCATCAAGTTCCCCAGTGTGAACTCAGTTCGATATGTCATCTTGCTGAGGACGCTCTTGAATGTCTCTGCCACTCCAGGCATTGTGACCATCAGGATTGACTCAAGTGATGAAGTTAGAGCTGGAGGCTCCTGAGGTGGAGTTGTCTTGATCACTGAAATACGGTGGGGCACTAAATCAGTCTCTGCAATGAATACCACTCCTGTTTATAACCAATAATCCCAGGATAGTCATTCTGCACCATATTCACCCACTCTTGAAGAGTATTCCCCCACTTAATTCACAGCGGCAACCGCATAACAACTGTCTCAGTCAGCAAATTGCATATCCTAGCTGCTATGATTCAGGTAAATGTCTTGCCAAGATTCATTTCCTCTGCCACCAGCACTCCTCGCATATCTGAATCCCAAACTCATCTCGTCAGAATGATTCATATTGCCCCAACCTGCTGTGCCAGACACTTGGTTCTGAACAGGCCTTGAATGCAGTACTTGTGGCCAGCGACTCCGTCAGCTCTTGCTTCACAACTGGGAGGGGCATTCTGCGGCCAGATTTCCTCAACAAGATCTTCGTGTTCAAATTTGTTGTTGATTTTGGTAAGAACATGATTCAATACTGAAATGCGATTATCTGGATGAAGGACTTTTTCACAATCCTCCACTTGCCCCAGAACCTCACTTGAACTGTTGGCTGTTTTCTATTTGTCTGCAATAATCGCTTTCAGTTGCTGCAATGTAAGCTGGGCAGATGGGATTATACTCTAGTGCTCCTGAAATTCATCGTAATGTTAGGTACTTCACCAACAAGCAACCATTGGAAGAATTATTTATGGATGGAATAGAATCAAATCTATTCTTTCAATCACAACTTACATTAATACAAATATCATTCTCTTGCGCTCCATCTTCCTCTTCCTCCTCTCTTCCACCTTCTTCAAAACCTTCCAATGTCTATGTCTAATGATTAGCAGTTGGGCACATCTAGCCATACGTGGCTAGCAGGGATCAACTTTGCTGGTCCAATTACATGCTCCACAATCTCCTTACCTGTTGCTCGCTTCATTTCTGCCAAAAATATTTTCACATTGTGTCCAAGATTCAACTTGAAAGCATTAGAAAGACAAGAGTTGTACAAAATCTGTCCATATATGGGGTGATTCATTATTTGGCCACTGCTTTGAAATTGCATATACTCTAAACCCAATTCTTCCTCAGACAAGATGCACTTGATCATCGATGTTGAGTATTCCACTCTGTTGGACCTCTCTTTCTGTCGATGAAATCAATCAGCTCCACCGAGTGCATGAAATACTGCCACCAGTCTTGGAGTAGTTTGCGGGATATAATATTTTCGCGGTGATTGAACGCCCAGTGTGTCACAACCAAGAAGGGGGAATTTGACATCTGTGGCGAATTGCGTCTCATCTTTTGGCCTGGGTAATCTCCCAACTCTGTTGCTGGGTACTTGTTACCTTGGCTTCCCTTTTGTCTTTCCGTCCTGAATTCACTTGCAAATGTCATGAATGTATCTCAATCCACTACTGGTGAATCTATTCAGAATATTTAAATGTATTCATTCACTGCCAGTTCTTGAATGTCACCAAATAATCTGCAACCACTGCTTTCCAGAGCAGGGGTCCATCTCAATACAGATTGAAACAGTTCTGCCCCTGGATAATGGACCGATGCTATTATTCCAGAAAGCCAGCCACTCATACCATCATCCACTTCTTGACTGCACTGTAGTTGGCCTGCCCCATCCATTTGGCAAATTGCTTGAAGGAGAATGTAGTTTGTTTCAGGCGGATGGAGGGTTTGCCACCTGGATGGCCCAAGTCCAATGAATTAATGCTCCCATCGTTGGCACCATATTTGTGGTAGGTGAGCCTCAGCAATGGGAGTGAGTTCGAGATCCCTGTGACCTCCGTTTCATGGGGTTCTGCTTGAGGCCGGAATCTGTTCACGGGAATGATGATGGGGGGTCTCCCTGGTGTGCTGGTAGGTGGTTCAAGTGGAGGAGTAGAGCGGGAAGATGTTGGCCAATTCAATGGATCGTTTCCTGGCAGTCCAGTAGGCAACTTGGGTGTACCAGAAGATACGGGCCATTGTTCTGAGTGCTGTGGAGGGGGGAACGCTTGAGCCCCACCATAACCACCTTGGTGAAGGTCATATCTTTGCCACTGTGGCCGATACATTTGACATCCTTGGCTTGCCATGTTGGTGGGTTGCGAACTGTGTGTCATCTCGCATGGAGAATGGTAATCCAACTGCAGAGCGCCAGGAGATTGCTCATCAGCACAATGAATTTTTCTCTCTGGGAGCCTCTGGCAGTATTTGGGAGTTGTCCGACCAGAATCCCAGGGTGGTCAAATCCCATAGTTGCCTGGACTGATGTGGTAGCCTTCAGGTACACCTGGGAGCTCCTAGGAGCGTTGGTGACAATCCTGGGAGCACTGATAATAAGCCTGGGAGCACCTGGGAGCACCAGTGACATGCCTGGGAGCATGTTGAATCACAGTAGAGCAGTCTGGGAAAAACAACATCTAGTTTTGGAACGCTGCCAGTGCATCTCGACATCATAGCTACTACTTATCGTTCAATGATGTTTAAAACTCATGTATTCACTTTGTATTCCCATCTATGTATCTATGTATCTATATAGCTTCCCATCTGCACATGGTATATCTGGACTGGCTGCAGTCGGTGCTTAAGGGCAATTCGAAGTGTGGCTGATGATGACAATGGTGTGAACTGAGAGATACAGTTGGAGGCCATTATGGTGGAAACTTAGAGATGCACTTGGAGGCTGTGATGGTGTGAGTTAGGAGATGAACTTGGAGGCAGAGATTGAGGGACTCAGAGTTACACTTGGAGGCTGTAATCAAGTAACTCAGAGATGCACTCGGAGGTCCAGACCGAGCAACTGGGAGATGCACTTGCAGAGAGTAATCGAACAGGTCTGGAGATGCACTTGGAGGCCGAGCTTGAGTAACCCAGCGATGCACTTGGAGGCCATAATTGAGCAAGTACAGAGCTGCACTTGGAGGGCGAAATGGAGTTACTCAGAGATGCATTTGGAGGCAGTAATCCACTGAGTTTGGAGATGCACCTGGAGGCAATTATCATGCGAATGTGGAGGCCGTAAACCAGCCAGTTTGGAGATGCGATCGGAGACCTTCATGTTCTGAACTTGAAGGCCGTAATCGAGCGAGTTTGGAGATGCACTTGGAGGCCACAAATGAGCAAGATTGGAGATGGTCGACAGGAGGTGCATTGGGTGCTGAGATTCTATTCTTCAATTACTTAACTCACACACGTGTGAATGTGATGAGGCGATTTTGCCTTCGAGCTCTCATGGAGAGCTGGTTGGAGGCGGTAGATATGGTAGGGTGGTATGCGAGAAGTTGAAGCTACTTTGATGTGTCAAGTCATAATTGTGCGAATGAAGAGAAGACAGTCAACTATGGGTGGATGTGGTACTTGGGGAATGCTGTAATTGGTGTGTGCTGTACTCGGTACGTGCTGTACTCGGTATGTGCTGTACTTGGTATGTGCTGTACTTGGTATGTGCGGTACTCGGTATGTGCTGTACTCGGTATGTGCTGTACTCGGTATGTGCTGTACTCGGTCTGTGCTGTACTTGGTATCTGCTGTACTCAGTGTATGCTGTACTTGGTCTATGCTGTACTTGGTGTATGCTGTACTCAGTGTATGCTGTACTTGGTCTATGCTGTACTTGGTGTATGCTGTACTGGGTGTATGCTGTACTGGGTATATGCTGTACCCAGCGTCAATTCTTGATCATGGCATGGTTAGATAGACAGGGAGAACTCAGCAGTGTGTTCCGCAATGAGGTCGGGAAAAGCTTTGGAGATACTGTAACCAAGATTTGTTATGGCCGTTAGTGTGGTGCTAGTATATGTTATTGATATTATTACCTGTGCCACGCCACATTCCGGATATATTACCATGAGTTACAGGATTCAATGGTACATTTTTCTTCATTTTTGCCATTCGCAAGATATTATGGCATCTTGTGTGTGAAAGTCCCAACTTATGCAGATGATAATTGGTACTGATTTGGATACTGTCAAGTTTGTGTTCACATACAATAACGATAAGTCACAACTACATGTTATATCAGAGCAATCATGGCATTAATCAAGATATATGCTACCTCTTTGGGGTAGAATTGGTTCAGCTAAATATATGCACAAGGCTAGACTCCTCTACCACTAACGCAATAGCTTTCGCCACTCCAGCCAATGAATCTCAAATGCCAACTCTATAACATGGCCGAAGGTCACTGTTTAAATTGCAAAGAATGTTGGGGGTGAGAGTAGCAGACACTTGACACATATTCATCAGCTAATAGCAATGTGGACATAACGAAAATAACTTGGTTTGACTTGTGTATCTGCAGTATGTGACCTTCCTGAGATCATCAATATCTTTCTCATGAGATTGGTACTGCAACAACTGCCAGCTATTCACCACAGCTCCACAGTGACAAGTGTGGCTCTGATCTGGTCTCTGACAATTGTGGTATGATTAATGTGGCTCTGACATAGTCCCTGATAATCCTGGCTATGACAGTGTGTTCTGACATAGTCTCTGACAATCCCAGCTCTGATATATGTGGCCCTGACAAGTGTGGCCCAGACAAGTGTGGCTCTGACAAGTGCCGCTTTGACATGGTCCCCGACAAGGTCTCTGACAATCCTGGCTCTGATAAACATTGCTCTGACAAGTGTGCTCTGACATGATCCGAAAATCCTAGCTGCGATGAATGAATTCCTGCTCTGTTGGGCTGTGGAGGAGCTTTAGTTGAACCTACTTCTCCTTCAGAGCCTCTGGGATTGATTCTTAGATCTACTGAATCTTTCATTTTGTGGATTGATGAGTATATTGTAGGTGTAAGTAAGTCAGCTGTGACAAGTGTGGCTCTGGCAAGTGTGGCTTTGAAAAGCGTGACTCTGACAAGTGCAGCTCTGACATGGTCTCTGACAAGGTCTCTGACAAGGTCCCTGACAATTCCGGCTCTGATAAACATGCCTCAGACAAGTGCACTCTGACATGATCTGACAATCCCGGCTGCAATCAATGTGACTGACAAGTGTGACAATGACATGGACTCTGGCACTGATTGGCTCTGACAAGGTGCCAAAGGCGACACTGGATACCAGGCATCACTATTGAGATCAACATATCCAATCAATGTAGTATATCATGGTATATGATTCCAAAGATGTGCACTGGTTGAGTAGGTATTGCTTATCTTTGCTGCTAAGATCAAGTTGCACTGGTGTAGAAACTGCAGAAACACCAACAATGCATCCGACTCTTTGCGGCACAACTCGGCACGGTATCATTCCATAGTTTCTGTTTTGCACCGCAGATGATGGATACTCCGAATCCGCTATGCATATTCGGTCGTGATATACTGCCCACCATATCACGCTCCCATTAGCATTGGCTTCCCATCCATTCATTCTATCACTAAAATGAAAATCGTATAACAGTTTGGCAGGGTAATGTTCGTTTTGATGAACACAAACATTGTTTGAGGCTGGTCGACCTTCTTGAATCAAAATATTGTCGAATCCATTGCTTTGTCCATGCCACTTCTCCACACACCTTGCCTTTTGAACTTCAACTGTATCTGGATTATTGTGATGCTGTATAGTGACTGTGACACCGTTCACTCAGTATATCTTTTGACAGAAAATCCATGATGCATGAGACCCAGAGGTCCATAGGCCTAGACTGGTGTGCATATTCATTTGCAATATTGAAAAATAGGAAGTCAGAGCATCAATAAGCTCTGATATGCTGATACCCTCTGGAAATGTCATAGTTGCAATCATGTTGCTTTGCTCATTACTCTGTTGACGCTACATATCAAACTATGTGATAATTTGTCGGATGCCAGATAATCCCCCACAACAAGCTTTCTGCATTTATCTTCCATCAGCGAGAGGGGATATGATGTCATGATATGCAGTACAATACTGACCCCCAAATCGATAAGAAATAGGCGCGTTTCCAATCGTTACATCTATGGAATATAGTTGACCTTGTTCGAAGAATGGTAGCCATCATTGAAGTGGTTATTGGGAGTGGCTTCAGGTATTGCGGTTTCAATGTTACAGGTAGAGCCCATTTCCCTGATACATTCGATATACTGGAGAAGCGAATCAATTTTCGGTAAATTGCCCTTACTGTGGCTTGTGCGGTATGGTAGGAAGATGGGGATATTGATGCTTATGCCACTGAGCCCAGCCTGAAGGTATTTGAGCACGGTGTCGGTGTGGGAGTGGTCGCTGGCAATCAACATGATGTCAGCGACAGATTTAATAAACTGTACGTGGATCGGATGCCCTTTACGAAGAGTGGCAAGCGCTGCAAGCCAGACTTTCACCATGTCTTTGCACTTGGCACTGGTCCATTGTTTCATGCAGGAAAGTTTGTCTCCAAACTGGGGTATGATAGAGCAGGGAGGATTAATGGAAAATAGTTCATCGATCAAGTCCAAAGCCTTCTCCTCATCATAAATATTATTCAGAAAACCAACAATCCATTCCCAGGTGTGATCTTGACATAAGCCATTTAGTAGCTCGTACAGCAGGTTAACATTGATGCAACAGCATATATTATGACCTGCATGGGCATCGGCAAAATTTGGACAGTTGGTCAACTTCCACTGCCCCACCACCTCAGCAGCCATTGTTGACACACAAAGATATCATTGGGCACGATGGCCCCTCGACCTGTAGGCGAAGCCGGGCATGTCATCTGGGCATATCTCGCATCAAGGGCACCTCTATTTTTCGCCATAGTTATCGTGCGCAGCTCGTGGTTGTCAGCAAGGGATGATGCAATCCAGGGATATGTGTGACAAGTGCAACCATGTGCAAACAGAACCACTACTCCACTCTTCGCCGGCTCCTCTAGAGTGCACAATATTATTGCAATAGATTCATGGTTGCCAAACCTATTGGTATGGGTTTTTGCTCCGTTTGGACAGTTCTGTAAAATCTCACTGAGTATTAATCGGTGTGTCTTAACCGATCATATCTTCATCTTAGAGTGGTTGCCAATACTGAGATAATCTGACCAAGCTGTTTTGTTGCCACTTAGCCTGGAGATGATAGTTTTGTCACTGCTGAGTTTAATGGGGACAACTGTTGATCCATCTGGCAAAGATTCTGGCGATGTGTTAGCAATGAGTGATGAGGTTCTGATATCTAGACAAATCCGGTCAACACTGGAGCTGACACTCTTGACAAGCGACCGTCTCTGACATGATGAAATTGACATGGTATCTCCGACACGCTCTCTGACACTCTCTCTTTGACCAACTGACTCTGACCCTCTCTGACACACTCACTGATGTGCTCTGTGACACGTTCTCTCTGACACGTTCTCTCTGACATGTTATTTCTGACATGTTCTCTCTGACATGATCTCTCTGACACCATCTCCCTGACACGCACTCTCTGACATGCTCTCGCTGACATGATGTCTCTTACATTATCTCTCTGACATGGTCTCCCTGACATGGTCTCTCTGACACTCTAACTCACTTAAACACAATGAAAATCTGACAACAAACAGTCTCTCTGACAATACCAGGATATTTGCCTGTGTTTTCCACCACCACTATGCAGTCCACATCCCAGTGGATATACATTTGCCACTGCCATCCATTTGTTCGACCGGCACAAACGAAAGATGATTCTTTGATGAGGGATGTCCTAGGACAAATCGTACCGCTGCAATAGAATTCCGATACCAGAACAGAGTACCTTCTCCTTCAATATCAACAAAACTCTCCTCCCATCTGCATGAACGTCCTTCCATTTCTTCCATGTCCGCAATGAGTTGAGCGAGCTGGTCATGGTTTTTGGCATTGAGGTCAGGTACAACCAGTCTTTGTTTCAGGATGTTGTTGAGTTTCATGTTACCTATGTTGGTCTCCACAATAGAATAACAAAGTTGCCATTGTTGGGGTGTAGCAAACAGAGCAAGGGGGTCCCAGTCATCAATCTCAAAAAAATGAACTCATACTGGGTCATGGATTGGGGCTCCTGCATTGAGGAATATCTCTGTCTCAGGTAGATGGCTGAGTGTATCGTCATCACATTGGGGAATCTCATCTTCTAGTTCTTAGTCTTGCCCATCTGACGGGGAAAAATTGCTCGAATTTGGGTGAAGTCACGCATGTGTTGAACAGCGGTGATGAGTGAGACCACTGTGTTGGGAAATGACCCTGCCACATAAAGTGCAAATAAAGGACGCCATTGTTGAAGGTGAAAAGTTTGCAATTGAGTTCCCCCTGGAGATTGATTGTGCAGAGGCTCCTATCACATGTCCCAACGCTGTCTATTAAGCATACCCTAAACAGACTTGGATGCCAGCGTAGCCTTGTGATATTGTTGTACCACACACTATCTTTAGGCTTGGAGTATACTATCTTTAGCCCCCTTTGTTTCCTTGTGTGGAATTCTAGTAAGTTCCGCTTCTAATCACCATTTTTGGCTTCCTAAAATGGAACAGTGTGAGTGGATGTTTTGGCTGCACACCGATCAGCATCTTTTCACCACAACCCTGCACTTCCTCCTGAACCTCATTGTGTTTGGCCTTCCAAACAATCACCAACATTTTTTCATCTGCCTATTCTGACCTATCTCAACTGACTAGCATGTGCATCTTCAGAATCTCCTCACTTCAATCGGTGGCGCATTCTCAACCAGATCGAATTGCACATTCGCATAGCTGAAACAATGTGGGTTGGAGTGGCCATCCCATGGAGCAGGGGTCAGAGCGCATCTAGTAGTAGTTGGTATATACCACATACAATTCTCACCTATTAACTCAGATCAACCAACATTAACTTGACGACCATCATATCCACTCAGTAACCCTAATATACACTCAGCGACTCTGATATCTGCCCAGCAACCATTATTCTGGCAACATGACGAGGCACCCGCAGATGGCCGACCAGCGTTTCAAACTGGACCAAAAAAATCTGTAGCTCTTTGCTACCGAAGACAACCAAGGACATAGATGCTGTGAGTAGCCAGTCTGCATTAACTGAAGGCCTTTCAGTAGTCCAGGGATGGAAAACAAAACATGACAAATCTACTGTCGCATCGTACACCGATTTCATATTGTACACTGCGTTGTGATGTGTAGTAATGAAGTGTGACCAGGTTTGCAAATCTGCCTCTGACATTGAGTCTCTGACATTGAGTCTCTCACATCGGGTCGCTGACATCAAGTCTCTGACTTCTAGTCTCTGACATTGAGGCTTTGACATCAACTGTCATTGACTGACAAATAGGAGTTTACTGACATTTGCATGATCATTGCTAATAACTCTCGAGATCTCCTGGGACTTACACTGGGTCCAAAGCTCAATACTGTTGATGTCCATACAATGCAAACACTCATCTCATGCTTCCCAAGAAGAGTCACCTGAAGGGCCACCACCACACCCAAGAATGCCACATGAAGCCACACCAGAAAGTCAAAGACTGCAATGAGCACCACTGCAATGCCCAAAATTGCATCAAGCCTCGCTCCAGAGATCACATCAGATCCTTCATTACACCATATCCTTGTCCATCCTACTACAATGATCATTAAATGCACTTCCGATGTTTGTGTTGGGTCTGCTACTGCCATATTTTGCAGCTCACACTCAATGGGACCTAGGGGAGATTAGGCAGCATGGGGTAGGAGTACGACCTATAGCGGCACTGCACGATCGGCGATCTCGTGCAGGATACCATCTCATCCTGTTTCCTCTGGTTCGGGGGATGCTCACTCACCTGTGTTCAACCCATTTCAGATCAACAGCTCTGGCAGTGCCCTCCAGCAATTCTTTTTCAGATGGAATGATGCACACGATCACTCACCACTTTCACTTGTTGATCTCAGCAGCAGGAGGCCAACACCCAGTGGAACCAGCTGACCAGCTCAATCTGTTGTGGGAGGCACCTCACCGGGAAATCAATACCAAAAAGCCAGGGATGACCAAATTGATCTTTTCATCACATGGATGGAAGATGATCACCTGGTAGGTATTGTGGAAGAGTTGATATGGCCTCAAGTTCCGAGAGACGTCACAAAGAATCCTAATGCACCCCAGTGTTATGACCAACATGTTTCCTGGATAACTTGGCAATATGATCTAGCAACCTACTTGTGGGTTGTTGACTCCTGTTTGGCGAGCACAACATCCACCCAGGGTGATATTTCATTGTCCTGCTTTGCACTGATTGACAGTCCATTAGACAAATTGAGCTGTGACAAATGTCTGACCTTCACCGAAATTGAAGGCCATTTGATGGTGAAATTCATTACCATCAACAAGAAGCATATGGTGGGTGACACCGACAATGAAATCGAATATATCAAGACCAACCCAGTCAACCTGGAAGGAACATCAACCATCAGGGTGAAACAGGAGGATGAAGGTAGTGAGCCCTTAGATATTGACGTACTAGACAATTCCAGTAATGAAATCAGTGCTGATGAATTGGTTAATATGGCAGCGGAGGAGGAAGGGGAAGGGAAGGAAGAGCTACCAGAGATTCTGGAGGACCAGGAGGAGTCCAATCTGGGGATCATGCCGATTATAAAGAATGCACTACAGAGTCATTGCCCCAGCTGTACAGTCGAACACGAGGGGCAAGATTTCGACATTCAAAATGTGGAAGAATTAGATCAGGTAGATGCTGACTTCAACAATATTGCCCTAACAGAACTGGAGGAAGCCAATGACCCCAATGTGCAAGCACAGAAGGAGGACCAGACAGATAATGTCGATGTGGACTGGTGAGTCACTGTCTTTGTCAGAGTCATTGCTGTCAGAGCCGTAGAGCTGCTGTCAGAGTTCAGCCACTGTCAGAGCTGTTGTCAGAGCTCAGCCGCTGTCAGAGCTGCTGTCAGAGTTGCTGTCAGAGTTCAGCTGCTGTCAGAGCTGTTGTCAGAGCTGTTGTCATAGCTTAGTCCGCTGTCAGAGCAGCTGTCAGAATGTTGATTGAAGCTGATTTCTACTCGCCGGTTAGTGGAGCTGATGGATAACCTGGAATTTCAGAGAGGAAACTTGGAGGAGTCATTGGCAGTGTTACGCATCACCACACAGATCAGAAATTTCAAGCCGCTCCACATACCCATGCAGTTACAACCGCACCAATTCATCGCAGTGAATTGGATGGCAGAGTAGGAGAATAGCTGGGCGAAGGGTAGTGTATTGGCTGATGACTGCGGTACTTGCAAGGTTAGACCCTACTGTGCCCTTGAGATAGAATGTTTGCCACACTAACAATCATCAGACTCTGACAGCACTAGCTTCAATATGTCACCAGGTTAATGTCAATTAACAAAAAGTCCAGAATCCACCTCATGGATTGGACAAATGGGAGATCGACATGAAACAACCACAAATCAAAGGTAGAATGGGGCAAGACTTTCAGAAGGGAGCCACAAAAGCTGCGGAGGGAGGTCCACCTCCCAACATCAATTCTATGTTATGACTGGAATACATACCACTATAGTGACATCAAGCTAAGGTTGAAATAACGTAAATCACCGGGATGTGGGACATCCACTAGAAGCGAGATGGCCGGGTAAGCTTCCAGCGAATGGAATGTACCCCGCATTTAAACTCTTTCCCGTTCAGTAATTCCCGCCCACCATGCGCAAAGTGACAGAGCAATGCAATATACTGAAGTTAACTCTCGAGCAACAATATGAGGCTGCTCTTAAAGGCTTAGACACTGGGGTCTTTAGTTCTATTCAGAAAGCAGCAGAAGCTTATGGCCTTCCCAAGTCAAGTCTGGGATACCGGAAGAACGGTCGCCAGACACGAGAAATTACCCACCAAGAGCAATAAACCTTCACTCCCACTGCAGAGAAAGCGATTGTGAAGTGGATTCTATAGCTAGATGACTATGGATTTTCACCTCGAATAGATTACCTTATGGGAATGGTAAAGCATTTGGCGAAACTTGATTTTCAGAGACAAGTTCCAGTTCCCAACTTCGCTGAGGGAATGAATTTCGCTCAGCACAATCTTTTAAGAAAGAACTGGATCACTCGCTTTTTGAATCGACATCCTATACTTGCTGCACAATTTGCAAGCAGAATTGATCGTCAACGTGCTTATGCCAGCAACCCCCATACTATTCAGACCCATTTCCAAAAGCTTGGCAAGATTATGCGAACTCAGTGATTTTCAGATAAAGCAATCACCAATGTTGATGAAAAGGGATTTGTTATGGGAATATCACCACACATTAAGGTAGTTACACGACGAGGGAAGATAAATCCACGAATTCAACAAGATGGCACGCGGAAATTCATTACAGCTTTGGAAGCAGTATCTGCAGATGGATTTGTATTTCCTCCATACCTTATAGGCAAAGGGAGTGTACACATTTTCGATTGGTATAAGAATGTTGTAGAAGAAGATCACAATTCTCGCTGGGCTGTATCAGCAAAAAGTTGGACAGATAGTAAAATTGGGTATGATTGGCTTACTAATGTATATGATCCCATTTCCAAGGCCTGTTGTCCAGGAGAATCACATTTGTTGATTTTGGATGGTTATGTTTCACACATCAACTACAAGTTCCTTACGTTCTGCGAAGCCAATCACATTGTGGTATTTTGCTTGCCTCCTCATTCAACACATCTACTACAACCACTGGATGTTGGACTTTTTGCACCTCTGCAGCTAGCATACTGAAAAGCCATTGAAGATTACTTTCTCACAACTACCATTTGGATCAACAGAGATATATTCTTTCCACTCTACAAAGAAGCATGTCAGCAGGCCTATATATTTCGAAACATTACTGCAGCATTCAAACAGTGCGGAATTGTACCATTCAACCCCCGCTCAGTACTAAGCGAACTTCCAAATTCAACAGCTCTTAGTCGTGCAACCTCAAATTCGAAAAACCATGAAGACAGTTCTCCCCTTGGGTATACTCCCTACACAAAGTGTGAGCTTCGCCAACAAACCTCCCGAGCTCCAATGGTTGCCAACACTGCCACAACTGGCCAGATCTGCAATCTCATATTGAGATTCTCTCATACAGCAGAGTACATGTCGGTGCAGGCTGATATTGCAAATACAGAAGCTCAGCGTGTTCGGGAAGCAGTAAAAAAGTTACGCCCATCAATGAACGACCTCTGGAAGCTTGGAAAAGGAATTGTTGCCGGGGTTATGACCGGGGAAAATATCTTAAAGCAAATCCAAGTTCAGGAGAAAATCGATAAAGAGAAAGCAGCCAAAAAGCAGTTTCCCACCCGGAAGTCTGCTCAGAGGGCTGTAGTTGTTACCCCAGTAAGGCCTCGAATATGGTTCCAATTGGAATTAAAACAACCAGGTTGCTACGCTCCACTACAAGCACTATACCCCGTCCCAACTACTATCTGCCTCCGCTTGCAGAAGTGATTGAAGATGACTCAGATGCGGAGTCCTTTACTACCGCTTTCTCAGCAGACTGTTCTGAAGATGGATACCGCCCTGATCATACCACTTCACACCCGGAACAAAATGCGATCTCCTCCCCTCCGGTCACTCTACCGACCATGAGACTTCGCTCAAGGATGTCATAGTGTGCGAGTAAGTCACTCCCATAGCTGCTCAGATGACTCCCAGACTAATCTACAATCACCAGTTATATCTGCTGTTGTTTGGGATATGGTTTTGTATATACAGTAATGGTTGAGAGGAGGTAATAAACGGAAATTTGATGGCGCAATCTGTGCACGGACGGTGTCTCGCTTCTAGTGGATGTCTCGCTTCCCGGTGATATACGTTAGCCATAAACTGATGGTGTCAGAATGGGAAGCTGCAGTGACTGAGTTCACAAAGTTAACTGCACATCTCCATTATGGTACGTCTTGCTGGGGGAGGGCATCCCATCGAGCCACTCTTCATGGTAAACCATGGAGAATAGTTGTGATCTCGCTCATTGATACATTCTACTGGTTGCTCAACCAGGAGGAAGCCGGCGGTTTGAGAATTTGCGGCCCTGGCATATTTCATCGCGTCAGCTTGGATGAGGCACACAGGTCAAGAACAAGCATGACCCCAATTGGCAAGTTTAGGAAGGCTAATGGCAAGTTGGTTAAAATGGACTCCCACAATTACAACATGCATATGGCGTCCTGTATACTCAGTCTGGATCCTCAACACAGATGGATGTCAATGGCAACCCCATTGGTAAATGGCATCGAAGATTGGCATTGGATCCCGAGATGTCTGGAGTGTTCATCCTCGTTGGTCCTTCAGCTGCCACAAGAAACAATTGACTATACACTCAACATTGATAATGATTGGGTCGCGGACGGGAGAAATGTGTCAATTCCTCAACCAGGTGCAGGGTTCACCCCAGTTGCAGATCCATACAAGAAAGGCCTAAAAGTCAGATCACCTGTTCACTGCACAATCGTGGCTTGGGATGCTTATATACTGCCTCTAATTGGTGAATTGGTGAAATTAGGAAGGGCCACGCAAATATCTGGTATTGTATTCAGACAGCACCGCTCCGAGGAAACTATTCGGATGCAAGCTGTGGCAGTTTTATGCACACTCATGGTACAGCGACCAATGCTGAGCTATATCCTGTTCAAAATCCCAAAGCCCATCATCAACATCCCTCCAATGCATGTAACCACCAAACTTGTTACATTTGCAAAGTCCTCTGGAGCTGGACAGTTCTAAACTATTTTGGTAGATGGTAGCCATAAGGGGCTTCGAAAGAGAATCACCAGGGTCGCCTCTGTGCAGGCTACAATGATGGGCAAGACGAAGCCGTTTGGCCCTCATTGGGAGTTTATTCACCGTATCTCCACAGCGCTTATTCTTGGCCCTGCCCTGATGGATCTGATGACATCTCCGTTGAAACAATGATGGTCTTTACCTTGTGGGGTTGCTGACACAGGCAGACCGAAACTGCTCATGCTGAGGACAGTTATTTCCTACCTTGCAAAGGCTTTCCCAGGGAAGACAGACCGAATTCCTCCCCCTGGGAAGGTGAAGGGTTCACCATATGATCAGATCAAGGCTGTGTTGCTGTTTGGGGCTCAATAGTTGGCTTGGCTCCCTCACTATATCCGGAACACCTTGACAGCAAAAGACAATTGAGAGAAGGTGATTCTGTGGGTATATTGGCCACTTACGCAATGGCTCGTCAAACAGGTTAGCACTCCTTTACAATTTCACTCTCTGCCACTCATACCAACTCTGACATGTAACTCTAACACACATCAACTCTGACATTTAACTCTGGCATCAACTCTTCGTATGAAAATAATACTAACTGTGTGCAGTACTGCTGCCTCTTAGGCTACAATTGTTTTGCTATCCATAGCTCAATGAGAGCCACTGCATGTGCCTCTGTGAAAAAGTCATTTATCAACCCTGCACAGGTGAGGGTCCTTGTCTTGCACCATCTGATAAGCAATGAGAGCTTGAACATACATTAAAATTGCTGAAATTCCGTCATGGTAGAACAGGGTATAAATTATTGAAAGGATGATCAGGCATAGTCGAGTGTCCGGCGGATTGGTCAACAGCAAACACAACACACAACTCGATGAACAAACCTCTTCACAATTGATTGCTTCATTGAATATACCCAGCGGATGAAGCAATCACCAATGCTATATGTGCTGAGGGTTCTCCAGAACCCTGCCAGTGAGGACATTAATCTCAATGGTGTTCAAGTATATGGTACCTTGATTTGAAAGATTTCCCCGCTGGCACTCTGGACTGCTGAGATTGGTCAATATAATAATGAAATAATAGATGTTAGCTAATTTGAGATCTTTCTATACTTTCCACTTTTGGGTCTGCGCTTTTTTTCCTTCTGGGTTGGTTCTTGGGGTTGGGATCTCACTTTCAGGATGACAGTTAGGGTCTTTGATTGGGTTTCCGGATTTGCCCTGCTGGGTTTGGGTTGCTTTTGGGGTATCTGAAAGTGGAATTTTGAAACCTTTCAAGCTGTATAGATGACTAGTACTGACACATGGAGTAGTTTAGTCCCTGACTTTGACTGCTGACCAGCCTGAGTGCAACTCTAATGGCAGCCACTCTGACAGCAGCCACTCTGACAGCAGCCACTCTGACAGCAGCCACGCTGACAGCAGCCACTCTGACGGCAGCCACTCTGACGGCAGCCACTCTGACGGCAGCCACTCTGACGGCAGCCACTCTGACAACTGCCGCTCTGACAGAAGGCCTCTGATAACAACTCTGACAACAATCTGACAACTGCTCGGACAGTGACTCTCCACAGAGTTTGCCATGACCATGCTTGGTGGACCAAAACTCTTCATCATTCAATGATGCGAAATCTCTATTACTTCATCAGCAAAAAACATTTCCATCTGGGCGGACTGGCTGCGTCAGAGTGGACGCGCTCCGTCAGAGCCGTCAGAGACACCCCGGTGGCGGATTACTCCGCGCCCGGCGTCAATACCACGCGTTGAGTTGCATATCGCCCTCCG
>Ga0307515_10000785_pt1 | contig 73213 bp, 63 predicted proteins | sample 17_EM_MG_FD_194513 | JGI IMG/M metagenome (GOLD analysis project Ga0307515, IMG submission 194513) | Populus trichocarpa ectomycorrhiza microbial communities from riparian zone in the Pacific Northwest, United States - 17_EM | ecosystem: Host-associated > Plants > Roots > Unclassified | place... | reverse complement strand
CCGGCGAGGACCAGGAGGTTCTCGCCGTTGCGGCGCATACGGGTCGCGAGGTGGTCCAGGCGGAAGAGGTTCTCCAGCTGGTCCGGGTCGGCCTCGTTGTTCTCCAGGTCGGTGATCAGGGTCAGTTGGCCCTCGATCAGCGACTGGTTGCGGCGCGAGAGGTTGGTGAAGATCGCGTTGATGTTGCCTCGCAGGAGGGCCTGCTCGGCGGCCAGTCGTACGGCCTCGCGGTGGACCTGGTCGAAGGCTCTGGCGACTTCGCCGATCTCGTCCGTGGTGGTGATGGGGATCGGCTGGACGCGGGTGTCGACGCGGCCGGGGTCGGTGCGCGAGAGCTGGTCGACCAGCATCGGGAGGCGCTGCTCGGCGATGCCGAAGGCGGCGTTGCGCAGCTGGCGCATCGCGCGGCTCATCTGGCGGGCGACCGCGCCGGCCAGGATGAAGGCGAGGAGCAGGGCGACGACGACGGCGGCACCGGTGATGATGGCGTCGCGCTTGGCGTTGTCCGCGATGTCGGAGGCCTCGCTCACCGCGATGTCGGCCTTGTCCTCCTCGATCTTGCGGTACGCCTCGTACTTGAGGGTGGTGCCCGCCCACCAGTTCTGGGCGGTGATGCCCTGTGCGGCGAGGGCGGTGCGCGCCGAGGTGTCGGTGGTCTGCAGCTGCGACATGGCCGTGACGATCTTGACCGGGTCGCTCGGCGGCGGCACGTACGTCTTGTCCTGGGCCTTCGCCTGCGCGGCGGCCTGCTTGACCATGGCCGCGCCGTCGGTCTGCACCTTCGCCAGCGCCGTGTTCAACTTCGCGATGTCCGCGTCGGTACCGCCGGCCTGGTACTCCTGGATGGCGATGCCCTCCAGGTAGGCGTACGAGGTGATGGCGGTGCGCTGGGTCGCCAGGCTGGTCTGGTCGGGGCCGGGGCTGATCAGCAGGTGGGTGCCGATGGAGCGCTCCAGGGAGAGCGCGCCCTTGGCCAGCGCGATGGCGTAGACCGAGCGGCCGTAGCTGGTGATGTTGCCGGTGCCGAGGCCGAGCTCGTTCGAGAACTCGAGGAGCGGGTGCTCCAGGTTGACGTAGCTCTCCTCGGTCTGCACGCCCTTCATCTTCGAGGTGTAGGCGGCGGTCCGGATCGACTGCAGCTGCGGCTCCACCTTGCGGAAGCGGCTGAGCCGACGCTCAAGGCCCGGCTGGTCCGGCATGTTCTGCGCGGCCTTGTCGAAGACGTCGGCGGCGTCGTCCGTGGCCTTGCGGGCGGCCACGACCGTCGCGTCCTTCGCGCCCTTGCCCTCCAGCAACGGAGCGGCGGTCACGTCACGCTCGTTGGTGATCGCGTTGCTGTAGGTCAGCGCGGCCTGCACCACGCGGGCGGTCTTCTCCGCATCCTCGGCGTTCTGCCAGGTGTCGATCGAGCTCTTGACCTGGAAGCCGCCCATGATGAGGCCGACGCCCACGGGTATGAGCAGGATCGCGTTCAGCCTGGTCGGCACCCGCCAGTTGCGGGGGGAGAAACGGCTGCCGCTGGGAGCGGGTGGCGCCGTGGGCTCCGAGCCTGGCACAGGGGCGGGCGCCGCTCCGCGCGGCGGCGGGGTGAAGTTGCCCCGGGCCGACGGCTCGGGACCGTTCTTGCTTCGCCTCACTCGACCAACAACCTTCCGGCGGTCGGCACCTATCGTCGTGCCGCAGTGTCTCAAGCCCGTCAACGACCTCTGCTTATCAGTACGTCGTTGACTATTGGGCAGTTCACGCATTCCAGCACGTCAGCATCCGCGATTCCAAACAGTCGGAACCGCGGATTCCGAGTGATGTAAGCCCCAGATAAAACGGTCATAAAGAGCGAGCCCCGTCAAAAGACGGGGCTTTGTTAGCGCAGCGGCACCGGATGAACGCGACGCGTTGCGGTACCACCGGATTCCTCTGCCGAAACGTTATGAACACCGGGGCCGACCGTGTCAAAGGCCACAGCCGGCTCCGGGGTGTCTACGACAACTGCCGTATGGCGCTGCCGACTTGAGAACTGCATGCAGGGGCCCGCCGGGAGCTACCGGAGCCGGGCCATGAGCGCGTGCTCGACCAGCGTGATCAGCGCACTCTTCGCGTCCGAGCGGTGCCGGGCGTCCGTCGTGATGATCGGCGCGTCCGGACCGATCTGCAGCGCCTCGCGGACCTCTTCGGGGTTGTACGGCTGGTGGCCGTCGAACCCGTTGAGGGCGATGACGAAGGGCAGCCCGCTGTTCTCGAAGTAGTCGACCGCGGGGAAGCAGTCGGCCAGCCGGCGGGTGTCCACCAGCACGACGGCGCCGATCGCGCCGCGTACCAGGTCGTCCCACATGAACCAGAAACGGTCCTGACCCGGCGTACCGAAGAGGTACAGGATCAGGTCCTGGTCCAGGGTGATGCGTCCGAAGTCCATGGCCACCGTGGTAGTGGTCTTGTCCCCGGTGTGGGTGAGGTCGTCGATGCCCGCGGACGCGGACGTCATGACGGCCTCCGTGCGCAGCGGGTTGATCTCCGAGACGGCACCCACGAACGTGGTCTTGCCGACGCCGAAGCCACCCGCCACCACGATCTTCGCGGAGGTGGTCGCCCGCCCTCCGTCAGAGCTTGCGAAGTCCACTGAGCACCCTTTCGAGCAGCGTCACGTCCGGTGCGCCGCCGTTGTTCTCGTCGCCGCCCGGCTGGTGGATGGCCACCAGTCCGGCCTCGGCGAGGTCCGCGACGAGGATCCTGGCCACACCGAGGGGCATGGCGAGGAGTGCCGACACCTCCGCGACCGACTTGACCTCGCGGCACAGGTGGCAGATGCGCTGGTGCTCAGGGAGCAGTCCCATCAGCGCTGCCGGGTCGGCCGTCGTGCTGATCAGCGCCTCGATGGCGAGCTGGTAGCGCGGCCTGGTCCGGCCGCCGGTCATCGCATACGGACGGACCAGCGGCTGGTCGCCCTCGTCCCCGTACGGCTCGGCGTACGGGTCGTGAGAGGCGGTGGGCGGGGTCATGAATCCTCCGGGCGGGACAGCAAGTCGGTCGGGCTAGCCGTCTGACAGGGCCGGTGGGGGGATTGTGGCGGCCGGACGGTGATTTGGTGAGACGGGTGGTGCCGGGGCCGGTCAGTGAAGCAGACTGCCCTGGAGTTCGGCGCGCAGGTCCGGCGTGAGAACCGCCCCCGCACGGTCGACGAGCAGTGCCATCTCGTAGCCGACGAGACCGATGTCGCACTCGGGGTGCGCGAGCACTGCCAGGGACGAGCCGTCCGAGACGGACATGAGGAAGAGGAATCCCCGCTCCATCTCCACGACCGTCTGTGCCACGTCGCCGCCCTCGAAGATCCGGGATGCCCCGGCCGTCAGCGAGGTGAGCCCGGAGGCCACGGCCGCGAGTTGGTCGGCGCGGTCGCGCGGGAACCCTTCCGACATGGCCAGAAGGAGTCCGTCGGCAGACACGACGACGGTGTGGGACACCCCGGGGGTGTTGTCCACAAAGTTGGTTATCAACCAGTTGAGGTTCTGTGCCGCCTGGCTCATCTGGCTCAACTAACGCTCCTGCTGGTGAGTGGGGCTGGGGAAGCTGCCGGTCTGGCCGGTACCCGTACCGGCCTGTCGACCCTGTGCGATGCCCCGACGGAGATTGGTCAGCCGGCCACGTACGTCGTCAGGCGCACGGGAGACCTGCGGACCGGTTTGGTGCTGTTGCTGCTGAGCCGTACCCGGGACGAGGTTCGCCCTGGGCACCCGGCGCGGCAGGCCGGAGGTGGTGACGCCGCCCGCGGCCGGTTGCCTCACACGCTCTGCCTGCCGAACGAGATCGTCGTTCGGCGAGCTGCGCCAGGTACCGCCCGTGGGACGTTGGGGGGGTGTCGCCGGTACCGACGGTGCCGACGACTGCGGGGCGGGAGCGGAGCCGTTGCTCAAGGAGCCGGTGCTCTGCTGCTGTTCCGCCTGCTGGCCGTGGAACCAGTTGGTCTCCAGCGTGTCGTACAGCGGCGTCCTGCCGTCACCGGGACCCGTGGCAGGCGGCAACGCCTCGGGCTCCTGGCGGGTGGGACGCTGCGGGGCGGGCGGCCGCTGGGCGCCGAGGTCGGCGCCGTTGCGGTTCCCGTTGACCTGCGGCCGCTCGAACTGCCCGGTGTTCGCGGGGTTCTGACGGTTCGGCAGATTGTGCTGACCAGTGGAGCCGTTGTCAAAGCCGGGGGTGGCGAACTGACCCGTGGAGCTGGGGTCGTACGCCTGCGGGACGGCGAACTGTCCCGTGTTGGCCGGGTTCGACGGGTTGTTGGCCTGGTTGTTCGGTGAGCCGAAGACGTCCGAGCGGACGAACTGGCCGCCGTTCTGCGGGGAGTTGGCGCCGGGACGCGGGGCGTCGGAGTCCGGCCGCGGGAACTGCCCGCTGTCCTGCGCTCCGTTCACACCGGGACGGGGGAACTGGCCCGTGTTCTGCGCTCCGTTGGCACCGGGACGCGGGAACTGTCCGCTGTCCTGGGCGTCGAAGCGCGGTATCGCCGGCATCTCCGTCGTGGCCGCAGGGCCCTGGCGGTCGTCGATGCGCGGCATCCGGGAGGTCTGCTCGGCGTCCCGCTCGTCGTGACCACGCGGGGCGTCGAGGTTGCCGCGGCCCAGCGGGGGCTGCGCGTTCTCGTCGCTCCAGCTGGGGCGCTGGTTGCTGTTGCCGCCGGGCAGCTCGGCCCGCGCACCACCGCGCGGCGGGAGCTGTGGCTGACGCCCGCGCCGCCGGCCACCACCGCGGGGCGGCTCGGGCTCGTCGTTGCTCGTGCGCTGCGGCGGCACCGGGTTGTTGCTCTGCGGCGGCATCCCGCCGAAGGCGTCCTGGCGACCGTCACCGAAGCCCTGCGGCGTACCCGTGCCGGCGGCCTGCAGACTCTGCGGGGCGCCCGGCGCCTGGCCGAAGAGACCGGCACCTGAACCGGCACCGGCACCCGCGCCGGCCGGACGGCCCTGCGGCGCCGAGGGACCCTGAGGTCCACGCGCACCGCCCGGACCACCGGGTCCGCCCGGCCCAGCCGGACGTCCACCGCCCGCACCGGGCAGCGCGGCCCGCGGGCCCTGACCGGAACCGACCTGGCCGCGCGGAGCGGCCCCGGCACCGAGAAGTCCACCGTTGCCACCGGCGGGCGCACCCGCGCCGAGCGCGGAGCCACCCTGGCCGTTGCCCCGGCGGGCCGCACCGGCACCGGCCGCGGCAGCTGCCGCCGCGGCGCCGACGGCGGCCTGACCGGGCTTGCCCGGAGCGGGCTTCTTGCCGCCCTGGGCGACGTCGACGGGGAGCATGACCAGCGCGGTCGTACCACCGGAGTCGGAGGGACGCAGCTGGATGCGGATGCCGTGACGCTGGGACAGTCGGCCGACCACGAACAGACCCATGCGGCGGGAGACCGAGACGTCCACGGTGGGCGGCGAGGCGAGCCGCTCGTTGATCGCCGCGAGGTCCTCGGGGGAGAGGCCGATACCGGTGTCGTGGATCTCGATCAGGACGCGGCCGTCGGGCAGCGCGTGACCGGTGACCTTGACCTTGGTCTGCGGCGAGGAGAAGGAGGTCGCGTTCTCCAGCAGCTCGGCGAGGAGGTGCACGAGGTCGTTGACCACGCGGCCGGCCACTTCGGTGGTCGGCACGGAGGAGAGCTCGATGCGCTCGTACTGCTCCACCTCGGAGGCGGCGGCGCGGAGCACGTCGACCAGCGGGACCGGTCGGGTCCAGCGGCGGCCGGGCTCTTCACCGGCGAGGACCAGGAGGTTCTCACCGTTACGGCGCATGCGGGTCGCGAGGTGGTCGAGCTTGAAGAGCGAGGACAGCTGGTCCGGGTCGGCCTCGCGGGACTCCAGCTCGGAGATGAGCGAGAGCTGACGCTGGATGAGGCCCTGGGAGCGGCGCGAGAGGTTGGTGAACATCGCGTTGACGTTGCCCCGCAGCATGGCCTGCTCGGAGGCGAGCCGGACGGCCTCGCGGTGCACGTCGTCGAAGGCCGAGGCCACCTGGCCGATCTCGTCCCGGGAGTGCACACCGACCGACTCCACGGACGTGTCGACGTCCTGCGGGTCGGACTCGGACAGCTGCCGGACCAGCTCGGGCAGCCGGTCCTGGGCGACCTTGTTGGCGGTCTCCTGGAGGCGGCGCAGCGAGCGGATCATGGACCGGGCGATGACGAAGGCGCCGACGAGGGAGACACCGAGCACGAGCAGGATCAGCGCACCGGAGATGATCGCCTCACGCTCGGAGGCGGAGCGCAGCTCGCGGGCCTTCTGCTCCATGTCTTCGAGCAGCGTGTGCTCGATCTTCTTCATCTGCTCGATCTTGGTCGAGCTGTCGTCCACCCAGTCCTTGTACGACCGCTTGTCCAGCGAGGCCAGGCCGTTCTGGTTGTCGAGGACACGCTGGGCGTAGGTGTCCGCCGACTCGATGATCGGGTTGCTGTCCTCGATCGGCGTGATGAGCTCTTCGGCGCCCTGGTCGCCGTAGATGTTGCGGAAGATGCTCAGTTCCGACTTCTCGCTCTCCAGAGCGGAGTCGGCGTACAGCCGGTCGTTGGCGGAGAGGCTGCCCGCGACCGTGTTGCTCGCGGGCAGGGCCGCCGCGATCACGGCGCGCTGCACGGACGAGAACTCCTTGGCGGAGGAGAAGGCCGCCAGGGCGCGCGTGCGCTGGATCATCTCCGGGTTGCTGGTGGCCTCCGCCATGTCCTGCGAGAGGTCCAGCAGCTGGGTGATCAGGCGGTGGTAGGCGTCGACCGTCTGCGTCGAGTTGTTCGGCGACTGGTAGGCCGCCTTGCGGATCCTGTCGAGGTTGTCCAGCTCGGTGGCGAGGCCGACCAGGCTCTCCCGGACGCCCTGGAGGTTGCCGCTCTTGCTGGCGCTGTCCACCTCTTCCGAGGCGTTGATGAAGTTGTCGCGGGCGCGGTCGGTCTTCTCCTCGTAGCCCTTGACCTCGTAGTCGGTGGCCTTGCCGCCGTGCGAGAGGGGGCCGGCCGACAGGTCGCGCTCGTCCTGCAGCGCGGTGGCGAGCGCGGTGGCCTGCTTGGTCATGTCCGTCAGCAGCTTCATGTTGTCGAGCTGCTGGATGTCGGTCATGGAGTCGCTGATGCGCAGCGCGCCCAGCGAGGTGGCCGCGACCACCGGGAGCGCGAGCAGCGACACCAGACGCGTGGAGATGCGCCAGTTACGCAGAGCGACGCGCGAGCCGGGTCCTGGCGCGCCGGACGGCGGCTTCACCGGGGGCGCGGGGGTCGGGGCTGCGGACACACCGGGGCGGCCGGGGCCTCCACCGTCGCCTGACGGCGCCGGGCCCGGGTTCTGGGCGTGCTGGGGCGAGGAGCTGCCGGTCTTGGGGCCAGCCCCGCCATGCGGCTCCGGCTCCGCCGAAGCACTGCCATCCCTCTTGAAACGTCCCTGCACTAGCGTCGCAACCTCTGGACCAGGCGCCCCTCCGCGTGAACGGAAGGACGGTGTCGGCGTCTTAGGGAGCGCCCTGAACGCGCACCCCAGTGTGTGGTCGTGAGTGACCGGCGCTGCTCCCCCTTCCGCCGCCCCTGGCGCTGCGTTGCGCCCTCTGAGCGCCGGGCTGATTCTGCGGCGGTCCGTGGAATTCCAGCACAGTGCCGGATCTCCAACAAGGCCCGTAGGCCAGGCTGTGACCTGTGTGACACCGCGTGAGGGGTGCGTCACGAGACGTAGAAAGCTATTCACTCCAAAGGGGGCATATCCCTACGACCCCTAAGGGCATGCCATGTGCCCAAGTCGCCATGATCAGGAGCGGAATGACAGCTTCAGGGGGTCAATGTCCGTTTCGTTGAGGTGAGTTGAGGGTCCGAATTGGACGCTTTGCCCATGCGGCCGTGAGCAAACTCACACACGGATCAAGGCCTCTTCGCGTCTTCGGTCGGGAATTGGATGTTTAGCCTGACGCTTTACATGAGGGCACATACTGCCAACCATCCACCCACGGACGACGAGGGTCGAGTACAACAGTGAAGACCACGATGATGTTCCGCAACATTGCCAACCCGCGACGCACGACGCTGGCGCACCTCACGGACGCCGAGCCGCTGCAGACGCCGGAGCTGCAGGAACACTCGCTCGACCTGCCGGCCCAGACCGCCAACCCGCGCCGCACCATCCTCATGGAGATCCCGGTCACCGCCGCCGCGGAGTAATCGCGCGAGCATGGCACCCGCACCGCGTTAGCCTGGAGCGTCAGACTCCAGCCAGCTCAGTGAGGGGCGCCAGGATCCCGTGCGCATCGCCAGATTCTCCATCGACGGGAACGTCGCCTTCGGCGCGGTCGAGGGCGACAAGCCGGACGAGCTCGTCCTCGACATCATCAAGGGCATCCCGTTCGCGGACTTCGAACTCTCCGGTACGAAGGTCCCGCTCAGCAAGGTCAGGCTGCTGCCGCCGGTCCTCCCGAACAAGGTCGTCGCCTACGGCCGCAACTACGCCGAGCACGCCCGGGAACTGGGCAACGAGGTGCCGGACGTCCCCTTCGCCTTCTTCAAGCCGTCCACCTCTGTGATCGGCTCCGGCGACGACATCCAGTACCCCTCCTTCACCGAGGACCTCCACCACGAGGCCGAACTGGCCGTCGTCATCGGCCGGATGTGCCGCGAGGTCCCGCGCGAGCGCGTCAAGGACGTCATCCTCGGCTACACCTGCGCCAACGACATCACCGCGCGGGACGTCCAGAAGCGCGAGAAGCAGTGGGCCCGGGCCAAGGGCTTCGACACCTCCTGCCCGCTCGGCCCCTGGGTGGAGACGGACCTCGACCCGAGCGACCTCACCATCCAGCTCACGGTCAACGGACAGCAGCGACAACTCGGCCGCACCAGCGAGATGATCCACTCGATCGAGGATCTGATCGTCAACATCACCGAGGCCATGACGCTGCTCCCTGGCGACGTGATCCTCACGGGCACCCCGGCAGGCGTCGGACCGCTCACCGTCGGCGACGAGGTCGCCGTCTCCATCGAAGGCATCGGCACTCTCACCAACAAGGTTGTCAAGCGTGGCTAGCGCACCTGTACGCGTCCGTTTCTGCCCCTCGCCGACCGGCAACCCCCACGTGGGCCTGGTCCGCACCGCCCTGTTCAACTGGGCGTTCGCCCGGCACCACCAGGGCACGCTGGTCTTCCGCATCGAGGACACCGACGCGGCCCGCGACTCCGAGGAGTCCTACGGCCAACTCCTCGACGCCATGCGCTGGTTGGGCTTCGACTGGGACGAGGGCCCCGAGGTCGGCGGCCCGCACGCGCCGTACCGCCAGTCGCAGCGGATGGACCTCTACAAGGACGTCGCGCAGCAGCTCCAGGACGCCGGCCGCGCCTACCCCTGCTACTGCTCCACCGAGGAGCTGGACGCCCGCCGCGCCGCCGCCCGCGCCGCCGGCAAGCCGTCCGGCTACGACGGCCACTGCCGCGACCTGAGCGCCGAGCAGATCGACGCCTACAAGGCCGAGGGCCGCACGCCGATCGTCCGGTTCCGGATGCCCGACGAGACGATCACCTTCACGGACCTGGTCCGCGGCGAGCTGACGTTCACCCCGGAGAACGTGCCGGACTACGGCATCGTCCGGGCCAACGGCGCCCCGCTGTACACGCTCGTCAACCCGGTCGACGACGCCCTGATGGAGATCACCCACGTCCTCCGCGGGGAGGACCTGCTCTCCTCCACCCCGCGCCAGATCGCCCTCTACAAGGCGCTGATCGACCTGGGCATCGCCAAGCAGATCCCCTCCTTCGGGCACCTGCCGTACGTGATGGGCGAGGGCAACAAGAAGCTCTCCAAGCGCGACCCGGAGTCCTCGCTCAACCTCTACAGGGAGCGCGGTTTCCTGCCCGAGGGACTGCTCAACTACCTCTCCCTGCTGGGCTGGTCGCTCGCGGCGGACCGGGACGTCTTCTCCATGGACGAGATGGTCGCGGCCTTCGAGATCTCCGACGTGAACCCGAACCCGGCGCGCTTCGACCTGAAGAAGTGCGAGGCGATCAACGCCGACCACATCCGCCTGCTCGACGTGAAGGACTTCACCGAGCGCTGCGCCCCCTGGTTGCAGGCCCCGTTCGCCCCCTGGGCGCCGGAGGACTTCGACGAGGCCAAGTGGCAGGCGGTCGCGCCGCACGCGCAGACCCGTCTGAAGGTGCTGTCGGAGATCACGGACAACGTCGACTTCCTGTTCCTGGCCGAGCCGGTCGAGGACGAGGCGTCCTGGACGAAGGCCATGAAGGAGGGCTCCGACGCCCTGCTCCGTACGGCCCGCGAGAAGCTGGAGTCCGCGGACTGGACCTCGGCCGAGGCCCTCAAGGAGGCCGTCCTGGCCGCCGGCGAGACCCACGGCCTCAAGCTCGGCAAGGCGCAGGCCCCGGTCCGCGTCGCCGTCACCGGCCGCACGATCGGCCTGCCGCTCTTCGAGTCCCTGGAGATCCTCGGCAAGGAGAAGACCCTCGCCAGGATCGACGCGGCCCTCGCCAAGCTGGCCGCGTAACGCACGCACGCGTGAAGGGGCGGCAGCCGCAACGGCCTGCCGTCCCTTCGGCGTTGTCAGTGCGGGGCGTTAGGGTTCCGGATCATTGAAGATCGTTCAGGAGAGGCGCCTTTCATGCCGATGACCGCTCGTGACTACACCTGGCTGTTCACGCCGGGCAGCGAGTTCAGGGAGGACGAGACCGGCACGGTCGGCGTGATCCACCTCGCCGACGGCGGCCAACTCTGGCTCCCCACCGGCCAGGTGGTCGCCTGCGACCCGTTCGTCTCCCTGGGCGGCGGCGAGTCCGAGCCCTTCACGGTCGCCGTGGCCCCCGGCCACTACCGAGTCGAAGCGGCCGTCGCCACCCTCACCCAGCCCGACGAACCCCCGTCCGACAAGCCCCACTTGCGCGTGGCCGCCGCCCGCCTGGTCATACGGGACGAACCCACCACCGCCTGGGAACTCGCCCTCCAGCCCGGCCAGGACCTCGCCGAACTCACCGAGGACGAGTTCTACGGCTACGGAGTCGACGCCGGCACGGGCGCGTTCTACGACGCGTCGGCCGACGGCTCCTTCCCCGAGTGCGAGGGCGACGAGGGCCCGCTGTGGGACGCCTTCGAGGAGACCGGCCACGCTCCGGGGCCCTACCTGGTCACCTCTCCCTCCACCGGCCACACGCTGGCGGCCTTCGGCTCCGGCTGGGGCGACGGCGCGTACCCGACCTTCATCGGCCGTACGGCGGCCGGTGAAGTCACCTGCTTCGTCACGGACTTCTTCGTCGTCCCCGTGTGACGACAGGCCGGGGGCAGACGCGCCCCCGGGCCGCGGGATACCGTCGGATCATGACCATTCGGGCCGTTGTCTGGGACGTCGACGACACCTTGTTCGACTACACGGGTGCGGACCGCGCGGCCATGCGTGAGCACCTGGTGACCGAGGGGCTGGTCGACGGGCCCACGAGCGTGGCGGAGGCCCTCGAGCGCTGGCGGGTGGCCACCGAGTTCCACTGGGCGCGCTTCTCGGCCGGCGAGGTCTCGTTCGAGGGACAGCGGCTGGACCGCGTCCGGCTGTTCCTGGACCGGGAGTTGACCGACGCCGAGGCCGAGGACTGGTTCCAGCGCTACAAGGCCCACTACGAGACCGCCTGGGCCCTCTTTCCGGACGTCCTGCCCGTCCTGGACGCCCTTGCGGCCACCCACCGGCACGCCGTCCTCTCCAACTCCAGCCTCACCGTCCAGGACCGCAAACTGCGTGCCCTCGGTGTGTACGACCGCTTCGAGGCCGTCCTGTGCGCGGCCGAGCTGGGCGTCTCCAAACCCGAGGCCGGCGCCTTCCTCGCGGCCTGCGAGGCGCTCGAACTGCCGCCGCACGAGGTGGCGTATGTCGGAGATCACCCCGAGATCGACTGGCGCGGCGCCGCGGACGCCGGACTGCTGTCCGTGTGGATCGACCGTCACGGCGGGCACACCCCTGGTGAGGCCCTCGCGGGGCGGCACCGGATCGCCTCGCTCGCCGAACTTCCCGCGCTCCTCGGCGCTGATACCCGTTTTGGAGCCCCGTCCACCTTCAGGTAATGTTCTTCCTGCGCCGCCGGAGAACAGACCGAAAGGTCAGCCACCTGGAGGCGCACGCTAGAACAAGATCCCGACAGGGATTGAGTCTTAGTGGCCTATGGTGTAATTGGCAGCACGACGGTTTCTGGTTCCGTTAGTCTAGGTTCGAGTCCTGGTAGGCCAGCTCGCAGAGCTCATCTGCAACCGCAGAGGTCAACTCTGCAAAGCCCCCGTTGTGTAGCGGCCTAGCACGCTGCCCTCTCACGGCAGTAGCGCCGGTTCGAATCCGGTCGGGGGTACAGATCCTTCCCAGGAAGGTGGTCGGGTCGCACCCGCCGCCTCTCATGCAGGATCGCTAGGGCCCCCGTTGTGTAGCGGCCTAGCACGCTGCCCTCTCACGGCAGTAGCGCCGGTTCGAATCCGGTCGGGGGTACGCTTTACCTTGCATCGCCTTGGTCTATGGTGTAATTGGCAACACTACGGTTTCTGGTACCGTCATTCTAGGTTCGAGTCCTGGTAGACCAGCTCTGATCTGCGGAAACGCACGATCTAGGCCCCCGTTGTGTAGCGGCCTAGCACGCTGCCCTCTCACGGCAGTAGCGCCGGTTCGAATCCGGTCGGGGGTACGTACAGCAGAGCCCCTCCACTTCGGTGGAGGGGTTTTCGCGTGCCCGGCTCACTCGAAGCCGTACCGTCGCGCCGACTCCTCCTCCTGTGCCAGCCGGTGCAACGCCTGGAGCACCGGCTCGACGAAGATCGCGCCCGCGACCGCCGTCTCCACCTTCTCCGCCTCCGAGGGATGGGTCTCCACGAAGTCCAGGTCGAGGACGGCCGCCTGGTGCATCAACTTGGCGTAGTTCACGACGAGTTCGGGCGGCCAGTCGTACCCGAGCCGACGAAGTGCGGCCACCGCCACCACCAGTGAGCGGTAGGACGGCGAAACGGTCACCAGGGCCTGGGAGTTGGACCAGCCGAGTGTCTCCAGGAGCTTGTCCACCTCGCGGTGCGCGGACTGGACGTACTCGTCCTCCTCGTCCGGTTCGGGCACCTGCGGCAACGCCCAGAGGGCCGCGCCCAGCCGGATCGTACGGCCGAGGGAGTCGTCGTCGACATGGCCGAGCACCTCGCGGACCGTCGCCACCGGCAACCGGCCGACCTGGATCATCGCGCGCACCAGCCGCAGTCGACGCAGGTGCTCCTCGTCGTACTCGGCGGTGGTGGTGTTGATCTGGCGGCCGGGGGCGAGCAGTCCTTCGCGCAGGTAGTACTTGATCGTCGCGACGGACACACCGCTGCGCTCGCTCAGCTCGGCCAGCCGCATGTCTTGCGCCCTTCCTCGGGTACCGGCACTATCCAAACACGGGTCATCGGATAGTGCTGGTACCCAACAAGGGGGTGTCATGTTCGCGAAGGCTGTCAACGGCCGTACCACCGCTGCCGCCGAGGGGGAGGTGGTGGTGCTGCTGATCGGGATGCGCATCAACCGCTTCTGGGCCGTGCATCACTGGGTGCCGGTGTTCCTCGCGATGCCGCGCATGCTGCGGGAGTTGGGGAAGGACAGGAGCCGCGGACTGCTCGGGCACGTGCTGCTGACGGCGTCGCCGCGGACGTACTACGTCGTCCAGTACTGGGAGTCCAAGGAGCAGCTCTACGCGTACGCGAGTTCGCCCGACATGTTCCATCACAGGGCGTGGGCGATCATCAACCGCAAGGAGAAGGCGGGGAAGGTGCGCGGCCATGTCGGGCTGTGGCACGAGAGCTATGTGGTGCCCGAGGGGTCCTATGAGGCGATCTACGCCGACATGCCGGCCTTCGGACTCGCGGCGGCGCACGGACAGGTGCCGGTGGAGCGGCGGGGGAGGCGGGCCAAGGACCGGTTCGCGTACCGGTCGGGGAGTGCGAAGGCCGAGTAGGTCCGGACATGGCGGAGGGCCTGCCGCGGCGTTGAGGCAGGCCCTCCTGTGGTGTTCCGGGGATCAGCCGGTGCGGCGCAGGGCCTCGGAGAGGCGGGCGGCGGCGTCGATGACCGCCTGGGCGTGCATACGGCCCGGGTGGCGCGTCAGGCGCTCGATGGGGCCGGAGACGGACACGGCGGCCACCACGCGGTTCGAGGGGCCGCGCACGGGCGCGGAGACGGACGCGACGCCCGGCTCCCGCTCGCCGATGGACTGGGCCCAGCCCCGGCGCCGTACGCCCGAGAGGGCGGTGGCCGTGAAGCGGGCGCCCTGGAGGCCGCGGTGCAGGCGCTCCGGCTCCTCCCAGGCCATCAGGATCTGCGCGGACGAACCGGCTTTCATCGTGAGCGTCGAGCCGACCGGGACCGTGTCCCGCAGTCCGGACAGGCGCTCCGCGGCGGCGACGCAGATGCGCATGTCGCCCTGGCGGCGGTAGAGCTGCGCGCTCTCGCCCGTGATGTCCCGCAGATGCGTGAGCACCGGGCCCGCCGTGGCGAGCAGGCGGTCCTCGCCGGCGGCCGCGGCCAGCTCGGCGAGACGGGGGCCGAGAATGAACCGGCCCTGCATGTCGCGCGCCACCATGCGGTGGTGTTCCAGAGCCACGGCCAGCCGGTGTGCCGTGGGTCGTGCCAGCCCGGTCGCCGCGACCAGACCCGCGAGGGTGGCCGGACCGGACTCCAGGGCGCCCAGGACAAGGGCTGCCTTGTCCAGGACGCCGACGCCGCTACTGTTGTCCATGAAACGATACTCGCGTCTCACTCTGTGAAACGCAAGTTCCTTTTTTCGTGAGACGCGCAACTCTTGTAGGCACAGCGGCCCGCGTACGAAACGGGCCAGGCGGCGGCTGCCCGTGAACCAGGGGTGCGAGCGCCGTCTCCTCAAAAATCTCTAGTTGGGCCGGCGCTGTTTCGTCGGCCGGAGGGAAAGCGATGGGTAGGACACTCGCGGAGAAGGTCTGGGACGACCATGTCGTCCGGCGCGCGGAGGGCGAGCCCGACCTCCTCTTCATCGATCTGCACCTGCTGCACGAGGTGACCAGCCCGCAGGCCTTCGACGGTCTCCGTCAGGCGGGCCGTCCGGTGCGGCGCCTCGACCTCACCATCGCCACCGAGGATCACAACACCCCGACCCTCGACATCGACAAGCCCATCGCGGACCCGGTCTCCCGGGCCCAGCTGGAGACGCTGCGCAAGAACTGCGCCGACTTCGGCGTGCGCCTGCACTCCCTGGGCGACGTCGAGCAGGGTGTCGTGCACGTCGTAGGACCGCAGCTGGGTCTGACCCAGCCCGGTACCACCGTTGTGTGCGGTGACTCCCACACCTCCACCCACGGCGCCTTCGGCGCGCTGGCGTTCGGCATCGGCACCTCCCAGGTGGAGCATGTGCTGGCGACACAGACGCTGCCGCTGGCCCGCCCGAAGACCATGGCCATCACGGTCGACGGTGAATTGCCCGACGGCGTCACCGCCAAGGACCTGATCCTCGCCATCATCGCGAAGATCGGCACCGGCGGCGGCCAGGGCTACATCCTGGAATATCGCGGCTCCGCCATCGAGAAACTCTCGATGGAAGCCCGCATGACCATCTGCAACATGTCGATCGAGGCCGGCGCCCGCGCGGGCATGATCGCCCCCGACGAGACCACCTTCGCGTACATCAAGGGCCGCGCCCACGCCCCCGAGGGCGAGGACTGGGACGCCGCCGTCGCGTACTGGAAGACCCTGAAGACCGATGCGGACGCGGAGTTCGACGCCGAGGTCGTCATCGACGGTCCCTCCCTTGCGCCGTTCGTCACCTGGGGCACCAACCCCGGTCAGGGCGCGCCGCTTTCGGCGACCGTCCCCGACCCGGCTTCGTACGAAGACGCTTCGGAGCGCTTCGCCGCCGAAAAGGCCCTGGAATACATGGGGTTGGAGGCCGGCCAGCCGCTGCGCGACATCAAGGTCGACACCGTCTTCGTAGGTTCGTGCACCAACGGCCGTATCGAGGACCTGCGTGCGGCCGCCGCGATCGTCGAGGGCCGCAAAGTCGCCGACGGCGTACGGATGCTGGTCGTCCCGGGCTCCGCGCGGGTCGGTCTCCAGGCCGTCTCCGAGGGCCTGGACCTCGTGTTCAAGGAGGCTGGCGCCGAGTGGCGGCACGCGGGCTGCTCGATGTGTCTGGGCATGAACCCGGACCAGTTGGCACCCGGTGAGCGCTCCGCGTCCACCTCCAACCGCAACTTCGAGGGCAGGCAGGGCAAGGGCGGCCGTACGCACCTGGTCTCGCCGCAGGTCGCCGCCGCGACCGCCGTGCTGGGCCACCTGGCCTCGCCCGCCGATCTGTCCGACGCCCCTGTGCCCGCTGGAGTCTGAGAGTCATGGAAGCATTCACCACGCACACCGGCCGGGCCGTCCCGCTGCGCCGCAGCAACGTGGACACCGACCAGATCATCCCCGCCCACTGGCTCAAGAAGGTGACCAGGGACGGCTTCGAGGACGGGCTCTTCGAGGCCTGGCGCAAGGACGAGAACTTCATCCTCAACCGCCCCGAGCGCAAGGGCGCCACGGTCCTGGTGGCCGGCCCCGACTTCGGTACCGGCTCCTCCCGCGAGCACGCCGTGTGGGCGCTGCAGAACTACGGCTTCAAGGCCGTCATCTCCTCGCGGTTCGCCGACATCTTCCGCGGCAACTCGCTGAAGAACGGCCTGCTCACGGTGGTTCTGGAGCAGAAGATCGTGGACGCGCTGCAGGAACTCACCGAGAAGGACCCGCAGGCCGAGATCACCGTCGACCTGGAGGCCCGTGAGGTGCGCGCCGAAGGCATCACCGCCGCCTTCGAACTCGACGAGAACGCCCGCTGGCGGCTGCTGAACGGCCTTGACGACATCTCCATCACCCTCCAGAACGAGGGCGACATCTCCGCGTACGAGGCCAAGCGCCCCTCGTACAAGCCCCGGACGGTCCAGGTCTGACCCCAAGGACCCTCACGAGGCCTTCCCCGGGTCGAGATTCGGCCACGCGACACCCCGTCTGTACCCCCGATCGCCACGATTGGGGGTACAGCCATGTCTGCACCCGAACGGCCCTGCGCGCCTGCAACGCTTTGCTCAACTCCCTGTGTTAGACAGGGTGTTGACGGGGTACGCGCAGCTTTGAGCCAAGGCTGCCGCCGGGCTCCGTCACGCTGTTTGAGGCACCAGTTGCTACCCCCGCAGGCGACAACTCGCCCCAGATGGCACAATCTGTGCATGGAACACGACGGCCAACTCAAGCTCTATGCGGCAGTCGCGGACCAACTCAAGGAAGCGCACACAAGGGTGCGCGCACTGCAAGTCCCGGAGGGCGTACGGATGGCGCTGACCCGGAAGCTGCTGGTCATTACGGCCGCGGCCAAGCACGATCTCGCCGACGCGACAAGGCGGCTGGACCGGTTCACAGAGGACCTCGACGCGGGTCGATTCCCGGAAGAGGAACGCTGAAACAAGTCCAGGACAGCCGAGTTCGTTGCGGCGCACGGGTGATTAGCCCGTTTCGTGTTTGATTTGCGGTATATATCTGCCTAACGTGCGAAAAAGCCGGAGCAGTTTCGTTCCGGCAATGTCTCCGAAGGGGAAGACGTGAACAAGGCGCAGCTCGTAGAAGCGATTGCGGACAAGGTCGGTGGCCGTCAGCAGGCCGCCGAGGCGGTCGACGCGGTTCTGGACGCAGTCGTCCGTGCCGTGGTCAATGGGGACCGGGTTTCGGTCACCGGCTTCGGTTCGTTCGAGAAGGTCGACCGTCCGGCCCGTTACGCCCGCAACCCCCAGACGGGCGAGCGGGTTCGGGTCAAGAAGACCTCCGTGCCGCGCTTCCGCGCGGGCCAGGGTTTCAAGGACCTGGTGAGCGGCTCGAAGAAGCTCCCGCGCGGCGGCGAGGTCGCCGTCAAGAAGGCGCCCAAGGGCAGCCTGAGCGGCACCGCTTCGGCGACGGTCAAGAAGGCCGCGGCCAAGAAGACCACCGCCAAGAGGGCGACGGCAGCCGCGAAGAAGACCGTGGCGAAGAAGACGGTCGCCAAGAAGACCACGGCCACGGCCAAGAAGGCCACGGCGAAGAAGGCGACCGCCAAGAAGACCACGGCGACGGCCAAGAAGACGGCGGCCAAGAAGGCCACCGGCACCGCCAAGAAGGCCCCGGCCAAGAAGGCGACGGCCACCAAGGCCCCCGCCAAGAAGTCGACGGCGCGCAAGACCACCGCCAAGAAGGCCACCGCCACCCGCTAGTCACGGGTGCAGGGCACTCACGCACCGGGCCGGACTCCCTCTGGGAGTCCGGCCCGCGGCGTATTCACGGCCCGTAGGCGGGCGTTCAGAAGGTCTGCAGTGTCACCAGTGTGACCCTGAGTCCGTCCTTGGGGCCCTCGGTCTCGATCCGCACCCGCTGTCCCGGCCGCAGCAGCCGCAGCCCGCCCGCGTCGAACGCGGGGGCGTCGAAGGACACCGGGGTGCCGTCGTCGAGCAGCACACTTCCGGTACGGGTTCCGGCGTCGTAGGTGTAAGCGGTCGCCTGCATGGCCGCAGCCTACTGCCGCCCACTGCCGTCTACTGCCCCGGAATCAGCAGCCCCGCCGCCGCTACCGCCGTGCGCGGTCCGACCCCGAGGGCCAGTGCCGCGCGCAGGTCCTCGCCGGTGTCCACGTCCTGCCGTACGGAATCCACCGCGTCCAGGGTGAGTTCGCGCGCCCCGGAGATGCGATGGCGGGTGCGGGAATCCGGGCCGAAAGCCGGGCGCAATTCGCGGCCCTCTCGCGCGGTGAGCAAGGTGGTACCGATTGTGGCCGCGTCCGGGAGAAAAGCGCGGGGGAATTCGGCGGCCGCGTCGAGGACCCGGGCCAATTCCGCGGAGCGCAGCGCCGGCAGATCGGCGTTCAGGGCCGCGACCGCGCTTTCGGGGCGGGAAACCCGCACGACCGCCGCCGCGTGCCGCAGAGCGGCGTTCAGGCCGCCTCCCGGCTCGTCCGTGACGATACGGGCGCCCAGCGCGGCCAGTTCGCGGCCGGCCAGGGCGTCGTCCGTGACGACCGCCACATCGCGGACCGCCGGGCAGGCCAGCGCTGCCGCCACGGTGTCCTGGGCGAAGGCGAGGGCGAGGCCCGGGCGCAGTCCGTCGCCCGCGGTGTCCGCGAGCCTGCTCTTGGCGCGCGCCAGAGGCTTCAGGGGGATGACCAAGGTCCACTGCACGGGCGTTCCGCCCCTCTCTTGTCGCGGCCATTGTCACCCGGCGCCCCTGGCGGTGTCGGTGGCGGGGCGTACGGTGTTCTCGACAGACCGACGGCCTGGGGTGACACTTGTGCGGCCCCCCAGGTCCAAGAGGAAGGTGTTCGCGTGCCCCGCCGCAGAATCGGGTTCTGGTACCGCTTCGCAGCGGTCCTCTGCAAACCGCCGCTGGTGGTTCTGATCAAGCGGGACTGGGGCGGAATGGAACACATTCCGGCCGAGGGCGGGTTTATCACCGCGGTGAACCACAATTCACAAGTGGACCCCTTCGCATACGGACACTTTCAGTACAACACCGGACGTGTTCCGCGATTCCTGGCGAAGAGCAGCCTTTTCGGGAAGGGATTCGTCGGCGCCGCGATGCGCGGCACCGGACAGATCCCCGTCTACCGCGAGACCACCGACGCGTTGAGTGCCTTCCGCGCCGCGATCGCAGCCGTGGAACGCGGTGAGTGCGTCGCGTTCTATCCCGAGGGCACCATCACCCGGGACCCCGACCAATGGCCCATGACCGCAAAGACCGGTGCCGCGCGGGTGGCCCTGCAGACCCAGTGTCCGGTGATTCCCGTAGCGCAGTGGGGCGCCAACGAGTTGCTCCCGCCGTACGCCAAGAAACTGCGCGTCTTTCCGCGCAAGACCAGCCATGTGCTCGCGGGCCCGCCGGTGGACCTCACGCGCTTCTACGGCAAGGACATGAGCCCGGACCTCCTCAAAGAGGCGACCGAGGTCATCATGGCCGACATCACTCGCCTGTTGGAGCAGATCCGCAGCGCGAAGGCGCCCGAGGTGCCCTACGACCCGCGCCGTGAGCGGATCGAGCAGCGGCGCCGAACGGCCGCGGAAACCCACGAGTTGGAGTCTCAGGCCGAGTCGGCGAGCGAGCCGAAGGTCGAGCAGGAAGAGGGGCAGGGCACGTGAGCAAGCCGGTCAAGGCGGCTGTCTTCAGCGCCGGTTCGTGGGGCACGGCTTTCGGCATGGTGCTCGCCGACGCGGGGTGCGAGGTCACGCTGTGGGGGCGTCGCGCGGAAGTCGTGGAGGCCATCAACTCCACGCGTACGAACCCCGATTACTTCCCCGGCGTCGAACTCCCGGAGAACCTGCGGGCCACCACCGACGCCGCCGAGGCCGCCGCCGACGCCGACTTCACCGTCCTGTCGGTCCCTTCGCAGACGCTGCGCGCCAACTTGGCCGAATGGGCACCCCTGTTGGCGCCCGACACGGTCCTCGTCTCGCTCATGAAGGGCGTCGAACTCGGCTCCGTCATGCGGATGAGCGAGGTCATCGAAGATGTCGCCAAGGTCGGCCGGGACCGTATCGCCGTGGTCTCCGGGCCCAACCTCGCGCGCGAGATCGCCTCCCGGATGCCGGCCGCCGCGGTGGTCGCGTGCACCGACGAGGCCGTGGCCCGCCGGCTCCAAACCGCTTGCCACACGCCGTACTTCAGGCCGTACACCATCACCGACGTCGTGGGCTGCGAGCTCGGTGGCGCGGTGAAGAACGTGATCGGGCTCGCCGTCGGCATCGCGGACGGCATGGGGCTCGGGGACAACGCGAAGGGTTCGCTCATCACCCGGGGTCTCGTCGAGACGACCCGGCTCGGCATCGCGATGGGCGCGGATCCGCTCACGTTCTCCGGGCTCGCGGGCCTGGGGGACCTGGTGGCGACCTGCTCCTCGCCGTTGTCGCGGAACCACACCTTCGGTACGAACCTCGGCAAGGGGATGACCCTCCAGGAGACGATCGCGGTCACCAAGCAGACCGCGGAGGGCGTCAAGTCCTGTGAGTCCGTGCTGGACTTGGCCCGGCGGCATGGTGTCGACATGCCCATCACGGAGACGGTGTTCGAGATCGTGCATGAGGGGAAGTCGCCTGTGGTCGCCGTCAAGGAGTTGATGTCGCGCAGCGCGAAGCCTGAACGTCGCTGAGCGCGCCGCTGGGGGTGCCGCGGTCTGTAGTTGGGCGGCTGCGGCTCCGTCGTGGCTTGTCGCGCAGTTCCTCGCGCCCCTTCGGGGGCGCTGATCGAACCGCCGCTCGTCAACGGACGCTGACTCAAAGCACTACCACCGGGTACTCTCATCGCGATATGAGCACCGAGAACCTCTCCCAGAACCCTGAGCAGCCGCCTCGCAAGCCGCGTGTGGCCGTTGTGTTCGGCGGTCGCAGCTCCGAACACGGGATCTCCGTGGTCACCGCCGGCGCCGTCCTCGCGGCCATCGACCGGGACAAGTACGACGTCCTGCCGATCGGCATCACCCGCGAAGGCCGCTGGGCCCTCACCGCCGACGCCCCGGAGCGGATGGCGATCACCGACCGCCGTACCCCGGACGTCGACGAACTCGCCGAGTCGAGCGAGGGCGGAGTGGTGCTCCCGCTCGACCCCGGGAACCGTGAAGTCGTCGTCAGCGAACCGGGATCCGTGCCCAAGGCCCTCGGCGAGGTCGACGTCGTCTTCCCCGTCCTGCACGGCCCCTACGGCGAGGACGGCACCCTCCAGGGACTCCTGGAGCTGTCCGGTGTGCCGTACGTGGGCGCGGGTGTGCTCGCCTCGGCCGTCGGCCAGGACAAGGAGTACATGAAGCGGGTGTTCACCTCGTTCGGCCTCAAGGTCGGCCCCTACGTGGTGATCCGGCCGCGCGAGTGGGAGCGGGACGAGTCCGCCGCCCGCAAGAAGATCATCGACTTCGCGGGTGAGCACGGCTGGCCGCTGTTCGTGAAGCCCGCGCGCGCGGGGTCGTCGATCGGCATCACCAAGGTCGACGACCTGGCCGGTCTCGACGAGGCGATCGCCGAGGCTCAGCGGCACGACCCGAAGATCCTCGTGGAGGCCGCGCTGCGCGGACGCGAGATCGAGTGCGGGGTGCTGGAGTTCGAGGACGGGCCCCGCGCGAGTGTGCCGGCCGAGATTCCGCCGCCCCAGGAGCACGCGTACTACGACTTCGAGGCGAAGTACATCGACTCGACTCCTGGCATCGTGCCCGCCCCGCTGACGCCGGAGGAGACCGCCGAGGTCCAGCGGCTCGCGGTGGACGCCTTCGACGCGGCCTCCTGCGAGGGGCTCGTGCGGGCGGACTTCTTCCTTACAGAAGACGGCGAGTTCGTCATCAACGAGATCAACACGATGCCCGGGTTCACGCCGATCTCGATGTACCCGCAGATGTGGCAGGCCAGCGGTGTCCCCTACGGGGAGTTGGTGGACCTGCTGGTGCAGGCGGCGCTGCGCCGGTCGACGGGACTTCGCTGAGCCGGTCGGTTCCGTAGTGTGAGTCGGGCTAGTCGGCGATCCCTTCGGGGATCGCCTTCTTGACGGACTTCGCCAGGTCGACCAGGGGCGCCATGCCGTCTCCGGTGCGGTCCTTCGGGATGGTCACCTCTACGTACGCCTTGCGCAGTGTCGTGGTGAAGCGGAAGGAGCCGTCGTCTTCCTTCTGCAGCAGCCAGCCGACGCCGTTCACCTCGACGCCGTCGGCCTCCGGGTCGTTCATCTTGGCGGGTCTGACGACACCGCAGCGCAGTATGATCGCCGGGTTCCCCCAGCCCGCGGTCAGCGCGGACGCGGGCTCGGGATCCCGGCGGCCCTGGTCGTCGACCTTCGACGGCAGCACCTTGTCCAGGTTCCGGCACAGCCCGGTGACCTTCGCGCCCGGCGAGGGAACCGCCGCCGACGCGCTGTCGTCTGCTGAGGAGCAGCCCGCAACGATGATCAGCGGGGCGAGCACGGACAGCCCGAGGACAGAACGGCGCCGGTGACGGAGAGAGTTCACCGGCCAAGGGTAGACGGGGGCTACAGATGCACCACCGGGCAGGTCAGGGTGCGGGTGATGCCGTCCACTTGCTGGACTTTGGCGACCACCATGCGGCCGAGGTCGTCGACCGTGTCGGCCTGGGCCCGCACGATCACGTCGTACGGTCCTGTCACGTCCTCGGCCTGGATCACTCCAGGGATCTTGCTGATCGTTTCGGCGACGGTCGACGCCTTGCCGACCTCCGTCTGGATCAGGATGTACGCCTGTACCACGGAACCTCCAGGGCGGCCACGAGGATCATGTGGGGAAAAGGAACGCCACGGTATCGCGTCGCCGCTCGCCGCGGGGAGACCCGCGGAGGTCCCAGGCCGTGTCCGCAGAGCCCCGCCTGCCCCGCGACGCCCGGCACGCACTCTCGCCGCACCGGGCGAAAGCCCAAGTACGTCCAGTACGAGGGCTTCCCCCCGGCACCCCCCCAGCCTCCGGCCGGGGGACCCCCAGAGCACGCACCGGACGCCGCGGGGCCCGCCCTTCGGGCGGACGACGGGGCTCTGCGGACACGACCTGGCCCCCGTGCCTCGGCGCGGGCACGACTGAAGTCGACGGTCACCTCGACCGTACCGAGCACACCGACGGCTCGCGACCGGGCGCTGCCGTCACGAGAAGAGGACGAACGATGAAGGGCACCGTCGGTGAGTTGGGGGAGTTCGGGCTCATCAGGGAGCTCACTTCCCGGCTCACCACCACCCCCGCGGTCCGGGTCGGCCCCGGCGACGACGCCGCGGTCGTCGCCGCGCCCGACCGCAGGGTCGTGGCGAGCACCGACATACTGCTGGAGGGTCGGCACTTCCGCCGCGACTGGTCCACCGCCTACGACGTCGGACGCAAGGCCGCCGCGCAGAACCTCGCGGACATCGCCGCCATGGGCGCCGTACCGACCGCGCTGCTCCTCGGTCTGGTCGTACCGGCCGAACTCCCGGTCACCTGGCCCATGGAGCTGATGGACGGCCTGCGCGACGAGTGCCAGGTCGCGGGCGCCTCGGTGGTCGGCGGTGATGTCGTACGAGGCGACACGATCATGGTGTCGATCACCGCGCTCGGCGATCTGCGGGGCCGCGAGCCGGTCACCCGGGGTGGTGCCCAGCCCGGTGACGTGGTCGCCGTGACCGGGTGGCTCGGCTGGTCCGCGGCCGGGTTCGCCGTGCTGTCGCGGGGCTTCCGCTCGCCGCGCGCGTTCGTCGAGGCGCACCGGCGCCCCGAGCCGCCGTATCACGCGGGTCCGGCGGCCGCCGGGCTCGGCGCGACCTCGATGTGCGACGTGAGCGACGGGCTGATCGCCGACCTCGGGCACATCGCGGAGGCCAGTAAGGTCCGCATCGACATCCGATCCGGCGCGATCGACGTCCCGACGCAGATGAACGACATCGGGCAGGCCGTCGGCGTCGACCCCATCCAGTGGGTGCTCACCGGGGGTGAGGACCACGCGATCGTGGCGACCTTCGCGCCGGACGTGAAATTGCCGGCCCGCTGGAAGGTGATCGGCGAGGTCCTCAACCCCTCCGCGCTGCCCCAGGTGACGGTCGATGGAGCGCCCTGGACCAGCAAGGGCGGCTGGGACCACTTCGGGGACATCGAGTCGTGAAGCCTCGTGTACTGACGGTGGCCGGCTCCGACTCCGGTGGCGGGGCGGGGATCCAGGCCGACTTGAAGACGATGCTGGCGCTCGGTGTGCACGGCATGAGCGTCGTCACGGCGGTCACCGCGCAGAACTCCCTCGGTGTGCAAGGCGCTTGGGAACTTCCGGCGGAGGCGGTGCGCGCCCAGTACCGCAGCGTGGTCGACGACATCGGCGTACAGGCCGTGAAGACCGGGATGCTTGCGTCGGCCGAACTCGTCGAGACGGTTGCGGGGTTGATCGGCGGCACGGACGTCCCTACGGTCGTCGACCCGGTCGGCATCTCGAAGCACGGGGACTCGCTGCTTGCGGACTCCGCGCTGGACGCCGTACGGACGAAGCTGTTGCCGGTGGCGACGGTCGCGACGCCGAATCTCGACGAGGTGGCGCAACTCACCGGCGTACGGGTCGATTCGGAGGGGCAGTTGCGGGAGGCCGCGGCGGCCGTGCTGTCGTACGGGCCGCGTTGGGTGTTGATCAAGGGTGGTCATCTGCCAGGCGACGCCGTGGATCTGCTCACCGACGGTTCTGAGGAGCACTGGTTGCGTGCGCCCCGGCACGACAATCGGCACACTCATGGGACCGGCTGCACGCTCGCTTCGGCGATCACGTCACAGCTCGCCATGGGGCGGTCGGTGCCGGAGGCGGTGACGGAGGCCAAGGCGTACGTCACCGGGGCGATCGCTGCGGGGTTCGCGCTCGGCAAGGGCATCGGACCCGTGGACCACGGGTGGGCGTTGCGGCGCGAGGCCTTCTGAGCGGGCACGGCAAAAAGCCGGCCCACACAAGGTGGACCGGCTCGATGCAGCGAACCAGCAGTGGCCGCGCGCTCAGCAGTGCGTCAGCGCGAGACCTTGCCGGCCTTGATGCACGAGGTGCAAGCGTTCACGCGCTTCGGCGTCCCGCCGACCACGGTACGAACGCGCTGGATGTTCGGGTTCCAGCGACGCGGTGTACGGCGGTGCGAGTGCGAGATGTTGTTGCCGAAGCCCGGCCCCTTGCCGCAGACGTCGCAGTTGGCAGCCACGGGTCACTCCAAAGACTTCAGATGCACAGATGCACTTACGGATGATCCCGGCATGCCGGGATCGAGATCGTAGGATCTGGAAGTGGCGCTGCCAGGGGGGATGGCCCGATCGGGATCGGGCAACCGGAGCAGCATACAACGACCGCGCCAGTACAACGAAACTACCATGCCTGGTCGGGGGCTCGCTCCGGCCCTCCTCGGGACCGGGCCGCCCCAAGGTCTACGCTGCGTTCCCAGTCCAGCAGCTCAAGGAGGCGCAGGTGCCGCAGACATTCTTCGATGCTCTCGCGGTGCGTACCTGGTGCGGTCTCGCGCTGCGGGCGCTGGGGCGTGCGCGCGAGGAGATCGACGCGATCAACGTCTATCCCGTGGCCGACGGGGACACCGGCACCAACCTGTACCTGACCATGGAGTCCGCCGCCGCCGCGGTCGAGGCGGTGTTCGACGGACACGGCACCCTGACCGAGCTGAAACCGCCGCTGGCCGACGCCGCCCAGGCGATGGCCCACGGGGCGCTCATAGGGGCGCGCGGCAACTCCGGGACGATCCTCGCGCAGCTGCTGCGCGGCATGGCCCAGGTCCTCGCCACCGACGGTGAGACGGCTCACACGGACGGGGAAGGGCTACGGCTCGCCCTGCGCCGCGCGGCCGACTCCGCCCGGCACGCGGTGGCCCACCCGGTCGAGGGCACGGTCCTCTCGGTCGCCTCGGCGGCGGCGGACGCGGCCGACGACACCCAGGGCGACTGTGGGACCGTCGCACGGGCCGCCTACGAGGGAGCGTGCGCGGCGCTGGCCGCGACCCCCGGGCAACTGGCCGTCCTGGAGCGCGCGGGAGTCGTGGACGCGGGCGGGCGGGGGCTGGTGGCGGTGCTGGCCGCGCTGGTGGAGACGTTCACGGGGGAGGTGCCGGTCTTCGTGGTCCTGGAGACGCACGCACGCGTGGCCGCCGACGAGACGCACACAGCCGCTGACGGGACGCACGCACGCGTGGAGGACGTTTCGGCTTCCGGTGCCACCGCAGCCACCCCTTGCGAGGGTGGCCCCGCCTTCGAGGTGATCTATCTCCTGGAGGCCGACGACTCGGCTGTGACGCGGCTGCGGGAGCGGCTGGACGCCCTCGGCGACTCGCTCGTCGTGGTCGGCGGCGACGGCCTGTGGAACGTTCACGTACACGTCGACGACGCGGGAGGCGCCGTGGAGGCGGGCGTCGAGGCCGGGCGGCCGTACCGCATCCGGATCACCCACTTCGGGCTCGGTGACGTGCACACCACGGGTGCCGAACGGCCGCCCAAGGAGCGTGCTCAACGGGCCGTCGTGGCGGTGGTGCCGGGGGAGGGTCTTGCGGGGCTCTACGGCGAAGCCGGCGCGACCACTGTGCTCGCGCGCCCCGGGGAGCCGCCTGCCAGTGGGGAGTTGGTCGCGGCCGTACGGCGGGCACACGCGCGTGAGGTCGTGCTGCTGCCCAATGACGCGGAGCTGCGGCACACCGCCGCCGCTGCCGCCGAGCAGGCCCGGGCCGAGGGCATCCGGGTCGCGCTGATCCCGACGCGGTCGGCGGTGCAGGGGATCGCGGCGCTCGCCGTGCACGAGCCGGAGCGGCGCTTCGACGAGGACGTCGTCTCGATGACCTCGGCGGCGGGCGCGACCCGCTACGCCGAGGTCGCCGTCGCCGAGCGTCAGTCCTGGACCATGGCCGGCATCTGCCAGGCCGGGGACGTCCTGGGCCTCGTCGACGGCGATGTGGCGGTGATCGGCGCCGATGTCACGGCCACCGCCCGGGCCGTCCTGGACCGGATGCTCGCGGCCGGTGGCGAACTGGTCACGCTCGTCCTCGGCGACGAGGCACCCGCGAGCGTCGCCGACATCCTGGAGATGCACGTCCGGGAGTCGTACCTCGCCGTCGACACGGTGGTGTACCGGGGTGGCCGACAGGGTGCCCTGTTGCTCATCGGCGTGGAGTAGGCACCAGCCCCACCCCAACTTCCCCTACTTGTCCGTCTGTTCCTCCATCAGCTGGAGCAGCTGCTCCGCCTCGGCGCGACGGGCCCGTACCGTCTCGTCGCCGTCGTCGGCGCCCTCGTAGGACTTCAGTACGCCACGCGCGCGTGCCGCCGCGTCGGCGGGGCGGCTGAGGTCGGCCTCCAGCCAGCCCGCGGCGAGTTCGGCGCCGGTGCGGGTGTGCACCGCGCCCTCCCCCAGGGCCGCGAACACGGTGACCGACTCCGCGGTCTGGGCCAGGGCGTCCTCGAACGCGGTCTGGATCGCGGTGTCTTCGGCCTCCTCGGCGACGGAACGGGCCAGCAGCTCGCCGAACTGCCGGTGCGTGTGGCCGAGTTCGCCGGTGAGCCGCTGCCGCGCCTCCTGGTCGTCGGTCACGAGCAGCGCGGCCTCGCACTCCTCGATCGCGCCCGCCATCAACTCCCGCGCGCGGTCGAGGCCCCGGTCCGCCAGGTCCGCGCGCAACGCCAGCCACGCGCGGGCACGCAGCGAGCGGACCACCCCGTGCACGTTCCCCAGGGACCGCCACAGCTCGCCCGCGCGCTCGTACGCCTGGTCCGCCTCGGCGGGCAGCTCCGCGTGGCCCAGCGACTCGGCGGCGAGGTGGGCGAGGGTCGCGTGGTCGTTCTGCTCGGGCCAGGTCCGGGCGATCTCGGCCGCCTGCAACCGCCGTTCGGCAGCGGCACGGTGCTCGCCCAGCTCGCTCAGACAGTCACCGAGCCACCACTGCGTCTGGACGATCGCGCCGTCGCCGTGCGTCTCGACGCTCAGGTCGGGCAGCGCCGACTCCAGCACCTCCGCGGCCTCGGCCCAGCGGCCCTGGCGCAGCAGGAAGCCGCCGAGCTGGTGCCGCGCCCAGGCGCCCAGCGTCGGGCCCTCGCCGGCCTCGTCGGACCAGTGCGCGGCCTCCAGGGCGTGCTCAGCAGCCTCCTCGGACCGCCCCCGGCCGCCGAGCACCTCGGCGAGCTGGAGATGCAGCTGAGCGCGTCCAGGGGCCTCCAGATACGGCCCGCCGTGCTCCAGGGCCGCCCGCAGCGCCCGCTCCGCCTCCGTGACGTCCCCGAGGTGATGGGCGAGCCCGGCCAGCCGGGCCTCGTACTCCACCGCGAACCACGGCAGCCCCGTGACCACGAACGCCGTCGACGCCTTCGAGAACAGCCGTACGGCCGTCGCCAAATCCCCGCCCCGCACCGCGAGTTCGGCCAGCATCGCCTGCCCCTCGGCCCCCCGCGCGGCCAGCCGTACATCGTCCCCGGTGTGCCCTTCGACCAGCGCCAGCACTTCCCGTACGGCGGCCTCGGCGCTGGCCAGGTCCGCGCTCTCGGGTTTGTGGTCGGGGGAGTCCCCGTGGACCCTGCGCATCAGGATGCGCGCCCGGCTCATCAGCACGGCCGCCGTCTGCCGTACGCCGGTGCCCTCCTCGGAGTACAGGGCGAGCACCCCGTCGTACGGCTCGGCGATCGCTGTGAGGGCCTCGTCGATCTCGCCCGTGAGAGCGCGTACGTACGCCCCACGCGCGCGTGCCGCCCACGCCTCCCCGGGGTCGTCCGCCTCGGCGAACAGCTCGGCCGCGCGGTCGAAGAGGGCGATGCCCTCGGGGCCCCGGTCCATCGCCTGGTGGTCGGCGATCTCGGCGCGGTCGCGGGCGGACAGCTCGACGCCCTCGGAAGCCTGCGAGACGGCCAACCAGGCCTCTACGGCGTGCGGTTGGAGGGTGTCCGACAGCCGTCGCGCCTCCGTGAGGAGCGCGGTGAGGTCCTTCTCCGGGATGACCTCGGGTGCCGTGGTCATCACCGGTGCTGCTGCCGGCCGGCCCGCCGAACGCACTCCCAGGGGGAGCCGTTCCACCAGGGGCCGTTGGTCCATGCGCACGCGTGCCCGGTCGCCGACGTGGGTCGTGGCGTTGCGCTCGTCGAAGCGGGCGGCCAGGGAGAGGGCCTCCACGCGCGCGTGGGCGGCGAGTTCGCGTGCCGTCCAGGTACGGCCGGTGGGCCCGGGCACCTGCTGGTCGCCGAGTCCCAGTTCGGTCAGGCGGTCCATCAGCAGGGTCACCGCGGCCAGGAAGTCCAATCCGCTCTGCGGGTTCCCGGAGTCCGTGAAGTACGCCGGACGCTCCGCGAGCAGCTCCAGACCGCGCGCCTCGTTGCCGCTCAGCGCGCAGAACTCCACATGGTCCGCGTAGGCGCCCCGCATGCTCTCCATGGGCCGTACGAGACGGAAACCGCGCAGGTGATGGGCGCGCGCCTCGTCGGCCCGGCCCAGGTGCAGCAGCGGGGTCAGGGAGGACGCGAGGACGGTGTGCGGCTCGTGGGCGCAGGTGAACTCGCCCCCCAGGACCGGCGCCCACAGGTCGAGCGCCTCGGCGTACCGTTCCTGCTGCACCTGCCACTCGCCCTGGGTGTGCAGTTCGCACGCGTGGCAGTCGGCCATGGTGTCCCGGTCGGCGGCCAGCCACGCGGCGTACGCCCGCTCGGCCCGCGCCAGGTCACCGACGTGCGAGGCGACGCTGAACTCGGCGCTGCGCACGGCCCGTTCGGAGTGACCGGCCAGCCGGTAGCGGTGCTCCATCTCGCCGAGCCACTTCTCGATCGAGGCGAGCGGGATGTGCGGCTGGCCGAGCATCCCGGACGACATCCACTTGAAGACCCAGTGCAGCGAGTGGACCTCGTACTCGTCGAAGCCCTCGGGCCGCTCGTCCCACATGCGCAGCAGACGCGCGAAGGGGACGAACATCTTGTCCTTCTCGGAGCTGTAGTTGTAGACCTTCAGCTGGTGCCCGAGCGCCTCGATCACCGCGAGCGGAACGTCCAGCTTCTCGGCCTCGCCGAGCAGCTGCTCCGCGCGCGCGTTGCGGGCCGGTCCCTCCGGCTCCTCGGAGTTCTCCGCCATCGCCCGGCGCAGCGCGTCGAAGTCCGTGATCCCTGTCATCAGTGGTCGTTCTCCCCGTGTGTGGCCCATTCCAGGAGGCCGATGAACGCCCGGTTCAGCAGTGCCGAGTCGGCGGGGCGCAGTGGTCGCTGCGCCATCAGGAGTGCCTGCCCGTACAGGGACTCCGTGGCCGTCCCGATCAGGTCCCGGTCCCTGAGTGAACTGATGCGCCGGATCAGCGGGTTGAGATGGTTGAGCACGAGACGCGCGCGTGGCGCGCTGCCCCGCAGCGACCCCAGGATGCCCGCCCACAGGTCGTCGGCCTGCTCCTCGGCCTCCGCGCGGGCCTGCTCGTGCCGGGCCGAGCGGTCGTCCAGGTGCAGCGCGGGCACCGACAGCGGATGGAACGCCCGCAGGACGACATCGCAGCCCAGGGGGTCCAGTTTGGCCCGCGCGGCGGCCAGGAAGTCCGCCAGGGCCAGCTCCTCGGCCGGGTCGACCGAGTCCAGGTGCGCGGTCACGGTGTCCGAGTCCAGCTCGGCGACCACCGTCCCCGGGCGCACCGACGGCAGCGCCTCGACCAGCTCGCCGTCGTAGGTGTAACCGCCGTTGATCACCCCGATGCCCTGCGCGGACGCGATCGGGGCGACCTGCCGGTACTCCTCGACGGTCCGCGTGAAGTGCACCACCGGGTGGCGCTGCGCGAACTCCTCCAGGGACACCCGTCCGTCGGTCGTCTCGAACGGGAGCCACGGAAGCATCGTGCGCAGCATCTCCTTGTCGTGCCGCGCCAGGGACTTCACCCCCAGGTGGTGCACCGACAGGAACGCGGCAAGACGCTCCGGATCACCCGCCGCGAGCCCGGTCAGCCAGGCCCGGATCCGCTCCCCGAGCGCCTCCCGTACGGCGGCCAGCGTCTCGTCCTCGTACAGCGACTCGCGCGAGGCCGTGGGCCGCAGACTGTCCGTGTCCAGCACACAGCGTACGAAGAACGCCCAGTCGGGCAGCAGCTGTTCGGCCCGCTCGGTGAGCAACATGCCCTTGAGATGCACCCGGTGACTCGCCCGCTGCGCCGGACTCACCGCGCCGGGAAGGACGTAGGCCACACCCCGGATCCCCGCGAGCGGCACCGACAGGTCGATCGAGTCCAACGGCGTGAACCCGAACAGGTCGTGACAGTGCCGGGCCAGCGCCACCCTGCGGGTGCTGGGACTCGGGTACGACCGGTCCCAGGGCGCGGGCAGATCGGTGACCGCCTCGCCGTCCACACGGACGTCGTACGGCAGCAGCGCTCCGAAGTCCCGCGCCAGCGCGAGGACCTTCTCCTTGGTGAGCCACTCACCGGCGCCCGCGCGTGCCACCAGGTGCACGGTGGTGCCCGGTTCGGGGCGCTCGGCGTGGGGCAGGGTCCGCACGGTGTACGAGCCGTCGTCGGTCGCCGTCCACTCCACGGGCGGCGCGTCGGGCGTACGGGCGCTGCGGCTGACGACCCGGATCCGCTCGGCGACCACGAAACAGGCGAGCAGCCCGATGCCGAACTGCCCGAGGAAGTCGGAGCGTGCCTCGTGGAGCCCGTCGGCGCGCTTGGAGCTACGGCCGATGGTGGCAAGGAGGTTGTGCACGTCCGCCTCGGTGAGCCCGACGCCGGAGTCCTCGACGCGCAGGGTGCGCCCGTCGGCGAACAGCCGTACCAGGGCAGGGGAGTCGGGCTGCTCGGCCCGGCGGGCGGTGATCGCGTCCACGGCGTTCTGCAGCAGTTCGCGCAGATAGACCTTGGGGCTGGAGTAGAGGTGATGGGAGAGCAGGTCCACCAGACCGCGCAGGTCGACCTGGAACGTGTGAGGTGACTGGGATGCCTGGGATGACTGTGAGGTCTGGGAGTCCATCGTCGCAGCGCCGATGTGGGGGAAGTGCGATCGGCGCGAGGGTCGGGCGGTCCCTGTGAGGCGGTGACCGCGGGGGATGGCCGGAGCGCGCCATCCTAGGCCTCGAACGACCCACCTGACCAGGAGTTTCGCAAGACGTATACGGCATTGTCAGTGGCGTGGTGTGCAATGGATCTCGTGCCCGCACTGGAAGAACCCCTGAAAAAGGTGCTCGGCCCCGCCACCGCGAAGGTGATGGCCGAGCATCTCGGCCTGCACACGGTGGGCGACCTCCTGCACCACTACCCGCGCCGTTACGAGGAGCGGGGCCAGCTCACCCACCTCGCCGAACTGCCGATGGACGAGCACGTCACCGTGGTCGCCCAGGTCGCCGACGCCCGCCTGCACACCTTCGCGTCCAGCAAAGCCCCCCGGGGCAAGGGCCAGCGCCTAGAAGTCACGATCACGGACGGCAGCGGCCGACTCCAACTCGTCTTCTTCGGCTCGGGAGTTCACAAACCCCACAAGGAACTGCTGCCGGGCACGCGCGCGATGTTCGCAGGCAAAGTCTCCGTCTTCAACCGCCGACTCCAACTTGCTCATCCGGCATACGAGTTGCTGAAGGGCGACACCGAGGAGACGGTCGAGACCTGGGCGGGCACCCTGATCCCCATCTACCCCGCCACCGCCAAGCTGGAGTCCTGGAAGATCGGCAAGGCCCTCCAGACGGCACTCCCCAGTGCCGAGGAAGCCGTGGACCCCCTCCCGGACTCCCTCCGCGAGGGCCGTGGCCTGGTCTCCCTCCCCGAAGCCCTCCTCAAGATCCACCGCCCCCACACCAAGGCGGACATCGCAGCCGCCCGCGACCGCCTCAAGTGGGACGAGGCCTTCGTCCTCCAGGTGGCCCTGGCCCGCCGCCGCCACGCGGACGCCCAACTCCCCGCCGTAGCCCGCAAACCGTCCCCCGACGGCCTCCTCACCGCCTTCGACGACCGCCTTCCGTTCACGCTTACGGACGGGCAGGTGAAGGTGTCTAAGGAGATCTTCGACGACTTGGCTACGGAGCATCCGATGCACCGGCTGCTCCAAGGGGAGGTGGGTAGCGGAAAAACAATGGTGGCTCTACGCGCCATGCTCGCCGTGGTCGACGCCGGCGGACAGGCCGCGATGCTCGCGCCCACCGAAGTGCTCGCTCAGCAGCATCACCGGTCGATCACCGAGATGATGGGGGAGTTGGCCGAGGGCGGGATGTTGGGCGGGGCCGAGCTGGCCACCAAGGTCACGCTGCTCACCGGGTCCATGGGGACGGCCGGGCGGCGTCAGGCTCTCCTCGACCTCGTCACCGGTGAGGCCGGGATCGTGATCGGCACGCACGCGTTGATCGAGGACAAGGTCCAGTTCCACGACCTGGGTCTGGTGGTGGTCGACGAACAGCACCGCTTCGGCGTCGAACAGCGCGACGCCCTGCGCGGCAAGGGCAAGCAGCCCCCGCACCTCCTCGTCATGACCGCGACCCCCATCCCGCGCACGGTCGCCATGACGGTCTTCGGCGACCTGGAGACCTCGGTCCTGGACCAACTCCCGGCGGGCCGCTCACCCATCGCCAGCCATGTCGTCCCCGCCGCCGACAAACCCCACTTCCTGGCCCGCGCCTGGGAGCGCGTCCGCGAGGAGGTCTCCAACGGCCATCAGGCGTACGTCGTCTGCCCACGCATCGGCGACGAGGACGACGACCCCAAGAAGGCCGGCAAGGCCAAGAAGAAGTCCCCCGAGGACGAGGCGGAGAAGCGTCCACCGCTCGCCGTCCTCGACATCGCCGCCCAGCTCGCCAAGGGCCCGCTCCAGGGGCTGAAGATCGAGGTGCTGCACGGCCGTATGCACCCCGACGACAAAGACGCGGTGATGCGCCGTTTCGCGGCCGGGGACACGGACGTCCTGGTCGCGACGACGGTCATCGAGGTCGGCGTCAACGTGCCCAACGCCACGGCCATGGTGATCATGGATGCCGATCGCTTCGGGGTCTCCCAGCTCCATCAGCTGCGCGGCCGAGTGGGCCGAGGCTCGGCGGCCGGCCTCTGTCTCCTGGTCAGCGAGATGCCCGAGGCCAGCCCCGCCCGCCAACGCCTCAACGCCGTCGCCTCCACCCTCGACGGCTTCGAACTCTCCCGCATCGACCTCGAACAGCGCAGAGAGGGCGATGTATTGGGGCAGGCGCAGTCCGGTGCCCGCACTTCCCTGCGGGTGCTGTCGGTCATCGAGGACGAGGAGGTCATCGCGGAGGCGAGGGAGGAGGCGACGGCGGTGGTGGCGACCGACCCAGACCTGGAGCGTCTGCCGGGCCTGCGCACAGCACTGGACGCGCTACTGGACGAGGAGAGGGAGCAGTACTTGGAAAAGGGCTAGCGGTGACCACCCCAGGGGCGCGGGGAACTGCGCGACCAGCCACAATGAACCTGCACCCACCCACGAACAAGGACCTCAGATGACCCGCGTGATCGCCGGAGTGGCAGGCGGACGGCGACTCACCGTCCCGCCCGGCACCGGAACCCGCCCCACCTCCGACCGCGCACGCGAGGGCCTCTTCTCCACCTGGCAGTCACTCCTCGGCGCCCCCCTGAACGGCGAAAGAGTCCTGGACCTGTACGCGGGCTCGGGCGCCATCGGCCTCGAAGCCCTCTCCCGCGGCGCGAGCCACACCCTCCTCGTCGAGGCCGACCCGAAGGCCGCCCGCGTCATCAGGGAGAACGTCAAGAACATCGGCCTCCCCGGCGCCGAGGTCAGGGCGGGCAAAGCGGAACAGATCGTTCAGACACCGGCGCCGGCAGACCCGTACGACATCGTCTTTCTCGACCCGCCGTACGTTGTCGCAGATCACGATCTTCGGGAGATTCTCCTCACACTCCGGTCCGGGGGCTGGCTCGCGCCGGAGGCGCTCGTCACCGTGGAGCGCAGCACCAGAGGCGGCGAATTCGGGTGGCCGGACGGATTCGACGCGATCCGGGCCCGTCGCTACGGCGAGGGGACCTTTTGGTACGGTCGCGCCGCCTCTACGTGCGAAGACGCACGATGACCGGACCGGAGAGCGAGGGAACTCAGTTGCGCCGCGCCGTTTGTCCGGGGTCGTTCGACCCCATCACCAATGGACACCTCGACATCATCGCCCGTGCCTCCCGGCTGTACGACGTGGTGCACGTCGTCGTGATGATCAACCAGTCGAAGAAGGGCATGTTCACCGTCGACGAGCGGATCGAGCTGATCCGCGAGGTCACCGCGGAGTTCGGCAACATCCAGGTCGAGGCCTACCACGGCCTGCTCGTCGACTTCTGCAAGCAGCGCGACATCCCCGCCATCGTCAAGGGCCTGCGCGCGGTCAGCGACTTCGACTACGAACTCCAGATGGCCCAGATGAACAACGGACTGTCGGGCGTCGAAACCCTGTTCATCCCGACCAGCCCCACCTACAGCTTCCTGTCGTCCTCGCTGGTCAAAGAGGTCGCGCAGTGGGGCGGCGACATCTCCCACCTGGTACCCGGCGTGGTCCTGGAGGCGCTCACCGAGCGGCTCGGCAAGGCCTGAGGGACTGACAGTGCGTCACCCGGTGTCGGGCGGGGCGGGAGTGGTCGTACAGTCGACCCGTCCGTCTCCAACACGTCGGTAGAGAGTGGCGAGCACACGGTGGACGTGCAGAAGAAGCTCGACGAGATCGTCGCCTCGGTCTCCAGCGCCCGTTCCATGCCCATGTCGGCCTCGTGCGTGGTCAACCGCGCCGAGCTGCTCACGCTGCTCGAAGAGGTGCGCGCGGCCCTGCCCGACTCGCTGGCGGAGGCGCAGGAGCTGATCGGCGGCCGGCACGAGATGGTCGAGCAGGCCCGCCAGGAGGCCGAGCGGATCATCCAGACCGCGCACGCCGAGCGCGGCTCGCTGATCTCCGACACCGAGGTCGCCCGCCGCTCGCAGAACGAGGCGGACCGCATCCTCGCCGAGGCCCGCCAGGAGGCCGAGGAGGTCCGCGCGGAGGCCGACGACTACGTCGACTCCAAGCTCGCCAACTTCGAGGTCGTCCTCACCAAGACCCTCGGATCAGTGGGGCGAGGGCGCGAGAAGCTGCTCGGCACAGGGCCCGGCATCGACGACCAGGGCTACGAGGACGAGGACGCCCCCGAGCGCAGCCACGACCCGGAGACCCTGCGCCGCGACGCCGACGCGTACGTGGACGTCAAGCTCGGCGCCTTCGAGGCGGTCCTCGCCAAGACCCTGGAGGCCGTGGGAAAGGGCCGGCAGAAGCTGCACGGCCGGATCGCCAGCGACGATCTCGGCGCCCTCTCCCTCGACGACGACGGCAACCAGGTCCAGCACACCAGCGACGCCGACTACCTCGCCGACCTCGCGACCGTCACGGACACCCCGGTCTCGGCCACCCCGCTCCAGCCCGAGCAGCAGGACTACGCCCCGCAGGCGGCCTACGACTACCAGCAGACCGCCCAGCAGCAGGACCCGTACGGCTACCAGCAGCAGGGTTACGCCCAGCCCCAGCAGCAGGACCCCTACGGGTACCAGCAGGCCGACCCCTACGCCTACCAGGGCTACGACACCGGCCAGCAGCCCGTGTACGACCCGAACCAGATGCAGCAGGCCCAGCTCGACCAGCAGCAGAACCAGCAGGCCCAGGCTCAGCAGGGCTACGCGCTCGACGAGACCAGCCTCTTCGACACCGGCATGATCAGCGCGGAGCAGCTGCGGGCGTACGAGCAGGGCCGCGGCCTGTAGCGATCCGGGCCGGTGGCCGAGAGCGCACACCGGATTGGGCCGTGAGCGAAAGGTCCAGTATCCTGGCTCTTCGGTCGCGTGTACGTCCGCGATCAACGATGCCCGGAAGCACCGAAGGGCAGCGTCCTCTTGAGCTAGTAGACCGAAAGACAGGGATGGCTCTGAACGCCCGCCTCGACCACCGCAACCCTCTCGTGTTCGACACTCACGAGCTGGGTCGGCGTCCTGGTGCGCTGCAGCGCCTGAACCGTTCGATCGACGCTCCCAAGGATCTCGGGATCCAGGGGGTCATCGGAGTGCCGGAAGGCGCCCCGATGGAGCTCGACCTCCGCCTTGAGTCGGTCATGGAAGGGGTGCTTGTCACAGGCACCGCCCGTGCACTGGCCAAGGGGGAGTGCGTAAGGTGTCTGGAGCCGCTGGAGCTGTCGCTCGAAGCGGACTTCCAGGAGATGTTCTCGTACCCTGACGCCGACGACCGTGGCCGTGTGAAAGCGGAACCGGTCGGCGACGCCGAGGAATCCGCAGAAGACGAGGACAGGCTCTTCATCGAGGACGGCTTGTTCGACCTCGAACCCGTGCTGCGCGATGCGGTGGTGCTCGCACTGCCGATGCAGCCGGTGTGCCAGGACGACTGTCTGGGCCTGTGCTCCGAGTGCGGAGTACGGCTCACGGACGACCCGGACCACCACCATGACGCCGTCGACATCCGTTGGGCGGCACTGCAGGGACTCGCCGGTTCACTCGAAGACGGCGAGAAGGACGAGATCAGTGGCGAAGCGCCCCGACCGGCGCGCGCCAACGAGAAGCAGGAGAAGTAGCCGTGGCTGTTCCGAAGCGGAAGATGTCGCGCAGCAACACGCGCCACCGCCGGTCGCAGTGGAAGGCTGCGGTCACCCCTCTGGTTGCGTGCGAGCGCTGCCACGAGCCCAAGCAGCAGCACATCGCGTGCCCTTCTTGCGGCACGTACAACAAGCGCCAGGTCCTCGAGGTCTGAGCGGCTGGTGAGAGGCACCATGTCTGACGTCAAGGCCGACTCAGTCGCCAAGAAACACGCGGACACAGCCTCGTCCCACACGCTGTTGGAAGGGCGGCTCGGGTATCACCTCGAGTCCGCCCTTCTGGTGCGTGCGCTGACCCACCGTTCGTACGCGTACGAGAACGGCGGTCTGCCGACGAACGAGCGGCTGGAGTTCCTCGGGGACTCCGTGCTCGGCCTCGTCGTCACGGACACGCTGTACACCACCCACCCCGACCTGCCCGAAGGCCAACTGGCCAAGCTGCGGGCCGCGGTGGTCAATTCTCGTGCGCTGGCGGAGGTCAGTCGCGGTCTGGAACTCGGCTCCTTCATCCGGCTCGGCCGCGGTGAAGAGGGCACGGGGGGCCGGGACAAGGCGTCCATCCTCGCCGACACCCTGGAAGCGGTGATCGGCGCGGTCTATCTCGACCAGGGCCTCGATGCGGCCTCCGAACTGGTACATCGCCTGTTCGACCCGCTCATCGAGAAGTCCTCGAACCTCGGTGCCGGCCTGGACTGGAAGACCAGTCTCCAGGAGCTCACCGCGACCGAGGGGCTCGGTGTCCCCGAGTACCTGGTCACGGAGACCGGCCCCGATCACGAGAAGACCTTCACTGCTGCCGCCCGCGTCGGAGGCGTCTCGTACGGCACCGGCACCGGCCGCAGCAAGAAGGAGGCGGAGCAGCAGGCCGCCGAGTCCGCCTGGCGGTCCATCCGGGCCGATGCGGACGAGCGAGCCGAGAAGGCGAAGGAGACGGCCGAACAACAGGCCGCCGAAACCGCCACCGAGGCCGCTGAGCAGCCTGCCGAGGAGAACACCGACACGTCGTCGGCGTCCGCCTGACCAAGCAGTAACCGGAGCCCCGGCCTCGCTCGCACGAGGCCGGGGCTCCGAGGCATGAACGGTGCGTAGGGGAGGGGCCGGCACATGACCGGAGACATCGCACAGGTGGCAGGGGACGCGGTCCCCTTCGTGACGGCGGCCGTCGGCGCGTACGGTCTGGCCGTGCTCGCCCGCACCCAGGAAGAGGCCGCGAACGCGACGGTCGAGCTGGGCCGGCGGATGACACAGCGCATCTTCGGGCCCCGCGCCGAAGGCGAGCAACTCCCGGAAGCGGTCGCCGACATGGTGGCGGATCCGGACGATCCGGACGCCGAGGCGGTGCTGCGCAGGGCTGTTCGGAAGGCACTGCTCGCCGATGAGACGCTCGTCGCCGATCTGCGCGCTCTGCTCGCGCAGGCACCGGCCGATGTGCGGATCGGCGACGGCTCTCAGGCGGTCGTCGGCAGCGTGATCGGCGGCGACAGCATCCAGATCGGCTCGGTGGGCCGCGACGTCCGCCTCGGGCTCGCCGCCCGCGACTGAGCGGGGCACGGATGGCCGGGGAAGCCGACCGGAACCGGGTGGCGCGGTCCGCTGTCGGCGGGGACGTCTTCCAGTTCGGGGACGTCGGCGGCAACGTCACCGTGATCAAGGGCGCTGACGGACCTGCCCGGACCGGGCCCGCCACCGACCCGGGTTTCGTACGGGTCCGGGACGCCGATCCGATACGGCTCGGGGTGCACCGCCCCATCCGTGTCACCGGCACCGGGTCTTCGGCTCTGCCCGCCTACGTACCTCGTGACCTGGACAGTCGGGACGGCGGCGGGCTCCGCGCACTGATCGAGACGGCCGCGCGGGACGGAGGACTCGTCCTTGTGGTCGGCGGTTCTTCGGTGGGCAAGACCCGGTCGCTCCACGAGGCGGTCCTCGCCCTGCTGCCTGACTGGTGGCTGCTGCACCCGGCCGACGGCGGCCGGATCGCGGACCTGGCCGACCGCGCTCCCGGGCCGCTGGTGGTCTGGCTGGACGAACTGCAGAACCATGTGTCCGGCGCCCACCAGCTCACCGCCGCCACGGTCCGTGCCCTGCTGACCCGCCCGCATCCCGTACTGCTGGTGGGCACGCTGTGGCCGCACTACTACGACACCTGGACGGCGACGCCCACATCCCCGCACGACGAGGACCGCCACCGTGCCGAACGCGAGCTGCTGAAGCTCGCCGAGGTGGTGACCCTCGGCATCGACCTCAGCCCGGCGGAACGCGAGCGCGCCGCGACCCTGGCCGCATCGGACGACCGCCTGCGGGTCGCGCTGGAGTCCGAGGACTTCGGGCTGACCCAGGTCATCGCCGGAGCACCGCAGCTCGTCCACCGCTGGGAAACCGCGGGTCCCTACGCCCGCGCGCTGCTGACGGCGGCCGTCGACGCCACTCTCATGGGCGTCCAGTCGGCCGTCACCGAGAACTTGCTGCGCGCCGCGGCGCCGGGCTACTGCAACCCCGGGCAACGGGCCGGCGCCCCCGCCGACTGGTTCGAGGAGGCACTCGGCTATGCGACCCAACCGCTGCTGGGCGCCACCTCCGCCCTCGTCCCCGTCAGCCACGGCCCGGAGATGGGCCGCGCGGACGGGTACCGGGTGGCCGACTACCTGCTGCACCACACCAGCCGCGCCCAACGGGCCGTACCCCCGCCGGAGACCTTCTGGCAGGCGTGCGCCGACCACCTCACCGATCACACGGACGCCCTTCGCACCGGTGCGGCGGCCGCGGCCCGGCAACGCATCGCCGCCGCCGTACCTCTGCTGCGCAAAGCGGTCGAGGGGGGTTCCGTGTCGGCGATGCAGGAGCTGGGCGAGCTCTACCGCAGGACGGGTGACGCGGCTGGTGCCGAGGAGATGGCCGATCGGCTGACCGCGTCCGACGATCCGGATGCCGCCCTGCACCGGGCACTCCTCGCAGGCTGGGACTTCGAGGAACTGCTCGAACTGGCGGAGGCCGGCAACGAGTACGCGGTCAGTGACGTTGTAGAGCACGGGCATCCGCAGCTGACGCTCTCGGTGCTCCTGAAGCATTTTGATCCGAACGACATGTGGTCCTGGTATCGGCTGGCGGAGCTGTTCCACGACGAGGGCCAGAACGACCGGGCCCTGCCCATTCTGGAGATGCTCCACGAACGGGACGACGAGGACGTAATCGTGTTCCTCGCCGGACTCCTCCAGGAGGAGGGGAACATCGAGCGGTTGTACGAGCTGACGGAGGAGGGGTATTTCGCCGCGGCCTGGTGTCTCGCCGACCTGCTCCACGAGAAGGGCCGTACGGACGAGGGCATCGAGCTCCTGTGGGACTTCGTCGACCAGGGCAGCGGTGACACCGACTTCATGCTGGTCCACTTGCTCGGGAAACGGGGCGACCTCGACACCCTGCTGGAGCGCGCGGCGGACGGCCATGCCGACGCGGCGCGGGAAGCGGTCAGGCTGCTGCGTGACCGGGGAGACGTCGAGCAGGCGATCGCGGTCTTGACCCCGCTCGCCGACGAGGGTGGGTACATCCGAGGTGAGTTGGCCGAACTCCTGTGCAGCACCGGCCGGTTGGACGCGCTGCGGGCGCGCGCGGAGGCCGGTGACACCTACGCCGTGCGTGAGTTGACCAGGCTGGCCATCGAAGCGGGCGATCTGGAGGAGGCGATACGGCTGCACGCGAAGGTCGGACAGACCTCCGGGATCTTCGACGTGACGACCGCCCTGGTGGACGCACTCGTGGCGCGAGGCGAGCCCGACCGTGCCGTCGCGCTGCTGACCGGGCCCGGCCGGGGCGACCCGCCCTTTCGCCACCGTGAGTTGCTCAAGAAGCTCGGCCGGACCGAGGAATTGCGCGCACTTCTCGACCGGGGCGATCAGCACGCGTTGTCGGACCTCGTCGAGGTGCTCCGAGCCCAAGGCCGCGGGGACGAGGCCGACGCCCTGCTGACCAGGGGGCTCACCGCCGACGGCCGCACCCTTCCCACCGGCCCGGCGGACTGACGGCGGGACCGGGCTAGGCTGCGCATACCTGTTCCAGGGCCCAGCGTCCGACGCGAGGAACCAGCGAGCCGAACAGAAAAGGGAGAGAAGTGCCCGAGTTGCCCGAGGTCGAGGTCGTCCGGCGAGGTCTGGAGCGGTGGGTCGCCCAACGCACCGTCGCCGATGCCGAGGTGCTGCATCCGCGTGCGGTGCGGCGGCATGTCGCCGGTGCCGACGACTTCGCGCATCGGCTCAAGGGGCATCGGATCGGTACGCCGAGCAGGCGCGGCAAGTATCTGTGGCTGCCGTTGGAGGACACGCATCAGGCGGTGCTCGCGCATCTCGGGATGAGTGGTCAACTCCTGGTCCAGCCGCATGAGTTGGCCGACGAGAAGCATCTGCGTATCCGGGTGCGGTTCGCGGACGGCCTCGGTACCGAACTCCGCTTCGTCGACCAACGCACCTTCGGCGGGCTGTCGTTGCACGACACCACGCCGGACGGGCTGCCGGACGTCATCGCGCACATCGCGCGTGACCCCCTGGACCCCTTGTTCGACGACGAGTTGTTCCACCAGGCCCTGCGCCGTAAGCGGACGACCATCAAACGGGCCCTGCTCGACCAGTCGTTGATCAGCGGAGTCGGCAACATCTATGCGGACGAGGCCCTTTGGCGGGCCCGCGTCCACTACGAACGCCCGACCGCGACCTTCACCCGCCCGCGCACCGCCGAACTCCTGGGCCACGCACGGGATGTGATGAACGCGGCCCTCGACGTGGGCGGCACCAGCTTCGACAGCCTGTACGTTAACGTGAACGGGGAGTCGGGCTACTTCGACCGCTCGCTCGACGCCTACGGCCGCGAGGGTCTGCCGTGCCGGCGCTGCGGTACGCCGATGAGCCGGCGGGCGTGGATGAACCGGTCGAGCTACTTCTGCCCGAAGTGCCAGCGGGCGCCGAGGAGTTAGCGGGCGCCGCGGGTCTCGTCGTAGCGCGTGCGGGCCGTGAGGACGTCGTCCATGCGGGACTCCACGAAGTCGACCAGCCCCGTGAGGCGTTCGGCGACGCCGTGTCCCAGCGGGGTCAACTCGTAGTCCACGCGCGGTGGGTTGGTCGGCTGGGCCTCGCGGTGGACCAGGCCGTCGCGCTCCAGGGCGTGCAGGGTCTGCGAGAGCATCTTCTCGCTGACGCCGTCGACGCGGCGCCGCAGCTCGTTGAAGCGCAGCGAGCCCTCGTGCAGCGCGCACAGGGTGAGTCCGCCCCAGCGGCCCGTGACGTGTTCCAGGGTGCCTCGGGAGGGGCAGGCCTTCGCGAAGACGTCGTACGGGAAGCTCTGCTCCTCCGTGCGCTCCTGGGTCGTGTCCATTTCCTCAGAGTACGCGAACGCAGCGCTAACCAAAAGGGAGCACTAACCAGTGGTTAGCGCTCCCTGTAGGCGTCCATAGACGTCGATAGGCGTCCTACGGCGTCGGACTAGTACCCGAAGTCCTGCGTCCACCAAGGACCGTCGGTGCCGAAGTGCACACCCACACCCAGGGTCTTGAAGTCGCAGTTCAGGATGTTGGCCTTGTGGCCGGGGCTGTTCATCCAGGCGTCCATGACCGCGGCCGCGTCGGCCTGGCCGCGGGCGATGTTCTCGCCGCCGAGGTTGGTGATGCCGAGCTTCTCCGCCCGGTCCCACGGGGTGGCCCCGCTGGGGTCGGTGTGGTCGAAGAAGTTCTCGGTGGCCATCTGCGTGCTGAAGTTCTCGGCCAGCTCGGTCAGCGCGCTGTTCGCGGCCACCGGGCTGCAGCCGACGATCGCCCGCTGCTCGTTGACGAGCTTGAGCACCGCGGCCTCGGCTGCGGCCTCCGCGGAGACCGTCACCGGTGCGTCGGCGGACTGCGTAGGCGTCGGAGTGGTGGGCTTCGCCGAGGGAGCCTTGGTCGTCGGCTCCTCGGTCGGGGTGGCCGCAGGCTTCTTTGCCGGGGCTTTCGTGGCGGGCGCGGTGGCGGACTTGGTCGGAGCCGCCGAGGGGGAGGCCGCGCGGTTCGCGCCACGGCTCGTGGACGAGCCGTCGTCGCGGGACTCCGCGCTGCCGGAGGTACCGCCCTGCTCGGTCGCGGAGTTGGACGGCGAACCGGCCGCCTGCACCTTGTCCGAGCCGCCACCGCCGCCGAGCTTGTAGTTCTCCAGCCCCGGCATCGCACCCGCGGCGACCGCCACCGTGCCGATGGCGACCGCGGCGGAGACGCCGAGCAGACCGGACTTGACCGCCGGCGTCACGCTCTTGCGCTTGCGGCGGCGTCCGCGGCCCGGGCGTGCGCCGTCGCCCCGGGAGGAGGCACCCGCCGCCTCGGGGAAGACCACGGCGTAGTCCTCCTCGGTGGCGAAGAGATAGGCCTCGCTCTTGAGGCGGGTGTCGGCCTTCAGTCGGGTCTCGGCCCGCAGGCGGGCTTCGCTCTTCGGCGGGACCTCGTGGTTCGAGCGGACCTCACGGACCCCGTGGTCCGCGGGGACCTGGTGGTTCGCGTGGGTCTGGTGGTTCGGGTGGAACTCGGCGGGACCCTCCGGGTGCAGATAGGGCGCCATGCCTATCGTCGAGCCGTCGGCGGGGTTCCAGTCGAAGCGGTCGTTCCGGTTGGAGAGGTCGGCGCGGTCGTTCCAGTCGTACGAGTCATGCGGGTCGTAGCCGCTCGTGTATGAGCCGTGCGTCTCTGTGACCCCCGTGGCGCGGCTCGTGGCGGCGCGGCCGGCGGCGGAGCGTCGGTGGCGTCCCATGTCCTTGCCTTTCGTCCTTGCGGTCAACTCGTCCGTGCGGTGACCCAGCTCACTCGATCGAGTGAGTTTCATATGAGATTCATTGGGGCGGACGGTACCGCATGGCGGGAGGGGAGCAAGTGCCCAGAGAGACATTGGCCGGTTAGGTTGCAGCCATGAGCGCGGATGTACGGATGGTCGCCTGGGTGCGAGGGCGTGTGCAAGGTGTGGGTTTTCGGTGGTTTACCCGTGCCAAGGCTCTGGAGATCGGGGGCCTGAGTGGTTTTGCTCTCAATTTGGGCGACGGACGCGTGCAAGTGGTCGCGGAAGGATCGCGCGAGGGCTGCCAAGGGCTCCTCGACTGGCTCCAGGGGCACGACACGCCCGGGCGCGTGGATGGCGTCACCGAGATCTGGGACACACCTCGCGGCGGCTACGACGGCTTCGCGATCCGCTGAGCACAAACTGCGAAACGGTGTAAAGCGGTCCTGGCGGAAGCGGCGGGACATGCCACCGGCAGCTGCCCCTAGCGGAAATTGCCTGGTGGTTGCCAAGAACGGCTCGCTCTGGCAGGCTCCGCACCAAAGGATGATCGCCACACCTGAAGAAGCCCGCAGGAGTCGCAGCGCCGCCCGGTCAGGGCCGCGCGCCCCAGGGATGCCCGCCAATACGGGGCGTGATCGTGTTGACCGTCAAACTTTTTGGTGAGACTCTGAAAGCCCCGCGCACCTTAGCTGTTTGGCATGGAAGAACAGCAGAGCAACACCCAAGACTGTCAAGCATCGCGGGTGCGATTCCCTCACGACCCACACCGCTTCGGTCGGTCACTCAGTGTGGAGGACCATCCATCATGGCAAAGGCGCTTCTCGGTTACGTCGGCGGTTCCGACCCGCGACTCCTCGCCGAGATGCGACGGCTCCAGCAGCGCGTCCAGGACCTGGAATCCGAGCTCGTTCGGATCCAGGACGAGAACGACGCGCTGACGGCTGCCGCAACTCACGATTCGCTTCTCGAGAGCATCGACGTACGCCAGGCTGAGCCCGCGCTCACCTGATCACTACGACGCACCATGACGAACAGTGGTTGAGCTGCCAGCATCAACCGCTGCGTTGTCAGAGTTTGCAAGGGACGCTTCGGCGTCCCTTCTTTCTTTCCCCCGCATGCCTCCACCCTCTTTAACGTTTGGTGTGCCCTGCACGTTCAAGGGCGAAACCGCGGGGAACCGGACGTTCATGGAGAGAGCGAGCAGCGGAAGGTAGAGTCCAGCGGCGTGCACCTCAAGGCCCTGACCCTGCGGGGGTTCAAGTCGTTCGCCTCGGCGACCACGCTCCGGTTCGAGCCGGGGATCACGTGCGTCGTCGGTCCGAACGGCTCGGGCAAGTCCAATGTCGTGGACGCGCTCAGCTGGGTCATGGGCGAACAGGGCGCCAAATCGCTGCGCGGCGGCAAGATGGAGGACGTCATCTTCGCCGGCACCACCGGCCGCCCCCCGCTGGGCCGCGCCGAGGTGTCCCTCACCATCGACAACTCCGACGGGGCGCTGCCCATCGAGTACGCCGAGGTCACCATCACGCGGATCATGTTCCGCAACGGCGGCAGCGAGTACCAGATCAACGGCGACACGTGTCGCCTCCTCGACATCCAGGAACTCCTCTCCGACTCCGGCATCGGCCGCGAGATGCACGTCATCGTCGGCCAGGGCCAGCTCGACTCCGTGCTCCACGCCGACCCCATGGGCCGCCGCGCCTTCATCGAGGAAGCGGCCGGAGTCCTCAAGCACCGCAAGCGCAAGGAGAAGGCGCTCCGCAAACTGGACGCGATGCAGGCCAACCTCGCGCGCGTGCAGGACCTGACGGACGAACTCCGCCGCCAGCTCAAGCCCTTGGGCCGCCAGGCCGCCGTCGCCCGCCGTGCCGCCGTCATCCAGGCGGACCTCCGAGACGCCCGCCTCCGCCTGCTCGCCGACGATCTTGTACGACTGCGCCAGGCGCTGAACACCGAGATCGCCGACGAGGCCGCACTGAAGGGACGCAAGGAGGCCGCCGAACTGGAGCTGCGCAAGGCGCTCCAGCGCGAGGGCCTCCTGGAGGACGAGGTACGGCAACTCACCCCACGCCTCCAGCGCGCCCAGCAGACCTGGTACGAGCTGTCCCAGCTGGCCGAGCGGGTACGCGGCACGATCTCGCTGGCCGACGCCCGGGTGAAGAGCGCGACGTCGGCTCCACCGGAGGAACGGCGGGGCCGCGACCCCGAGGACATGGAACGTGAGGCCGCCCGCATCCGCGAGCAGGAGGCGGAACTCGAAGCAGCCCTTGAGGCGGCCGAGCACGCCCTGGAGGACACGGTCGCCCACCGCTCCGACCTGGAGCGCGAACTCACCGCCGAGGAACGGCGGTTGAAGGACGTGGCCCGTTCCATCGCCGACCGCCGCGAGGGCCTCGCCCGCCTCAACGGCCAGGTCAACGCGGCCCGTTCACGCGCGGCCTCCGCCCAGGCCGAGATCGACCGCCTGGCCTCCGCCCGCGACGAGGCCCAGGAGCGTGCGGTCACCGCGCAGGAGGAGTACGAGACACTCCAGGCCGAGGTGGACGGCCTCGACGCCGGCGACGCGGAACTCTCCGAACAGCACGAGGCGGCCAAGCGCCAACTGGCCGAGTCGGAGGCCGCGTTGACGGCAGCGCGGGAAGCGACCACGGCGGCGGAACGCAAGCGCGCCGCGACCCAGGCCCGCCATGAAGCGCTGGCGCTGGGCCTACGGCGGAAGGACGGCACCGGGATACTGCTGGGCGCACGCGACCGCCTCACTGGAATCCTGGGCCCGGCAGCGGAACTGCTGACGGTGACCCCAGGCCGCGAGGTAGCCCTGGCGGCAGCGTTCGGCGCGGCGGCGGACGCGATCGCGGTGACGACCCCGGCGTCGGCGGCGGATGCGATCCGCTTGCTGCGCAAACAGGACGGAGGCAGGGCAGCGCTGCTGCTGGCAGGCGGCCCTGAGCATTCGACCCCGGTGACTGAGGCGGCCCAAAGGGGCGCGGGACATCATCTATTTGCGGCTCCGCCGCGGAGCGCGCCCAGCCACGACGAGCCCGCAGACAACAGACAACCCTTCGCCGCTGATTTCGTCCGCGCCCCCGCCGACCTCATGCCCGCAGTCCGCCGCCTCCTGCACAACTACGTCGTGGTCGACACCCTCGAAGCCGCCGAGCAACTCGTATATACGCACCCGGAGTTGACCGCGGTAACCGCCGAAGGCGACCTCCTCGGCGCCCACTTCGCCCACGGCGGCTCCGCAGGCGCCCCCAGCCTCCTCGAAGTCCAGGCCTCCGTGGACGAAGCCGCAGTCGAACTCGAAGAACTGGCCATCCGCTGCGAGGAGTTGGCCGCCACCCAGCAGACCGCAGGCGAGCGCCGCAAGGAATGCGCAGCGTTCGTCGAGGAGTTGGGGGAGCGCCGCCGGGCCGCGGAGCGCGAAAAGTCGACCGTGGCACAGCAGTTGGGGCGGCTCGCAGGGCAGGCGCGGGGCGCCGCCGGGGAGGCCGAGCGATCGACCGCGGCGGCGACACGGGCACAGGACGCGCTCGACAAGGCCGTAGAAGAAGCCGAAGTGCTTGCCGAACGGCTGGCTGTTGCCGAGGAGATGCCGGTCGAGGAGGAGCCTGATACGAGCGTGCGGGATCGGCTTGCCGCCGATGGGGCCAATGCTCGGCAGACCGAGATGGAGGCGCGGCTTCAGGTTCGTACGCATGAGGAGCGGGTCAAGGGGCTTGCTGGGCGGGCTGATTCGCTGGATCGGGGGGCCCGGGCCGAGCGGGAGGCCCGGGCGCGTGCCGAGCAGCGGCTCGCGCGGTTGCGGCATGAGGCCGCCGTCGCCGAAGCCGTTGCCTTTGGGGCGCGGCAGCTGCTCGCGCACGTCGAGGTGTCCCTCGCCCGTGCCGACGAGGAGCGCACCGCCGCCGATGCCGCCAAGGCGCGCCGCGAGCAGGAGTTGGCCGCCGCCCGGAACCAGGGGCGCGACCTCAAGGGCGAGCTCGACAAGCTCACCGACTCCGTGCACCGAGGGGAAGTGCTCGGGGCCGAGAAGCGGATGCGGATCGAGCAGCTGGAGAGCAAGGCGCTGGAGGAGTTGGGGGTGGAGCCCGCGGGGCTTGTCGAGGAGTACGGGCCGCATCAGCTCGTGCCGCCCTCGCTCGCCGCCGAGGGTGAGGTGCTGCCCGATGATCCCGAGGATCCGCGCAACCAGCCCCGGACATTCCACCGCGCCGAGCAGGAGAAGCGGCTCAAGTCGGCCGAACGGGCGTACCAGCAGCTCGGGAAGGTGAACCCGCTCGCGCTGGAGGAGTTCGCGGCGCTGGAGGAGCGGCACAAGTTCCTCAGTGAGCAGCTGGAGGACCTGAAGAAGACCCGCGCCGACCTGCTTCAAGTGGTGAAGGAGGTCGACGAGCGTGTCGAGCAGGTCTTCACCGAGGCCTACCGGGACACGGCCCTTCAGTTCGAGGGCGTCTTCAGCCGGCTGTTCCCGGGTGGCGAGGGGCGGCTGATCCTGACCGATCCCGACAACATGCTCACCACCGGTGTCGATGTCGAGGCACGGCCGCCCGGCAAGAAGGTCAAGCGGCTCTCGCTGCTCTCCGGCGGGGAGCGGTCCCTCACCGCCGTAGCGCTCCTCGTGTCGATCTTCAAGGCTCGGCCCAGCCCGTTCTATGTGATGGACGAGGTCGAGGCGGCGCTCGACGACACCAACCTCCAGCGGCTGATCCGGATCATGCAGGAGCTGCAGGAGGCCTCGCAGCTGATCGTGATCACCCACCAGAAGCGGACGATGGAGGTCGCCGACGCGTTGTACGGCGTCTCCATGCAGGGCGACGGGGTGTCGAAGGTCATTTCGCAGCGCCTCCGCTAGACCTTCATCGCGCGTTCAAGTGTTGAACGCATTGCGGTGACCTGTGGGGTTGGATTTCACAGTAGACCCCCTATTGACTTCGAAACTTGAAGGCATAGTCTCTGCAACGTTGCTTTTACCTTCAGGTGGTGGGCAGCGGGAAGCTGTGCGCCACTGGAAGGGTCGCCCCCCACCCCGGCAGCGACGCCGGTGGCCTCAGGAGTTACACGTGACCAGCACTGCGCAGGCACCTCAGTCAGGAGCCGGGCCGGCTCATCCCGAACATCTCGCGCACGTCATCTTCATCGCGGCGGCGGCCGCGATGGGCGGCTTCCTCTTCGGCTACGACAGTTCCGTGATCAACGGTGCCGTCGAGGCGATCCGCGACCGCTACGACGTCGGCTCCACAATCCTGGCGCAGGTCATCGCCATCGCCCTGATCGGCTGTGCCATCGGCGCGGCGACCGCCGGCCGGATAGCCGACCGGATCGGCCGTATCCGCTGTATGCAGATCTCCGCGGTGCTGTTCACCATCAGCGCCGTCGGTTCGGCGCTGCCCTTCGCCCTCTGGGACCTCGCCTTCTGGCGGGTCATCGGCGGTTTCGCCATCGGTATGGCCTCCGTCATCGGCCCGGCCTACATCGCCGAGGTCTCCCCGCCCGCCTACCGCGGCCGGCTCGGCTCCTTCCAGCAGGCCGCGATCGTCATCGGCATCGCGATCTCGCAGCTGGTCAACTGGGGTCTGCTGAACGCCGCCGACGGCGACCAGCGCGGCAAGCTGATGGGCATCGAGGCCTGGCAGGTCATGCTCGGCGTCATGGTGATCCCGGCCGTCCTCTACGGCCTGCTCTCCTTCGCGATCCCCGAGTCCCCGCGCTTCCTGATCTCCGCGGGCAAGCTGAGCCGCGCGCACGAGGTGCTGCGTGAGGTCGAGGGCGACGACATCGACCTGGACGCCCGGGTCGCCGAGATCGAGCACGCGATGAAGAGCGAGCACAAGTCGACCTTCAAGGACCTGCTCGGCGGTGGCGGCTTCTTCTTCAAGCCGATCGTCTGGGTCGGCATCGGCCTCTCGGCCTTCCAGCAGCTCGTCGGCATCAACGTCGCGTTCTACTACTCCTCGACGCTGTGGCAGTCCGTCGGCGTCGACCCCACGGAGTCGTTCTTCTACTCCTTCACGACGTCGATCGTGAACATCATCGGCACCGTGATCGCCATGATCTTCGTGGACCGCATCGGCCGTAAGCCGCTGGCTCTCATCGGTTCGGTCGGCATGGTCGTCGGTCTCGCGCTGGAGGCCTGGGCCTTCTCGTACCACCTGGTCGACGGCAAGCTGCCCTCCGCGCAGGGCTGGACCGCGCTGATCGCGGCCCACGTCTTCGTCCTCTTCTTCGCCCTGTCCTGGGGTGTCGTGGTCTGGGTCTTCCTCGGCGAGATGTTCCCGAACCGGATCCGCGCCGCCGCCCTCGGCGTCGCCGCCTCCGCGCAGTGGATCGCCAACTGGGCCATCACCGCGAGCTTCCCGTCGCTGGCCGACTGGAACCTCTCCGCGACCTACGTGATCTACACGATCTTCGCCGCGCTCTCCATCCCGTTCGTCCTGAAGTTCGTCAAGGAGACGAAGGGCAAGAGGCTGGAGGACATGGGCTGACCGGCCCCAAGAACCGGGCCCCGTGAGCTGGTGGGGCCCCATGAACTCGGGGAGACGGGCTCGATCCCCCGCCGCCCGTCTCCCCGAAACCACCCCTCAGTCACCAGATGAGGACGCCGCCGCCGATCTCCCGGGCCCGGAGAGCGGCGGCCTCGATGTTGTCCAGGCGGCTCTCCACGAGATCGGTACGCTCGCCGACCGCCGCGGCGACGGCTTCCAGATGCGCCCGCAGCAGCGCGAGCTCGCGCAGGAACTCCGGTACGTCCGAGGCCTCGACGTACAGGTCGCTGGAGGCCAGCACGGGAAGGTACACGCAGCCCAGCGCGCGCACGGGCGCCGAACCCCAGACGGTCTCGCGCCAGTTCTCGAAGCCGGCCGAGTCGTTGCACCCCTCCGGAACGTCGAGCACGTTCCACTGGCCGTCCGCGTCACGCAGGAACACATCCACAGCCAAGGTCATGACCGCAGTGGACCACCGGTCGACCGGCCGGTCCACCGGTTGCGGGTAAAGGTCACTCTCCGGATCGGGGTCACTCCCCGAGCCGCGGCAGCACCCGCTCCGCGAACAGCCGCAGGCTGCGCCATCCCTCGTCCACCGGCATCCCGCCCGACAGCGGATGCAGTACGAGGTTGTCGAGGCTCAGCGCCACGCACTCGTCCGGCGTGAGAATCCGGTAGACGCCCTCCGCGCGCAGCTCCGCCACGGTCGTCGCCCCCGACTTCACCGCCGAGCGGATGTCCCCGGACTGCCAGGAGGCGTAGGTCCGCGCCTCGTGCAGGAAGTGCGCCCCGTACTCGGCCCAGGCCCGGTCCGGGTCCTCGGCGATGTGCAGCAGCGGGGTCTCGGCGCCCGGCATCATGGTCCAGCCCTCGGTGCCGTACTCGACGAGCCGGTCCTTGTAGTACGCCTCCAGGTCGGGCAGGTGCGCGCTGGGGAAGAAGGGCAGACCGAGCCGGGCGGCCCGGCGGGCGGCGGCCTTCGAGGAACCGCCGACCAGGAGCAGGGGGTGCGGGTCGGAGAAGGGGCGCGGGGTGACCCGTACGGTACGGCCGCGGTACTCGAACTCCTCGCCGGACCACGCCTTCAGCACCGTCTCCAGCAACTCGTCCTGGAGCCTGCCCCGTTGCTTCCACTCCACGTCGAACTGGGCGTATTCCTCCGGGCGGTAGCCGATCCCGGCGACGGTCACCAGCCGGCCGCCGCTCAACAGGTCGAGTACGGCGATGTCTTCGGCCAGCCGGAGCGGGTCGTGCAGCGGGCCGATCACCGCCGAGACGGTCACCGCGATGTGCCGGGTCGCGCCGAACACCGCGCCCGCGAAGGCGAAGGGCGAGGGCAGCCAGTTGTTGGCGACGCCGTGGTGCTCCTCCGTCTGCACGGTGGTGATCCCGTGCTCGTCGGCGTACGCGGCCATCTCCAGGGCGGCCCGGTAGCGGGCGCTCAGCGAGGCGGGGGTGGCGCCGGGTTCGACGAGGTTGAAGCGTACGACCGAGACGGGCATGGGAGGTCCCCCTTCGTTTGCGGTGGGGTCGTGTGTGGTGGGGGACGGTAGCTGACGGTACGTCAGATGGCCATGGGGGCGGCCGGAGTTGCTCGTAGGCTCGGGGGATGAGCGATCCCGCACCCACGAACCCGCAGGCGGAAGCCGGGCACGGGCGTATCGCCCTCTGGCTCGACCCGGAGGACCTCCGGTGGCTGGCCGAACACTGCTGCTGCGCCGAGGACGCGCCGCACGAAGCGACCGACCGCTGCCTGCGGCTGCGCTTCCGGGCGGGTGCCGCCCTGCACAAGAGCGGTCGGAACGGGTAGGGCCTGTCCGGCGGATCGCCTTGCGGCTGCGCGCACCAGGCCCCGCTCACCGGCACTGATCAGGGCCCGCCGATTTCCTGCGACCCGCTCCGCCGGACCGGCCCTAGACCGCCACCCTCGCGGGCTCCCCGGCGCGCGCCGTCTCGCGGACCGCCGGCTTCGGCAGGACCGCGTACAGCAGGCCCGAGACCGTGATCGTCGCCACCCAGCCCATGCCGTACTCGCCGATCGGGTTGCCGGTGGCCAGTGGGCCGGTGAACCAGTCCGAGCTCGTGAACAGCAGGCCCGCGCCCAGGCCGAGCGCCCACGCGATGACCGCCGCCGGAGCGAAGCCCGCCCGGTACCAGTAGGCGCTGGTGCGGGTTGTGTCGAGCAGGGCGACGGGGTCGTACTCCGTGCGGCGGAGCATGTCCACGCCGAAGACGCCGATCCAGGCTGAGAACGCCACCGCGAGCAGCGAGAGGAAGGCGACGAAGGAGCCGATGACACCGGTCGTGGCCAGCATCAGGACCGCGCCCAGGATCAGTGAGATCACCGCGTTCACCGAGACCGCCCAGGGGCGCGACACCCGGAAACCGAGGGTCTGCGCGGTGAAGCCCGCGGAGTACATCGACATCGCGTTGATCAGCAGCATGCCGACCAGCGCGATGAGCAGGTACGGCACCGCGAGCCACAGCGGGAGGATCTCGCCGAGGAAGGACACCGGGTCGGCGGTGACCGCGAGACCCGGGGTCTCCGAGGCCATCACCGCGCCCATCAGGACCATCGGGAGTACGACGATCCCGGCGCCGGTGACCGTGTTGCGCACGATCGCCGCCGAGGACGCCGTACCGGGCAGATAGCGCGTGAAGTCCGGTGCGGCCGGTGCCCAGCTCATCCCGCCCGCGGCGACCAGCCCGATGCCGGTGACCACGGCGGACACGGGGCCCGGACCTCGCTCGAAGACCCTGTCCCAGTCCGTGTCGACGAGCAGCCGCCCCAGCACCAGTACCGAGAAGACGCCGAAGAGCCAGGTGGCCCATCTGGTGCAGCGCTGCACCGCGCCGATGCCCAGGCCGGAGATCGCGAACGTGGCGGTCACGAACAGCAGCAGCGTCACGACGATCAGCGCCGTACCGCGCCGGATGCCGAAGAGCACGTCCAGCACGGTCAGCAGCGCGTAGGCGCCGGTCACCGCGTTGATCGTCTCCCAGCCCCAGCGCGCGACCCAGATCAGCGCACCGGGGAGCAGATTGCCGCGCTGTCCGAAGACGGCCCGGGACAGCGCCATGCCGGGAGCGCCGCCCCGCTTGCCCGCGATGCCGATCAGCCCGACCAGGCCGAACGCCACGATCGGGGCCGCGACGCCGACGACCAGGGTCTGCCAGAAGTTCAGGCCGAAGGCGACGGCCAGGGTCGCGCCCATGGTCAGCAGCAGGACGGTGATGTTGGCGGCGACCCAGGTGGGGAAGAGGGTGCGGGTGCTCGCGGTGCGCTCGGCGAGGGGCACCGGTTCGATACCCCGGGTTTCGAGGCCGTGGCTTGCCATGGGGAGAGATCGTACATTGATCCCGTTGTGTGCATGAATGCGCGCATTTGACCCGGTGGAAAACATGCGCTGGGTCCTGACCAGACCCATGGCTGATACTGAGTGGGTTATGGAAACCGTCATCCTTGCTGTAGTCATCGCCGTGGTCGTGCTCGGTGCGCTGGGCGGGCTCGTCGTCGGCAGCCGGCGCAAGAAGCCGCTGCCCCCGCCGCCCACCTCCGTGCCCGACATCACCGCCCCGCCGGCCGAGCCGCACGTCGGCGACGAGGCCGAGACGCCGCGCGACGAAGCGCGCCGGACGATAGAGGAGGTGGATCTCCCCGACGGCTCGGCCCCGGTCGCCGTCGAGGAACCCCCCGTACTGGATGTCCCCGTACTGGATGTCCCTGAGCCGACCGCTGGACGCCTCGTCCGGCTCCGCTCCCGGCTCTCCCGCTCGCAGAACGCGCTCGGCAAGGGGCTGCTCACGCTGCTGTCCCGCGAGCACCTCGACGAGGACACCTGGGAGGAGATCGAGGAGATCCTCCTCACCGCCGATGTCGGCGTGGCCCCCACCCAGGAACTGGTCGACGGCCTGCGCGCCCGCGTGAAGGTGCTCGGCACCCGCACCCCGCAGGAGCTGCGCACCCTGCTGCGCGAGGAACTGCTCAAGCTGGTCGGCACCGACGTCGACCGCACGGTCAGGACCGAGCCCGAGGACCGTAAGCCCGGCATCGTGATGGTCGTCGGGGTCAACGGCACCGGCAAGACCACCACGACCGGCAAGCTCGCGCGCGTCCTCGTGGCCGACGGGCGGACGGTCGTGCTCGGGGCCGCCGACACGTTCCGGGCTGCCGCCGCCGACCAGTTGCAGACCTGGGGGGAGCGGGTCGGTGCGCACACCGTGCGCGGGCCCGAGGCCGGGGATCCTGCCTCCGTCGCGTTCGACGCGGTGAAGGAGGGCAAGGAGATGGGGGTCGATGTCGTCCTCATCGACACGGCGGGGCGGTTGCACACGAAGACCGGGCTCATGGATGAGCTCGGGAAGGTCAAGCGGGTTGTCGAGAAGCATGCGCCGCTCGACGAGATCCTGCTTGTCCTCGATGCCACGACCGGGCAGAACGGGCTGGTGCAGGCGCGTGTCTTTGCCGAGGTCGTCGACATCACCGGGATCGTGCTGACGAAGCTGGACGGCACGGCCAAGGGTGGGATCGTGATCGCCGTTCAGCGTGAGCTGGGGGTGCCGGTGAAGTTGATCGGGCTTGGTGAGGGGGCGGATGACTTGGCGCCCTTTGAGCCGGAGGCGTTTGTCGATGCCCTTATCGGGGACTGATGGGCTGATTGTTCGCTGCGGGCCGGTGGGGGCTTGTCGCGCCCACGCGGCGGAGCCGCAAATGTCACAGCCCCGCGCCCCTGAAGGGCGCGCTGTAACCAGCCCCGTTCACAGAAGTGCCCTTCCTCAACTCGTCGCTGGGGAAGGGCACTTCGTTGTCTACGGCTACGCGCGCGACCTGTGTGCCACGTACGCCAGCGTGCCCAACAGCAGCCGCGCGGCCGGTGGTTTGGTCGCCGAGTCGAGCGCGGGGGAGCGGAGCCAGCGGACCGGGCCCAGGCCTCCTCGGTCGGAGGGCGGGGCGGTGATGTGGGTGCCGGGGCCCAGGCCGCGGAGGTCCAGGGAGGTGGGGTCGTCCCAGCCCATGCGGTAGAGCAGGGAGGGGAGTTCGGCGGCGGCGCCGGGGGCGACGAAGAACTGGGCGCGGTGGTCGGGGGTCGCCGTGACCGGGCCGAGCGGGAGGCCCATCCGCTCCAGGCGGGCCAGTGCGCGGCGCCCGGCGGGCTCGGCCACCTCGATCACGTCGAACGCGCGGCCCACCGGCAGCATCACCGCCGCGCCCGGCAACTCGGCCCAGGCGTCGGTCACTTCGTCGAGGGTCGCGCCGGCCCGTACTTCCGGAGCGAAGGTCAGTGGATGCGCGCCCGGCGTGGGGCACTTGGTGTCGCCACAGGAACACGCGCTGCCCGCTGCCCGTGCGCCGGCGACCACGTCCCAGCCCCACAGGCCGGTGAACTCGGCCACCGCTGTGCACTCCGAAGTGCGGCCGCGGCGGCGTGTGCCGGACCGGATGTCGCGGATACCCCGGCTGCTGCCGATCGTGAAGCCCATGCCCCCTCCAACGGGTCCAACGCACCGGTGGTTACGAGACGGATGCGTAACGTCACTCTGCGTTCACGCCTGCCCCGTGCCGCGTGGTCCAGGCGGCGCTCAGGGGTACCCCGGGTGGTGTGCTCGACGGTGCGCGCCCCTGCGTGCACCGCTACGCCCACTCCCGGCCGTCCTATGTCAAGTGAATCGTGCGTGGGCAACCGTAGGTTCATTCGAAGGGGTGGCGAATGGTGGCGTTTCCGGGATCGCCGTGGCTGGACGGGTGATCGTAGGATTACTTTGAGTGCACAAGTCCTCGGGGCACATGCGCTTGTGGGTATGCCGGAGGCAACTCGTCATCTCGTTCGAAGGGTGACAAGTGCGGGACGGGAAGCCGTATTTACCGGCATTCTGATAGGGCTTGGCGCACAGCGGCGACAAGTGGTTCCAGGGATGGGGGCGTTCCAGTGGGCGGCAACGACGGAAGCGGGACAACCGCGGCCAGTACGGACAAGCGCCCCAATGAGCTGCTCGGCTCGTGGTTCGTGCGCAGCGGCTGGTCCAAGGGTGAGCTGGCGCGTCAAGTGAACCGCAGGGCGCGGCAGTTGGGGGCCAACCACATCTCGACGGACACCTCGCGCGTGCGCCGCTGGCTGGACGGCGAGAACCCGCGCGAGCCGATCCCGAGGATCCTCTCGGAGCTGTTCTCCGAGCGCTTCGGCTGTGTCGTCTCGGTCGAGGACCTGGGACTGCGCGCGGCCCGCCAGGCACCCTCCGTGTCCGGCGTCGACCTGCCCTGGACGGCCCCGCAGACGGTGGCCCTGCTCAGCGAGTTCTCCCGCAGCGACCTCATGCTGGCCCGCCGCGGCTTCCTCGGGGCCTCGCTGGCCCTGTCGGCGGGACCGTCCCTCATCGAGCCCATGCAGCGCTGGCTCGTCCCCGGCCCCTCGGCCCACCAGCCGGAGCCCGAGCCCGCGAGCGCCTCCCGGCACCAAGGGCGGCTCTCCCGGCCCGAGTTGGAGCTGCTGGAGTCCACCACCGCGATGTTCCGCAAGTGGGACGCCCAGTGCGGCGGCGGCCTGCGCCGCAAGGCGGTCGTAGGGCAGCTGCACGAGGTGACCGACCTCCTTCAGGAGCCCCAACCCGAGGCCACCAACCGCAAGTTGTTCAAGGTCGCCGCCGAACTCGCCGAGCTGGCGGGCTGGATGTCGTACGACGTGGGGCTCCAGCCCACCGCCCAGAAGTACTTCGTCCTCGCCCTGCACGCCGCCAAGGAAGCGGGCGACAAGCCGCTCGGGTCGTATGTGTTGTCCAGCATGAGTCGGCAGATGATCCATCTCGGGCGGCCCGACGACGCGTTGGAGCTGATCCACCTCGCGCAGTACGGCAGCCGGGACTGCGCGAGTCCGCGCACCCAGTCGATGCTGTATGCGATGGAGGCCCGCGCCTACGCCAACATGGGCCAGCCCGGCAAGTGCAAGCGGGCGGTCCGGATGGCCGAGGACACCTTCGGGGACGTGGACGACTGGGACGATCCGGACCCCGACTGGATCCGTTTCTTCTCCGAGGCCGAGCTGTACGGCGAGAACTCGCACTCCTATCGCGACCTCGCCTACGTCGCCGGCCGCAGTCCCGCCTACGCCTCGCTCGCCGAGCCCGTCATGCAGCGGGCGGTGGACCTCTTCGCCAAGGACGACGACCACAAGCGGTCGTACGCGCTCAATCTCATCGGCATGGCCACCGTGCACCTGCTGCGGCGCGAGCCCGAGCAGAGCGCGGTGCTGGCGACGGCGGCGATGACCGTCGCCAAGAAGGTGCGCTCCGAGCGCGTCAACACACGTATCCGCAAGACCGTCGACACCGCGGTCCGTGACTTCGGTGAGCTGGCCGCAGTCGTCGACCTCACCGAGCGGCTCGCGATCGAGCTGCCGGAGACCGCCGAAGCGGTCTGAACACCCCAGAGCCCCGGCCGCGGCCGGCCCTCCCGAACCGCCCGACTCGGCTCCCCCATGCCAGGTCATTCGGAGGGCCGACCGCGGCCGGTCTGCGTCGCTCTTTCTTCGGGGCCGTACTCAGGGGCTTGTACTCAGGGGCTTGTACTCAGTTGGGGAGCCCGATCTTGGCGAAACCTTTTCACATGATCGCTTGCGCCGACCAAGGCGGCTTCGGCATCCTACTGATTCGCCGCCGCTAATCATGGGCGGCGGCGTTTCGAACGGCGGCAGGGGGCTGCCGTTCCTGACATAACGGGGATTCCAAAAATGGCCAAGAGGCTATTCGCCGTTGCCCTTGCAACGGGTGTCATGTCCACCGGGCTGCTCGCCGCCGGCGCCACCGACGCGTCGGCGATCGCCACCAAGACGTACACAAAGCCGTACAGCAAGAGCGCGAACTTCTACTCCAAGCCGCTCGGGCGCTGTGTCAAGACGACGCTCTCCGGCAAGGTCACCTTCAAGCACTACTACTACAAGCAGAAGGGCGCGATCTCGGACGCGTTCCTCGGCGTCAAGCTCATCAACCCGACGATGCGCACCACCGTGCTGACCAAGTGCACCGGGGGCAAGAAGGCCACCGTCACCAAGATGGCGATGACCCAGCGCTGGTACGAGAGCACGAAGTGCAAGCTGAACGTCGCGATCGCCGCCGGCTACCAGTGGACCGTCGCCGTCACCCCCACCGTGGAGTGCGGTAAGCGCAAGGCGGGCACCCGGGCCACGACGTACGCGGTCAAGGCGAACAACTACACGCAGAGCAACAGCGGCCGTCCGGTCGGCTTCAACGGTGAGGTGCACATCAAGTACAACACCGCGCTCTGCCTGTCGGCGCGGACCACGGTGACCGCATACATCAACAACAAGTCCGACTCCGGGACCAACACCATCAAGGCCTGCGTCAAGGTCTGAGGTAGATCCGGGAGACACGGGGGCGGGCGCCGAGTGCGTCCGCCCCCGCGTTCGTGTGCGCGGGGCTCGAACTGTCCAGGTCAACCGGGCCGTATACAGCTCCGGGGGGCTCCCCGGGCGATCACGGAGTGGTCACGGCCGCCGCGAGCGGGGCGTCGATTCATCCCTCCGTAACGTGGCGGACCCCTTCGTCACATGCCTGAAACGTCGTGCGGCATTCATAGAAACCAGGCTGGGACAACCTCATGGCGGAAAACCGGCCCAAACCTTGACCTTGCCCGCACGGGCCGTTCGGATGACGAGGAGACGCCGATGCCAGAAGGCATCCTGACGCTAGCAGCAGCCGCTCCCAAGATCGACACCGGCAACACCGCCTTCATGCTGCTCAGTGCCGCGCTGGTTCTGCTGATGACCCCCGGCCTCGCCTTCTTCTACGGCGGTATGGTCAGGGTCAAGAGCGTGTTGAACATGCTGATGATGAGCTTCATCAGCATCGCCATAATCACCATTCTCTGGACGCTCTACGGCTTCAGCATCGCCTTCGACACCGGCAACGGTTTCCTGGGCGGGTTCGACTGGGTGGGCATGCGCCACATCGGTCTGACCGAGCCGTTCGCGACGTACAACATCCCGATCTACGCGTTCGCCGTCTTCCAGCTGATGTTCGCCATCATCACCCCGGCGCTGATCAGCGGTGCGCTTGCGGACCGCGTCAAGATCGTGGCGTGGTCGGTCTACATCGCGCTGTGGGCCACCCTCGTGTACTTCCCGGTCGCCCACTGGGTCTGGGAGCCGACCACGGGCTGGCTGTTCAAGTACGGCGTGATCGACTTCGCCGGTGGTACCGCGGTGCACATCAACGCCGGTGCGGCGGCGCTCGGCGCCATCCTCGTCATCCGTAAGCGTGTGGGCTTCAAGAAGGACCCGTTCCGGCCGCACAACCTGCCGCTCGTCATGCTCGGCGCCGGTCTGCTGTGGTTCGGCTGGTTCGGCTTCAACGCGGGCTCCTGGCTCGGTGCCGACGGCGTCTCCGCCGTCGCGTTCACCAACACCCAGGTCGCCACCGCCGCCGCCATGCTCGGCTGGCTCATCTACGAGCGCATCAAGCACGGCGCCTTCACCACCCTCGGTGCCGCCTCCGGCGCGGTCTCCGGTCTGGTCGCCATCACCCCGGCCTGTGGCTCGGTGAGCCCGCTCGGCGCCATCGCGGTCGGCGTCATCGCCGGTGTCCTGTGCGCCGCGGCCGTCGGCCTGAAGTACAAGTTCAACTTCGACGACTCGCTCGACGTGGTCGGTGTCCACCTCGTCGGCGGTATCGTCGGCTCGCTGCTCATCGGCCTCTTCGCCACCGGCGGCGTCGGCCAGACCGCCAAGGGCCTCTTCTACGGCGGTGGCCTGGACCAGCTCGGCAAGCAGTTCGTCGGTGTCGGCGCGGTGCTCGGCTACTCGCTGGTCGTCTCCGCGATCATCGCCTTCCTGATCGACAAGACCATCGGCTTCACCGTGGACGAGGACGTCGAGGTCGCCGGCATCGACCAGGCCGAGCACGCCGAGACCGCATACGACTTCAGCGGTGCAGGCGGCGGCCTCAGCGGCGGCACGCTCAACTCCGCCACGGCGACGAAGAAGGTGGACGCATGAAGCTCATCACCGCCGTTGTGAAGCCCCACCGGCTCGACGAGATCAAGGAAGCGCTCCAGGCCTTCGGGGTCCACGGTCTGACGGTCACCGAAGCGAGCGGCTACGGTCGTCAGCGGGGACACACCGAGGTATACCGGGGCGCCGAGTACACGGTCGACCTGGTCCCCAAGATCCGCATCGAGGTGCTGGCCGAGGACGACGACGCCGAGCAGCTGATCGACGTCATCGTCAAGGCCGCCCGCACCGGCAAGATCGGTGACGGCAAGGTCTGGTCCCTCCCGGTCGAGACGGCCGTCCGGGTCCGGACCGGCGAGCGCGGACCGGACGCGCTCTAAAAAGAATCGAACAGGAGTCGCTGGGTGACGAGTACGGACGTGCGCAAGGATGCAGAGGACTCCGGACCCAGCGGCTACGCGGCGGCCCGGCTGCGCCTCCTCACTGAGGGGGTGCGGTCCGGGCCGCCGCGCCGTGCTGCCCTCGCCGAACTGACCGACGACTGGCTGACCGGCCTCTTCACCGCCGGCTCCGAGGCCCTCAAGGGCGTCTCCCTCGTCGCCGTCGGCGGCTACGGCCGCGGCGAGCTCTCCCCGCGCAGCGACCTCGACCTGCTCCTCCTGCACGACGGCAGCGACTCCGGCGCGGTCGCGGCCCTGGCCGACCGCATCTGGTACCCGGTCTGGGACCTCGGCCTCGCCCTCGACCACTCCGTCCGCACCCCGTCCGAGGCCCGCAAGACCGCCGGCGAGGACCTCAAGGTCCAACTCGGCCTCCTCGACGCCCGCCACATCGCCGGCGACCTCGGCCTCACCGCCGGATTGCGTACGGCCGTCCTCGCCGACTGGCGCAACCAGGCGCCCAAACGCCTCCCCGAACTCCAGGAACTCTGCGCCGAACGCGCCGAGCGCCAGGGCGAGTTGCAGTACCTCCTCGAACCCGACCTCAAGGAGGCCCGCGGCGGCCTGCGCGACGCCACCGCGCTGCGCGCCGTAGCCGCCTCCTGGCTCGCCGACGCCCCGCGCGAAGGCCTCGCCGACGCCCGCCGCCGCCTCCTCGACGTGCGCGACGCGCTGCACCTCACCACCGGCCGCGCGACCGACCGGCTCGCACTCCAGGAGCAGGACCAGGTCGCCGCCGAGCTGGGCCTCCTCGACGCGGACACCCTGCTGCGGCAGGTCTACGAAGCGGCGCGTGTCGTGTCGTACGCCAGTGATGTCACCTGGCGTGAAGTCGGACGCGTGCTGCGGTCCCGTGCCGTGCGGCCGAGGCTGCGCGCGATGCTCGGCGGGGGCGCCAAACCCGCCACCGAGCGCTCCCCGCTCGCCGAAGGCGTGGTCGAGCAGGACGGCGAGGTGGTGCTCGCCCGCGCCGCGCGCCCCGAGCGCGACCCCGTTCTTCCGCTGCGCGCCGCCGCTGCCGCCGCGCAGGCCGGACTTCCGCTCTCCCTGCACGCCGTACGGCGCCTCGCGGCCACCGTGCGCCCGTTGCCCACGCCCTGGCCCGCCGAGGCGCGCGAACAGCTCGTGACGCTGCTCGGTTCCGGACAGCCCACGGTGGACGTGTGGGAGGCGCTGGAGGCGGAGGGTCTGATCACGCGGCTCCTCCCCGACTGGGAGCGGGTGCGCTGCCGCCCGCAGCGCAACGCCGTGCACATCTGGACCGTCGACCGGCACCTCATCGAAACCGCCGTCCGCGCCTCGGAGTTCGCCCGCCGCGTCAGCCGCCCCGACCTGTTGCTGGTCGCCGCGCTGCTGCACGACATCGGCAAGGGCTGGCCCGGCGACCACTCGGTGGCCGGCGAGATCATCGCCAAGGACGTGGCCGCCCGTATCGGCTTCGACCGCGCGGAGGTCGCCGTACTCGCCACCCTCGTACGTCATCACCTGCTGCTCATCGAGACGGCCACCCGGCGCGACCTGGAGGACCCGGCGACGGTCCGTTCGGTCGCCGAGGCGGTCGGTACGACGAGCACGCTTGAGCTGCTGCACGCGCTGACCGAGGCGGACGCGCTGGCCACCGGACCGGCCGCCTGGTCGTCCTGGCGGGCCGGCCTCGTCACCGACCTGGTGAAGCGGGTCGCCGCCGTCCTCTCCGGGGACGCCCCCGAGGAGCCCGAGGCCGGCGCGGCCACCGCCGAACAGGAGCGCCTCGCGATCGAGGCCGTGGCGACCGGCGGCCCGGTGCTCGCGCTCCGCGCCCAGACCGAACCCCCGTCCGAGGACGAGCCCGCCGGCGATCCCGAACCCCTCGGCGTGGAACTCCTGATCGCCGTCCCCGACCAGCCGGGCGTGCTCCCCGCGGTCGCCGGCGTCCTGGCGATGCACCGCCTGACGGTCCGTACGGCGGAGCTGCGCGCGCTGGACCTGCCAGACGGCGTGGAGGGCTCGGTGCTCCTGCTCAACTGGCGGGTCGCCGCCGAGTACGGCTCCCTGCCCCAGGCCGCCCGGCTGCGCGCCGATCTCGTACGCGCCCTGGACGGTTCGTTCGACATCGCAGGCCGCCTCGCCGAACGCGACGCCGCGTATCCGCGTCGCCGGGGTGTCGTGGCCCCGCCGGCCCGCGTGACGGTCGCCGCGGCGGCCTCCCGGCACGCGACGGTCATCGAGGTGCGCGCGCATGACGCCCCGGGGCTGCTGCACCGCATCGGGCGGGCGCTGGACGAGGCGAAGGTCCGGGTACGCAGCATGCACGTCAGCACCCTGGGCTCGAACGCGGTGGACGCCTTCTACGTCACCGGCGCGGAGGGCGCGCCGCTGCCGGGGGACGAGGCCACGGCGGTGGCGCGCAAACTGGAGGAAACCCTGCGGGCCTGACCCGTGACCCGCTCTTGTGCGACCGGGATACCCTGGAGGGCGATTCCCCAATAGCCACCGACCCCGAGGACCGCGAGCGCCGTGTTCGATACTCTCTCTGATCGCCTCTCAGCCACTTTCAAGAACCTGCGCGGCAAGGGACGGCTCTCCGAGGCGGACATCGACGCCACCGCGCGTGAGATCCGGATCGCGCTGCTGGAAGCGGACGTGGCGCTGCCCGTCGTCCGTACGTTCATCAAGAACGTCAAGGACCGCGCCCTCGACTCCGACGTCAACAAGGCGCTGAACCCGGCCCAGCAGGTTCTGAAGATCGTCAACGACGAGCTCGTCACGATCCTCGGCGGCGAGACCCGGCGTCTCCGCTTCGCCAAGAACCCGCCCACCGTGATCATGCTCGCGGGTCTCCAGGGTGCCGGTAAGACGACCCTCGCGGGCAAGCTCGGCAAGTGGCTCAAGGACCAGGGGCACTCGCCGCTGCTCGTCGCCGCCGACCTCCAGCGCCCGAACGCCGTGAACCAGCTGAGCGTCGTCGCCGAGCGCGCCGGTGTCGCGGTCTACGCGCCCGAGCCGGGCAACGGTGTGGGCGACCCGGTCAAGGTCGCCAAGGACTCCATCGAGTTCGCGAAGTCCAAGGTCCACGACATCGTGATCGTGGACACCGCGGGCCGCCTCGGCATCGACCAGGAACTGATGCAGCAGGCCGCGGACATCCGCGACGCGGTCTCGCCCGACGAGATCCTCTTCGTCGTCGACGCGATGATCGGTCAGGACGCGGTCAACACCGCCGAGTCCTTCCGCGACGGCGTCGGCTTCGACGGCGTGGTCCTGTCGAAGCTCGACGGTGACGCCCGCGGTGGTGCGGCCCTGTCGATCGCCTCGGTCACCGGCAAGCCGATCATGTTCGCGTCGAACGGTGAGAAGCTCGACGACTTCGACGCCTTCCACCCGGACCGGATGGCCTCCCGCATCCTCGACATGGGTGACCTGCTCACCCTGATCGAGCAGGCGGAGAAGACGTTCAGCCAAGAAGAGGCCGAGAAGATGGCCTCCAAGCTGGCGTCCAAGAAGGGCCAGGACTTCACCCTCGACGACTTCCTGTCCCAGATGGAACAGGTCAGGAAGATGGGCAGCATCAGCAAGCTGCTCGGCATGCTCCCCGGCATGGGCCAGATCAAGGACCAGATCAACAACCTGGACGAGCGGGACGTCGACCGTACGGCCGCGATCATCAAGTCGATGACCCCGGGCGAGCGCGCCGAGCCGACCATCATCAACGGCTCGCGCCGCGCCCGTATCGCCAAAGGTTCCGGCGTCGAGGTCAGCGCCGTGAAGGGCCTGGTCGAGCGGTTCTTCGAGGCCCGCAAGATGATGTCCCGCATGGCGCAGGGCGGCGGGATGCCCGGCATGCCGGGGATGCCGGGCATGGGCGGCGGCCCCGGCCGCACCAAGAAGCAGCCCAAGCAGGCCAAGGGCAAGCAGCGCTCCGGCAACCCGATGAAGCGCAAGCAGCAGGAACTGGAAGAGGCCAAGCGCCGCGAGGCCGGCGCCGCTCCGGGCGGCAACGCGTTCGGCCTGCCCGAGCAGGGCGGCCAGGACTTCGAGCTGCCGGACGAGTTCAAGAAGTTCATGGGCTGACGGTTCGTGGGCTGAGTCTCAGAAGCTTCATGGGCTGAGCTTGAGAAGCTTTATGGGCTGAGCTTGAGAGCCTTCATAGGCTGACAGCCCGTCTTCTACGTCGCCGAGGGCGCCCTTCTTTAGGAGGGCGCCCTCGGCGCATGCTCATGCTGGGCGTGCCGACGCCTGGCCCGTGTCGTAACGTCCCGATATGACCAACCCCGCGCCGCCGCGCAAGTCTCCCGACCAGCCCTGGCGTACCGAGGGCACCCCGGACGAGCCCCCGAAGCCGTCGCCGGGCGGGAAGAAGATGCGCGGCGGCTGGTGGAGCCTGATCCTCACCGCACTGGTCGTGTACCTGGTCGCGAACCTGATCCTGTCGTTCTTCAACGAGGGCGACGAACCGACCATCTCGTACACGGAGTTCAGCAAGCAGGTCGACGCGGGCAACGTCACCAAGATCTACGCCAAGGGCAACGCGATCCAGGGCCAGCTCAAGAAGGGCCAGGACAACCCGGACGGCGACGGCAAGTACACCAAGTTCGACACCGAGCGGCCGACCTTCGCGGACGACCAGCTCTGGGAGGACCTGACCAAGCACAACGTCACCGTCACGGCCGAACCCGTCGTGCAGCACCGAAGCTTTCTGGCCAATCTGCTGATCTCGCTGGCCCCGATGCTCCTCCTGGTCGTCCTGTGGCTCTTCATCGCGCGCCGGATGAGCTCGGGACTCGGCGGCGCGGGCGGCATGCTCGGCCGCAAGGCCCCGCCCAAGCCGGTCGAGCTGGAGCCGGGCAAGCAGCGCACGACGTTCGAGGACGTGGCCGGCATCGACGAGGTCGAGGGCGAGCTGAACGACGTCGTCGACTTCCTCAAGAACCCGGACGCGTACCGCAAGATGGGCGCCAAGATGCCCCGGGGTGTGCTGCTCTCGGGTCCGCCCGGCACCGGCAAGACGCTGCTCGCGCGGGCGGTCGCGGGGGAGGCCGGGGTGCCGTTCTTCTCGGCCTCGGCCTCCGAGTTCATCGAGATGATCGTCGGTGTCGGCGCCTCACGCGTGCGTGAACTGTTCGCGGAGGCCCGCAAGGTGGCCCCCTCGATCATCTTCATCGACGAGATCGACACCATCGGCCGGGCCCGCGGCGGCGGCAGCGGCATGGGCGGTCACGACGAGCGCGAGCAGACCCTGAACCAGATCCTCACCGAGATGGACGGCTTCTCCGGCTCCGAGGGCGTCATCGTGATCGCCGCGACCAACCGCGCCGACGTCCTGGACCCGGCGCTGACCCGCCCCGGCCGCTTCGACCGCGTGGTCGTCGTCTCGCCGCCCGACCGGGGTGGCCGCGAGGCGATCCTGGAGATCCACACCCGCGAGATCCCGCTCGCGAAGGACGTGAACCTCGCCCAGGTCGCCCGCACGACCCCGGGCATGACCGGCGCCGAACTCGCCAACCTCGCCAACGAGGCCGCCCTCCTCGCGGTCAAGCGCAAGCAGGACCAGGTCACCCAGTCCGACCTCTCCGAAGCCCTGGAGAAGGTCCAACTGGGCGCCGAACGCCCGCTGGTGATGCCCGAGGAGGAACGCCGCCGCACCGCCTACCACGAGAGCGGCCACGCCCTCCTGGGCATGCTCCAGCCCGGCGCCGACCCGGTCCGCAAGATCACCATCGTCCCGCGCGGGAGGGCACTCGGCGTCACGCTCTCGACGCCGGACGCGGACAAATACGCGTACACCGAGGAGTACCTGCGTGGCCGCATCATCGGTGCCCTCGGCGGCATGGCCGCGGAACAGGTCGTCTACGGGGTGATCACCACCGGCGCGGAGAACGACCTCGAACAGGTCACCAACATCGCGCGCGGGATGGTCGCCCGCTGGGGCATGAGCGAACGCGTCGGCCGCCTCTCCGCCCTCCCCAGCGACGCCCAGCAGGCCTACGGCCTCTCCGCCGCGCCGCAGACCCTGGACGTGATCGACGACGAGATGCGCCGCATCGTCGACGAGTGCTACGACGAGGCGATCCGCAAACTCGGCGACCACCGCGACCAGTTGGACGCGCTCGCGGCGGCCCTCCTGGAGAACGAGACCCTGGAGGAGACGGACGCCTACCGCATCGCAGGCGTCACGCGCCTCTTCAAGGAAGAGTCGTAGTCATCCTCAGGTCGCACACGTGATGAGTCATCCTCAGGTCGTACGCGCGATCAGATACCGGAAGACGTTCGGCATCCACACCGTCCCGTCCGGCCGTCGATACGGATGCAATGCCTCCGCCAACTCCTTGTCCACCTGCGCCTGGTCCGTCGCGACGATCGCCGCGTCGAAGAGCCCCGTCGACAGCAGCCCTCGTACGGCGCTCTCGACGTCGGCGTATCCGAAGGGGCACGCCACCCGGCCCGAGCCGTCCGGCCTGAGGCCCGCGCGGTGGGCGACCTCCTCCAGGTCGTCGCGCAGCACCGGGCGCGGGCTGCCCGTGCCGCGCAGCGGGTCCGCCAGCCTGGTGGCCACCCGCAGCACGGACGCGGTCGCGCAGCGCTCCGGCGGACCCCAGCCCGTCAGCACCACGGGCGTCCCGCGCGCGGCGAGCGGGGTCGCGGCGCCGAGCACGTCGCCGAGTCCCTCCGAGTCGCCCGCGAGACACCCGATGGGCTCGAAGGCGGTCACCAGGGTGTACGCGGGCGTCTCCGCGCCGGCCGCGTCCCTGGGGGAGCCGTGCACGAGCCGGGTGTGCGCACGCGCGCGTGGGGACCAGGCGGTCGGCAACAGCCGCTCACGGGCGAGGGCCAGGCGCTCGGGGGAGAAGCGCTCGACACCGGTGACTGTCGCTCCTCTGGAGGCCGCCATCAGCAGGGCGAGCCCGGAACCGCAGCCGAGGCCGAGCAGCCGGGTGCCGGGTCCCACTTCCAGTCGCTCGTAGACCGCTTCGTAGAGCGGCACCAGCATCCGCTCCTGGATCTCGGACCAGTCACGCGCGCGTGCATCCAGGTCCACGCGGGGCACTGGCCCCGCATGAGGCAGGTAGTGCCGCACGAGCGTAGGTGTCATGGAAAGCGCCCCAATCCGCCGAGAGGTGTGGCCGTGCCCGTTTCCGAGGCCCCCGTGATGTGCGCCCGCACTTCCCCCGTATGCCAGCAAACTCCGCACGCGCTACGGCGTCCAGGGGTTGTGGGGCCCGGCTTGTGGCTTCCCTGTGCGAGTGGCGAGAATTCACATGACGGCAACGTGGACCCGTACCATCGCGCCATGGCCAAGGCACCCGTACTCACACCCCGGGCGGACGACTTCCCCCGCTGGTACCAGGATCTGATCAGCAAGGCCGAGCTGGCCGACAACGGCCCGGTGCGCGGCTCCATGGTGATCCGACCGTACGGGTACGGCATTTGGGAGCGGATGCAGGCCGAGATGGACGCCCGCATCAAGGAGACGGGTACCGAGAACGCGTACTTCCCGCTGCTGATCCCGCAGTCGTATCTCGCCCGCGAGGCCGACCACGTCGAGGGCTTCGCGCCCGAGCTGGCCGTGGTCACGCACGGCGGCGGCAAGGAGCTGGAGGAGCCCGCGGTCGTCCGGCCCACCTCCGAGATGATCATCAACGAGTACTTCTCGAAGTGGGTGCAGAGCTACCGTGACCTGCCCCTGCTGATCAACCAGTGGGCGAACGTGGTCCGTTGGGAACTTCGCCCCCGGCTCTTCCTCCGTACGAGCGAGTTCCTCTGGCAAGAGGGTCACACGGCGCACGCGACCTACGAGGAGGCGCGTGACTTCGCCGCGCACATCCACCGCCAGGTGTACGAGGACTTCATGGTCAACGTCCTCGCGATGGACGTCGTACCGGGCCGCAAGACGGTCAAGGAGCGGTTCGCGGGCGCGATCAACACCCTCACCCTCGAAGGGATGATGGGCGACGGCAAGGCGTTGCAGATGGCGACCAGTCACGAGCTGGGCCAGAACTTCGCCAAGGCCTTCAACACCCAGTACCTGTCCAAGGAGGGCAAGCAGGAACTGGTCTGGCAGACCTCCTGGGGCTCCACCACCCGCATGATCGGCGCCCTGGTGATGATGCACGGCGACGACGACGGACTCCGGGTGCCGCCGCGGCTGGCGCAGATCCAGGTCGTCGTTCTCGCGATCAAGGGCGACGAGGCGGTTCTGGCCAAGGTCCGCGAGCTCGGGGACCGGCTGAAGGCGGCGGGTGTCCGTGTGCGTGTCGACGACCGCACGGACGTGCCCTTCGGGCGCCGGGCCGTCGACTGGGAGCTCAAGGGCGTACCCGTACGGATCGAGATCGGGCCCCGTGACCTGGAGAACGGCACCGCGATGCTGGCCCGCCGGATCCCGGGAGGCAAGGAGCCGGTGGCGATCGACTCCCTCGTAGAGCTGCTTCCCGTCCTCCTTGAGGAGGACCAGGCGCTGCTGCTGAAGCAGTCCCGCGAGCGGCGCGAGTCCCGCACCTCCGAGGTGTCGACGATCGGAGAGGCCGTCGAGGCCGCCACCGCCGGCGGCTGGGCACGCATTCCGTGGGCGACGCTCGGCGAAGAAGGCGAGGCCGAGCTGGCCGAGCACGCGGTGACCGTACGGTGTCTGGTCGCCGAGGACGGGTCGGTGCCGGACGACGACAAGGCGCCCGGTAACGTCGCGGTCGTCGCCCGCGCTTACTGAAGCGGTGGGCTCCGGCGGGAGAGCGACCGAAACGACCCTTGCGCAACGGCGGACATCAGCTCACCCGGCGCGCGGACAGCGTCTACGCGCCGGGTCGTACGTGGGCCTACGCACCACCTTGTGCTGAGCTGTGAGGCTTCTCCGCAGATCAGCGCACCCGCCCTCCTCCGGACGCATCAGCGGCAACTGACGGGTACGTGCAAATTATTTGGGATGCCCCGGAATCGGAACACAGGGGCACTCCGGCTCGTTGTCATTACGTGAGCACGACACAGACACCACCTGTTCTCGCCGCAGAGCTGGCAGAGGCGTGGGCCGATATTCAGCGGTACCACCCCGAACTGCCCGATCTGGCCGCGCCCGAGTCCCTGATCGGAGAGTCGTCGTCCGCCTGCGGACACGAGCTCTCCTTCGAGCGACTGCTCCATGAGGCAGTCCATGGCATCGCCGCTTCGCGCGGCGTGCGTGACACGTCCCGTGCCGGCCGCTACCACAACCGCAGATTCCTTGCGATCGCCGAGGAGCTGGGCCTGGACCACCCCGACGAACCGCATCCCAGCAGCGGCTTCTCGCTGGTCCAGCTCAACCCCGAGGCAAAGCGGCGCTACCGGCCCACCATCGAGCGCCTCCAGCGCGCGCTCAAGGCCCACACCGTCGCCACCTCGGCCGACACCTCCCGTACGTTCCGCGGCCCGGCCGCCCGGCACGGCTCGTCCGGTGGCGGCGTCCGCGTCAAGGCGGTCTGCGACTGCGGTCGTAACGTACGGGTCGTCCCGTCGGTGCTGGCCCAGGCGCCGATCGTGTGCGGGGGCTGCGGCAAGCCCTTCCGCATCCCGGAGGTCGTGGGCGCGGCCTGAGGACGCGGCTGCTCGTGGCAGCCGCATCCCGCAGGTCGGGTTGCGCACACCCGCGCCGGTCACCTCCCGGCGCCGGGTGTCGCTTCCGTATGGGCGGGGGCATCCTCCCCGGTCGGGTGGGCCGCCAGGGTGTGGCACAATGGCTAGCTGTACTCGACAGCCGCACAGGAACCCTCTCGCCTCCGGCTGACGCGTCCATCGGGCACTCGGGTACCGCAACCCCACGCGGCCATCTCGCCGTGCCCAACCACGTCAAAACCAGGAGAACCCACTCCCGTGGCAGTCAAGATCAAGTTGAAGCGTCTGGGCAAGATCCGTTCGCCTCACTACCGCATCGTCGTCGCCGACTCCCGTACCCGCCGTGATGGCCGGGCCATCGAGGAGATCGGCCTGTACCACCCGGTGCAGAACCCCTCGCGCATCGAGGTCGACACGGACCGCGCGCAGTACTGGCTGAGTGTCGGCGCGCAGCCGACCGAGCCCGTGCTCGCCATCCTGAAGCTCACCGGCGACTGGCAGAAGTTCAAGGGCCTGCCGGCCCCGGCTCCGCTGCTCGTGGCCGAGCCGAAGGCCGCGCGCCCGGTGTTCGACGCCCTCGGTGGCGATGACTCGGGCAAGGGTGAGGCGATCACCCAGAAGAAGAAGGCCGACAAGAAGGACGAGGCTGCGGCCGAGTCCGAGTCGACCGAGGCCTGAGCATGCTCGAGGAGGCTCTCGAGCACCTCGTGAAGGGCATCGTGGACAACCCCGACGATGTGCAGGTCGCCTCGCGCGACCTGCGTCGTGGGCGCGTGCTGGAGGTCCGGGTGCACCCCGACGACCTCGGCAAGGTGATCGGTCGCAACGGCCGTACCGCTCGCGCTCTGCGCACCGTCGTGGGCGCCATCGGCGGCCGAGGTGTCCGCGTCGACCTTGTCGACGTGGACCACGTCCGCTGACGTTTATCGCACACCGGCTCGGGCCGGGGAGGGCCTGCGGGCCGTCCCCGGCCCGTCGTCGTACTACAGGAGATCAAGCACAGTGCAGCTGGTAGTCGCTCGTATCGGCCGTGCCCACGGCATCAAGGGCGAGGTCACCGTCGAGGTACGCACCGACGAGCCGGAGCTCAGGCTCGCGCCCGGCGCCGTCCTGGCCACCGAACCCGCCTCCACCGGCCCCCTGACCATCGAGACGGGCCGCGTCCACAGCGGCCGCCTCATCCTCCGCTTCGAGGGCGTCAGCGACCGCACCGGCGCCGAGGCCCTGCGCAACACCCTCCTGATCGCCGAGATCGACCCGGAGGAGCTGCCGGAGGAGGAGGACGAGTACTACGACCACCAGCTGATGGACCTCGACGTCGTCACCAAGGACGGCGAGGAGGTCGGCCGGATCACCGAGATCTCGCACCTGCCCTCCCAGGACCTCTTCATCGTCGAGCGGCCCGACGGCAGCGAGGTGATGATCCCGTTCGTCGAGTCGATCGTCATCGAGATCGACCTGGAGGAGCAGCGCGCGGTCATCGACCCGCCGCCCGGCCTGATCGACGACCAGGCGGAGATCGTGTCCTCCAAGGACGACTCTTCCGAGGACGCCGACGCATGAGGCTCGACGTCGTCACGATCTTCCCCGAGTACCTCGAACCGCTGAACGTCTCCCTCGTCGGCAAGGCACGCGCGCGTGGACAGCTGAATGTGCACGTGCATGATCTGCGCTCCTGGACGTACGACCGCCACAACACGGTCGACGACACCCCCTACGGCGGCGGCCCCGGCATGGTCATGAAGACCGAGCCCTGGGGCGACGCCCTGGACTCCGTCCTGGCCGACGGCTACGAGACGGGCTCCGGTGCGCCCGCGCTCATCGTGCCCACGCCCAGCGGACGCCCCTTCACCCAGGAACTCGCCGTGGAACTCTCCGAGCGACCCTGGCTGGTCTTCACACCCGCCCGCTACGAAGGCATCGACCGGCGGGTCATCGACGAGTACGCGACCCGGATGCCCGTCTACGAGGTGTCCATCGGCGACTATGTGCTCGCCGGCGGCGAGGCG